>Ga0194048_10000122_pt1 | contig 34301 bp, 55 predicted proteins | sample JunL225m_MetaG_FD_161685 | JGI IMG/M metagenome (GOLD analysis project Ga0194048, IMG submission 161685) | Anoxic zone freshwater microbial communities from boreal shield lake in IISD Experimental Lakes Area, Ontario, Canada - Jun2016-L222-5m | ecosystem: Environmental > Aquatic > Freshwater >...
TTTTGAATCCACTCTGCCGCTTTACCCAATGCGGGATTGTTAGTGCTTTGAATAAGTAACGCCGCAGCTCGAGGATCAATTGGCAACCCCGCATTAGGAATACCAATTCTATTTGCCGCCATAGTAGTTGGCCCTGCTGCGCCGCCTGTTGCTTTTTCTGCCCCCAATGCTTGGGTTGGGCTTGCAGAAGGCGCGTTTATTCCAATGCTTTTTAAAGCAGTTATCATTTCTTGTTGATGTTTTTGGCTTTGCAATTCAGCCATACCCATTGGAGCAAGGGCTGGATGCTTAAAGTATTCCATTGCGCCAGCTTGAGGATTGGGAGCAACAGCAGGCGTAGCAGCCACAACAGGCATTGGATAGCCTTCATCATCAACCCGCGTAACTGGTTGTTGTTCTGCAACAGCAGGTTTACCTGCCGTTAATTCCGCAGATCGTCCGAGCGTTGATATAAGGTCGGATTGATATTTATCACCCAACGCCTTTTCTTCCTCCAGACCTTTCTTTTGCATCATCATGCCGGTGAAACCTTGCAGCATTTTGGCAAGCCCTGCCGTAGCGGGTATGCGAGCCTCTATGCCGTTATAACTAAACCGTTCGTTAGGCTGCATAGATTGCGCTTGGAGCATTTCAGCCATCTTCTGCTGTTGCTCAATACGCCGCTGCTCCGTCTGGTACGGACTCGGGACGTTAAAAGCGACCGTAGTATTTGCCATAATTTATCCCGGAGAGTAACCGCTGTTAGTGTAGTCCGCATTTCCAACGGGGGAAGTCTGACCTTCAAATACCGGCGCGGGTGCTTGCGAAAAAGGGTCTTTCTTTTTCATCATTTTAGCCATGTCCATTAACCCCATTCCCATACCAGCAGGTGTCCCAGGCATCTTAAAAGTATCCTGCGGCATTTGCTCAGGATTTTGCAGCAAAGCAGCCAATGCCATGCGCTTTTCGTCAGGGTTAAAGTTGTGGTATTGGTTCATGTTAAGTTACCCATACTTATACATTCCCATACTGCCAAGTGATCCAGCTAAATTATAAAGCCCCGCATTTTGTGCGTTTGTATTGGCGGATTGAATGCCGTAGTTTTGCATTGCGTTTTGCCCTTGAGCCATAGCGCCTTGCATAACGGGAGTTGGCGTAACGGATTGCCCCTGATAACCCTGAAATTGCGGCATCTGAATTTGACTACCCGACATAAGGCCGGTTATCTCGTTTAGCGGTTGTTGGCGCAAAGCAAGTTGCCGTTGTAGTTCGGCTTGTTGCGCTGTGTTCTGAGCGCCCATCTGTTGCGTTGCTTGCCCGAAACCTTGCGCCTGTGCGCCTATGTCAAGATTAAGACCCTGCAATGCGGCTTGTGACATCAAGTCGTTTTTCTGCTGATTTACGTCTAGCATCGCATTCTTATACGCTTCGCCTCCAGGCACTAAACCTTGATTTGCCAACCGCGTCCTAGTCTGTGCGTCCATCCGTTCAATTTGTGGTTGCAAGCGAGCCATAATAGCTTCTTGCCCCGTAGTGCCAGCATTAACCGGCATTTTTGCAACATTGGACAAATCCATCTGCGTTTGCAGAGGCCCGCCAGTAGGAGCGAAAGCAGTACCGAGGACACCGCTTGCAGTAGCTGCGCCACGCTCTCCGAGGTTAGCCAATGCCCCTTGAACGCGTTGTTGCGCCTCTAGCGTCGATTGCGCCGTAGGGGTAAGGTTCTGGGTTACGGTAGGCTGATCGCCGTTCCAGCTTACCGTCTGACCGCCAAGAGGCCCGACGATATTGGGGTTGTTCATCTTGCCGGCAACGCGTGCGGCTTCTACGTTAGCTGCGCCTTGCGCTGCGGCTGCACCTGTGTAATCAGGTGCTGGTGGTGGCGAAGGTGAGTCTTTTCCCATATCGTTCTCCGATATACCGGCAGTTTTTATGTGCCAGCGTCAAAAATACAATGTCACCATCCGGGCGACCGTCTTTGATTCGAGCTTCCTCTGCAAAGCCCATTTTCTTTACAAGTCGGAGGCTTTCTTCATTCTCGCTTCCAACTGGCACTATAATCTTTTCAACTTGGCAAATATTAAACGGGTAGTCAAATATCGCTGCCAAATACTCAGGGGTTAAACGCCCCTCTATCGCTATGTGACACCAAATGCTTTTATGGTTCCAGTTCTCATAAATGACACCAGCAACCAGCTCTCCGTCCCGCTTTAATCCTATTGCCTCTGAGCGTCCTTCAAAGTAACCGCCCCGTATTCGTTTTGCTACCCATTGGCCCACTTCGGAGCCTTTGGTTATATTCCAGCCCATCCGGTTTGATACACAACGTCAGTAGCCGCCCACTCAAGCTGCAATCCCGCGCTGCTGCTTTTAAGTTGTATGCCGCCGCAATAACCCAATCCCGTGATGCCTTGCCAGTTGTTTGTGATCTGTAGCCCCGCGCCCCATAGCGCAGTATCCCAAACACCTGTATCCCATAGACCAACAGTTGTAGGACTAAAAGACAGGCTGGCGGTGCTATCTGCCACGTTAAAGTCTACATTCATGCCTACAAATACAGCAGGCGCACCGTCTGTGAAGATGCTTGGTCGGGCGCGAGTAAAGTATTTTTTAACGCCGCGTGACTCGTAATAATTGAAGGCTTGCAATACGTTTGTTTGGATGTTGCTTGTGCCATCTATATAGGTAGAATCCCACGCCTTGCAAACAACGCCATTGCCGCCAAAGTAAGGATTGTCGTTAAATGTTTCCCAACAATTTGCATTCCAGCCTGTAAAGTTGCACCAGCTTTTGGTAATGTTGTTCATTACCCATTGCTCCTGCTGACCTTCTGCGACGGGTACGTTTATCCACAAAGCGTTATTTTTGGATGAATAGAGTAATTCCCACCCAAAATTAGCGCCGTAATTGGTGGTTGCGGCTGTAATCGCACCCTGAATCTTATTACTCAAAGCCACGCGAGGATCGAGCCTGGAGCTTTGCAAAGCCGAAGCTAACGGGAGTAACCCATCCAGCGTAATTATCAGCAAGTCACCGCTGTATTTCAGCATACAACGGTTGCCAACTGGAGCGCCTAGCTTCCACACGCCAGCCAGCGCCCAGGTTGCATCGCTCGAAGGGTCTGTACCGCGCCAAACTATGACCTCGCCGTTGGAGGTAACAAACACAAGGTTGTCATCCGCGCCATAACCCGCGTCTAGCGTCCAAGTATCCAGATCAACCAATGAGCCGCCGTACTTAGCAATCTGACTCATATCTAAGACCTGCGCCGCGCCGCCCACCGCACCAGTCGGCAGATACCATGCCTTTAGCGTGTCTTTCTGAATAAACCACACGCGATTCTTAAACAGCGAGATATTGCTTAAAGTTGTCGTGGTGACGCCGGTGATAGCTATTGTGCTGATAGCGGTAACGCTTGCCCACGTTGAATTATCGTAAAGCAAAGGAGCATCTACGCCATTAACGCAGTACAAGTAGCTTCCCGCGGCGGTGGTGACGTTTATATGCTCCCACTTGGCGTTAGTAAGCCCAGTCTTAACGGCAGCGCCTACAACGCCAGTTGCGGTCACGTCATAAATAGACCCGCCAGCCCAAGCAAACAGTTTATTTGCAACGCCGGTGCTGTAATTGACCAGCGTTTGCACTTGCCCTGAAATACCCGTAACCCAATTAACAAACCCGCCGCGCAACACAATGTTGGAAACAGACGGGAAAAAGTTAGTTAGCTGAACCGCATCCATCGGCTCCATATTTGCAATGGAATCCCGCGCATTCCAGCCGCCAACGGGAGCTGGAATAGAGGCAACCCTTGCGGCAGTACCTTGAACGAGAGGACGCGCCACTAGTTTGCTCCGTATCCAGAATCAGGAATATTATCGTAGCCTATTAGCACAGTCCCAGGACGCGGTGCAAAGCTCAAGTTTGCCGAGGACATATCCAACGCCATAGCCGCTTCCAACTCAGAAGAATAGTTCCTGTACATTGCGGTCGTATCAAAGCCTTTGCCCTCAAAGTATTTTAGCTTTGTGAACAGCACCATTAGGCGAGAAGGGTAAATGCAGGTGTCGCTATCTGCTGTAAAGCTGGTCTTTACAGTACCTGTGGAGCTTGCCGCCCACCCGTTAGAACGGTACTCATAACCTAGAAGTTCAGCGTTAGAGAAACCAGGCCATATCTGAAAATACGAACCAAGCAAACGCCAGCGGACGCGAGGGCCGGTAGAGATGTAACCACTAAGCAACCATTCCCATTGCTGTGCGTCCTCTGGCCCTAGCATTTCCCAATGCTTGCTCTTGTCCCACATAGTACGAGGCACAAGGCTTTCGTAATCGCTAGGCAGGTCGTACTTCATCTTCTGGAAGTAAGCCGCAGCACCCGTACCGGCAGCCGCGAAGTCTTGGTTTACCGTAACTTGCGTTCCCGAGTCAACCGAGCTTATAAACGTATTCTGGTTGATGCCTGTGCCGGTTACCATGTATGTGGTGTCCAAACCTACAGTCGTAGGTATGCCGGTAATCGTCCTTGCCGCCGTTGTCCATGTCCCAGTTGTTGTTAGGAACTCGGTGCTAAACAACTTCTGTTTAGTCATCTCGCGCCAGTCAAACTTACGCAGCAGCTCGTAGCCGCAGGCATTCATCAAAGCAAGAATCTGAATTACGTCTTGATTTGTGTTGCCTACTACCGAAGTAGGAGTAGAAACCCCCAACTCGTTTGTTACTTGCTGCACCAACTGGAGCATGGTACTCGACATAATTACGCCTCTTTTTTGGGTCTGCCTGCCTTACGTTTTTCGCTTAACAACTCTGCCATCTGTGCCTTCAATTCGTCCAGCTCGTTTCTAGTCTTAGCCAGTTCCGTAGAGCTTTCCGTCTGATTCTTTCTGAGTAAGTAAGCCCTTGCTCTTTCCCGCAAGCCCGTCCCGCCCATTCCTATGCGTTGCAATTGCCCGTCTGAAGCGGTAGCAACTTGCTCTACGGTCTGAAACTTGAGAATCTGCAATTCCACCATTTGGTAATCGTTAAATTCCTCCGGCTGGTCTTTGTTCCAGTCTGGCAGGCTTGTACCAATCACTTGACCAGTATCAGACTTCATCTGGAAGTACATCCATTCACGCGGGAAACGCGCTTTATGATCTTCACGGACAGGTTGATCTATTATGTTAGTTGTATCGCCAGTAACAATGATTCGCACAAAAGGCCGGTCTTTGTACGGTTCTTTTTCGTGAGTGTAAAACTCAACGTTTAAATTTTGATTTCCATTACCAACGTCGCTGTCGAGCATTTTCTTCTCCTGTGGGGATTAGGTTCGTGTACCGCTGATGCTGTACCACTTTGTTGCAGATACCGCAAAAAATATGCTGCTGTAATTACTAACGATCGAGGCCGACGTGGTTTGATTGATCGTCGATCCTGTGTCATACGGATAAACCTTGATCGTGTTGGCGCCAGAATTAGCAATAAATATTGTCGCCCCCATTTGTGTAGGAGGAAGCAATACGCCAGTCCCAGAAGCGGCGGTGTCAACAGAGTTATAAATCCGCGTCAATTGCAACGCATTAGCCCTAGTCGAACCTACCGCCGTTAGACCATCAACACCATCGCCGCAAATAGCAACGGTCATTAGGGACGTAGCCCCTGCGCCCAATACTCTCGATGGGATTGTCACTTACGCGCCAGCTATGGAAATCCAAGTAGTTGCAGACGTAGCCACCAGCAGCACGCGAGTCGTTGCCGTAACCGAAAGGCTAGCAGCACCTGCGTTTATTGTTGAGGACGTGTTAAACGGATAAACCGTCAGGGTTTGTGCGCCGCCGTTATAAATAGCCACTACTGCACCAGCTTCCGTAGGTTGAAGTTTCACACCGGTACTAGCAGCAGCAGTACCAATAGAGTTAAAACAGGCCGACAGTTGCAGCGCATCAGCGGCAGTTGAACCAGTAGCAACCAGAGCAGTTGCGCCATCGCCACAAATGCTCGTAGTCGCAAGCGGGGAGTTACCAGAAGCCAGAACGCGTGAGGGAATAGCCATTTTTTAAATCCTTTGTGTTAAGGGAAAAGTCATGGCTTTCGCCATTGCGTGTAACAAGCCGGGGCCACAAACTTCGATTACAACATCTTCCTCCGCGAATTCTCGCGCTAGGTTTTGGAAGTCTTTTACTTGTTGGCACATCCACGGAGCCGCTTTAAACTTTCGCTCGTGAATTGTAGCCGTTATTATATTCTCGCCATCGTTAGATTCTTGCTTATAAACGTGGTGTTTATCGTCGGAGTAGCTACTGTCCATGCCAAACAGGTAAATCCTGCGATGCCCCTTTAGCTTGGCAAGAATCATTGCCAACATACCAACCGTAGTAAAACCACCCATAAGGTGCACAGGACGGTCTTTTTCACTCTCCAGGTACTCGTATACCCCTTCGGTCTGAACGTGGACTAGATCAACGTTAAAGCCTTCTAGCGCGTCAAATATGCAGGGGTCGCATTGCGAGGCAATATAAAACTGGGTTTCTTTGCGCGGGTGCTGCAAAAACCTTACGTTTTCAGGTCTTGCGTCTAGCATTACATGACCGTCTGGCACGATTCCCCGTTCTATAAGCCAGTCATAAGTACCGTTCATTGACCAGACTTTAGCGCCATTCTGATACCTTGCCTTTAACTGCGGAAAAGACTCATCAAGACTAGGCGCACCGCCGACAATACAAATACTTTCTTCGTTTGACTCCGTATCAAAATCAAACCAAGAAAGCTGCCTTTTGCAAGACAGCTCCACATTCCCAAGCATTACGCCTGGGGATGTGTTTCCTACAACATCTAAGACTGCTTCGACCATTAAGTGATCTGGCCTTGCAGGTGAGGACGGTTAATCGTTACCGTAACCGTCGAAACGGTCGAGGCAATCGTAGCCAAGTTAGCCGAGCGAGCGCCAAGAATCTGGAGACCCGCAGAAGCAAGAACCTTAACCCGACCAGCAGTACCGGACAGGAACAAAGTAACTTGTGGCGTAACGGCAACTGCCGTTTTCTTGACCACCGCATTACCGTCGATTTGATACCAGCCGAACGTGCCAGCCAAGTTAGCCGACATAGCGACTGCTACGGGGCAAGCCTGGTTACCAGTATTCGGAACAAGTACCGTTTGGTAAGTCGTTGCGTTGTACGAAACCAACGAACCGACCACCGTCGAAGCAACGCCAACCAGCATAATAAACTCACCCTCGCCATAGGTCGGATCGTCAGCACGCACGATCTTACCGAGGACGTTCGGAGGCGTAGGAATGACTGAAGTCGTACCAGTCGAAACGCCACTAGGTGAAGTTACCCCGGTGTCAATGGTTGCAATCTGAAGCAGACCGCTTTGATTTTCTACAATAGTGTAAGCCATGTTTTTTCTCCTTTAGGCGATCAACACGCCGCAAAATTGCGGCCCGCTGCTCGTCAAATTACCGGCCCACCCGATTAATTTCACGATTGCGTCTTGGTTCACCGCCTGACGCTCGCCACCAATCGGAACAAAGTTGCGGTCTGCATGAGGACGGAACATCATGTACTTGGTGTTCAAGAACCACATGTGGCTAGCAGTAGCAGCCGAACCGATACCACCGTCCAGCACCACGTCAGAAGCCATACCCGCGCCATAGTATTTCAGCGAGGCAAAACCAGCACCGGCAGTTGAATTGCCGCTGTCAGAAATGCGCTGAATCGACTGCAAGGACTGCAAGTAAAGCCGATAAAAAATATTATCTGCCACAATTAGGTCCGGTTTATCAGTCCCGCGAATCAACTGAACAGCAAGCGAATCCATATACTGTTGGATGTTGGAAGCAGTAACAGCAGCACCACCGTTCGTCACGCCCGAATAAGCTACGGACTGCCAGAACGTATAGGTTGCGCGGTTAATACCACCGTAGGTTCCAGAGGTAGGCGCATCAGGAACGGCAGCGCCGAGGCCCGTGATGTTCTTTCCGCTGTTGCCGGTTCCGTCCAGATAAATATCCGATCCAATACGGTTAGCCAGCTGCGCTTCAGCCACATTCATACGACCGTCCAGCAGGTCGATGATCGCCTCTTTGCCGCTGTTCTGGATCATTTCCAGACCGCTAATCGAAACAGCCGATGCGTACTGGGTGATACCAAACTGCGCCGCCGAGATGGGGCTGTTTTGTGAAACGTTAAGCACTTCATCAATTTTGTTAACGTTTAGGCTCTTTATCCTAAACTTCAATATGTCACCATATTGTTCAGACTATATCATCCCTTTCGGGTGGGAAGCTCGTGGGTTCATTACCGCTTTCGCTCGGAACCTAGTCGTTACACCTTCTGTATCCCTCAGGCTTTCGCCTTACATATACAGCTTGGCTCGGTATTATCTTTAACTTGCTTACGGTTAAAGGTTTTCACCGAATTCATCCCATTTGCTTTGTAAACTTGCTTAATGCAAATAAACAGAGGGGCTAGAAGTCAACCCTGAATAACTGTTGGTATTATTTGAAGCCGTGTCATTGTACATAATCTCCTGGAGTATGATATTCCCGCCGGAAAAAGTCTTCACATTTCCGCGTTCCTTCAGCCTACGCAAGAGCGCATTATTATTTGTTACGTTATCTGCCAGTTCCAGTTTGTTATCGCAAGGTTCTTTATCCTTGCCTCTATAAGTTACCTTATAGCTCAGACTATATCTTCCCTTTCGGGTTGCGCGCTCGTGGGCCTTTACTGTCCGTTCTGGACTCCATGACCTAGTCGTTACGCCTTCATTGCATTCCTGCAATGCTTGGCTCGGTATTGCCCATGATGACATTGCTGCCAGCATTAGGGGTTCCACCGAATTCACGCAATTTTCCATTTCATCAGTTGCCTAATGAACGGGGGCAATGTTTTTTACCCGAGCGACTTTGAATGTTGGTCGCAATGATGTCACTAACAGAACTATTGGCAAATGCCATGATTTAGCTCCTTAAAAGTGAATTAAAGCCGGTCACTCATGCTGTCGAATTGCTCAGCAAGTAGCGCCCGACGATCTTGCGCTTTGGATTGAGTCGCTGCTCCGGGTGTGGAACCTCGCACACTCACCGCTGCCGCCCTTGCAGCTTTCGCTGCCCTATCGGCCCCTGCTCTTTTCGCCGCGTCTGCCTGAACTTGTTGGTTCTGGTGGACAGTTTCAAAAAGACCCTGGTCAAGGCGTATAGCTTTCTCATAAGCATCTTGCAAATCGGTCGCAACACCGCTCTGTAGGAGCTGGATCATTACAGGCCGCGCTTCTTCAAAATGCTCTGCTTTTTGGGAAAATTGATTTATCTCTCCCAACAAAACTTGATTCTGTTGTTGTTCCTGCTGCTGCTTCCAGTTTTGTACCTCGCCACGAACCGAATTCAGTTCGTTTTGCAAAGCATAAAACTGCGGATCAACAGGGGCTTGTTGTTGCAAGCCACCTACATCGCTTAAATTTATACCATAACTTTGCGCTAGTCTAGCGAAATATTGCTGCTTTTCATGGGGTTGGCTAGTCCGCAAGATATGGTCAGCTTCCATCAGAGCTTTAACCGCTTTTGGCGCGTCAATCCCCAGGCCGGTAATCGTTTGCATATACGGTGCGATTACCTCTTGCATCTGGTCGGCATACTGCGCTTTAGACTTTAGCGGCTCGATGCCTGCCTTCATTTGTTCTTCGCGCTGGAAGGCGTATTCCTTTAGCTTATCGTCCGCACCTTGCCAGACCTCGTGATAATCCTTTTTCCAGCTTGCAGGAGGACGTTTCCAGACGGGTTCTTCAACCGCTTCTGTGGCTGCTGGAGCCGCTTCAGGCGCGGGTTTCGCATACTTGCCCGTATTGTCGCGTGCGGGTTCAGCCGCTGGAGACGGCTTTTCGGTTGGAGCCGCTTCTACCTCGTCAAACTGCTGTGCAAGCAAATCACGGCGTGCATCTGCATTTTCTACCGGGACAATCTCATTTAGGTCTGCCATTTTCCTACTCCCTGTGGGGGTTTAATTACGGGTGAAACGAATATCGTCGCGCAACTTGTTAAGTATTTTGTTTGCTTGCGAATGCGTCATGTTTGACAACTGCGCTTTCAATACGTCTTTACGAGTGTCTTTAACTGGTACGGGTTTGCTCTCCATACGTTCATTGCCAACCTCAAAGCAGTTATGTTCCCGCAAATGCTCTCGGTGCTTGCTGCGGCTGGTAATCATGCTGCCATCAACCATAGACTGATACGGCTGTATGTCAGGCATAACGTAGTGGTGATCTGGCGTGTAATCACCCTTTTCTATCGCTACGCCATCAACGTAAATCCAGCTTTTTCTCATAGCAGGGCTAAAACGTCCTCGTCATCAAGTTCAATGTGCAATTCCCATATCCTTTGCACCCTGTCCAAATCCTCTAGCATCCGGTCGTAATCTATTGCCGGCAAAGTAGCTGCTCTGGTTTCCATAAACGGCGCGGCTATTTCCTCCGCAACGTCTGGCCTACCCTCTACAATCTTCTCAAACGCATAAACAATCTCAGCTTTACGGCGTGCCTTATCTGCAATTTCCTTTGCAAACTTCTTTTTAAGGTAATCCCCGTCATGGGTGTCAAACTCAACGAGGGGCGTTACATAGTCCCAGGTCGCATCGTTCCAAGTACCGGTGTCCCAACCTCCGTTCATTGGACAATTTCAACGCCAATGGCTTTACCGTCAGGCCCGCGAATAATCCGCTTCTTCGCAGTTGCCGCAGACATAACATTGTCCATTTTCTCCATCGTTGCGTTTTGCATATCGTTCATGTTTTGGTGCATTGCTGCTATAGTTTGCAAAGCGTTTTGGACATTATCGCCAAGCTCCGAGGCTATACGGTCGCTGGCTGCCGTAGCTGCTTCGACCAAAGGCACATCCACGCCCGGATTTGCACCAATTCTGGCAACCAAGACTTTAGTCGCAGCCTCAAGTTCGGCTTTCCAACGGTTAAATTCATCCTCTGCCGCTGCGGTCTGCGCCTTCATCGCCATTTCGTGCTGCATTTTCTGGTCTTCGATCTGAGCCTGCATCTGCGCCAGTTGCATCTCAGCCTGAATCTTGGACTGGTGCATCTGCCCATCGAGCTGCGCCTTCATCTGCGCTGCTTGAGCGTCTGCCTGCACCCGCATCTGGTCGGATTGCGCTGCGGCTTGCATCTTGGCTTGCTCTAGCTGTTGTTGAGCCTGGAGCTTCATCATTTCAGGGTCGGGGCGCTGCTGCGGGTTCTGCTGGCTTGCAGCGGCTTTCTGCTTGATCTGCTCCAGCGCCACGTCTAGCGTGCCTTCAATGGCTTTAGCTTGCTTAAACCCGCCAACGCCAAACTTCATTAACTCCACAAGCATAGGCACAAGCTCTGGCGACTGCTGGCCTACAGGTAAAGCCTCCCGCATGAACGAGCCAAACGCGGTCAGAAACTCTACGCGGTCTTTCTTGTTCTGCTGCTGGTCAAGTTGGACAAGCGAATCCGCATCCACCTCAATTCGGAAGTTACGCAAAGGACTGTCTTGGAGCAACATTAGAGCTTGCGGAACCAGAGCTTGATCTGCCTCACTCATCTGCTCAGCAGCGGCGTATTCAAGGATGGTTTTAGGCTGGAACTTAGAGCAAATGACTTGCGCTTTTAGCCTGATAAGCTCGGAAGCAAACAGCGCCACTTCCTCTTGCATACTGCGGAGCCTCAGACCAGCGTATTGACCCTTGATCTGCTGCGCGGTAGCGGTTTCGCTCGCCGCGGTTTGGCCCCGAATAATGTCCGATATGCCGGTAATCTCGTAAATCTGCGCTTTGATATCATCTCGCGCCCGGTAGCATTGGAGCAAAGCGTTTGACAATACATCGAGCGGCAACAGGTCAATGCTGCCCTTTAACCCGCCTTTTTCGCTAAACGCCATCCACTTATCAACAGGGATCAGCGCGTTGTTTTCGCCCTCTGTCAAAAGCCGTTGCAGGCTAGGTTGGCTTGCGTCATAGACACCCCGAACCCGCAGAGCCTTTACCAGCCCGTCAATGCGGTCTGAAAGAATGTCGAGTTCATTCGCTTGGTCTTGGTACAGGATGAAGTCAGGAACCGGAACTAAGGTGTCCGAGGTCATCGTCGCGTACAAAGGCGTGGCGCAAGGGAAGAAACCTTCTAGTTCCAGCGGATCGTCACGCTCATCAATCAGCGTAGGATTGTTCTTGGATAGCCAGTAGACCTTGCCGGTTTCCTTATCCCAAAGCTCGCATATCTTTGCCCTGGTGCGTTCTTTTGTGGACTGCCCGTAGTTTGTAAGCGTTTCGGGGCCAGAATCCAGCGCAATAGTCTTAGCGGTTTTCTCGCCAAATCGTTCTATCAGAGCTTCGCGGCTCATGTACACCCAACGCCAGACGCACGTTACTTCTTCCCAAGTGCGAGCGACAGAATGCCCAAAATCTTTCCAATGAACGTAGTCCGTGGGAGCGCACTCGTATTCAATTTCTTCCTGGGGTTCGGTTTCGCCAGCGGTGTAGTCCTCGCCTTCCGAGGCAGGCGCACCTTCGGCGGTTTGTCCTTCGGCTCGCTCATTTTCAACGTCCTCCGTTACTTGTAAACCATCTTCAGGAATATCCTGCTGACGAACGTGCGGTTCGTACCGTACCCAAGCAACGCCACGACCGCCGAGAAACCTATCCGCAACCGCGTGTTTCATGGTTGCGCGGAAGTCAGGGTAATGTTCAATCTCAAAGTCTAAAGCGCGTTCAATGAGCTGCCCCGCCACCCGTCCAACAGGGTCATTATCGCCAAATCTTCGCTCAGCTACCGCTTTAGGGAGCTTGGCATAAACGGCAGGAATCAGCGTCTGGACGTTAGACCAAAGAATATTGAACTTGGCAGTTTCGTTCGTATGCTGGCTTCTATTATCGTCGCGGTAACGCTTAACAATCTTAGTTGTCCGCGCTTCCCACTTCTTAAACTCGTTGTCATAAGCCGAAATGACGTTAAGCCATTTCTGTACGCCGGTGCTGGTCGGTTCCATTTATTCTCGTCCTATTATTTTAGGCAACGCATCATCAAACACTACAAAGTTGCTAGTTCCAGCTTTTCCCGTTCTACTGCCTGCGTCTAGGTAGCGTATGCCGGGGATGCCCATACCGTTTAGCATAGCCGACACCTTGCTATCGCCGTAAGTTCTAACAAGCCTGCCATATGTTTGCTGCCCCAACTCATTAGCATCATAATCACTGCCTTTGGGGTGGTAGGTGTCTTTGTCTATTTTTGCCAAAGCATCACGCAACGCTTTCGGCTGTTGACTAAACGGCTTATCCCAATCCAACATCTTTGCTATGTGTTCGTCGGGGAGGTCTACTTTGTAGAGATACCCTTGATTGCCTTGTCCCTCTGTTAATTCTTTAATAGCATTTAAGTAACCTTTTTTAGCTGCCGGATTGTCCGTTGTTGCCGCTTTACCCCTTGCATATGTAATTTGTTTTGCTAATTCTTCTGGAAACAGTTTAGGGCCAGCTAACATTTCTCGATAAGCTGTTCCAGTTGACGGATTCTCCGCAAAATACAGCCCATGCCCGTAAGCCTGCGCCCCCTCGCCCGTTCCAATCTTGCTCATGTCGAACTTGTCAAACTTGTACGGGGAGCCGTGAAACACGGTCATTCCCGCCAGTCCAACATCGTTCATTTTTTGCATATAGTTAGGGTCGGCTTCGTACCCTTGCTTTGCCATGATCGGCCCTGCACCCGTAGGCAAAATATCTTGCAACCCACCTTTCAGCAAACCAGAAAGCCTACGCCCTATATCACCGTAAAACTGCGGATCGCGCAAAGCACCGCCGATATATTCTGGCGATTGAATGGCAGCGGCAAGCGGACTAGGCATAGCCTGATCCTGCTGGTAACGCAATGCGGCAGCTAAACGGTCAGCGTCAGCCATTATTTATTCCGCGCCGAAATAGCGTGTGCTTTAGCCTGTGCGTCCTCTTTGCTTGACGCACCCCATGCCTTTAGAGCAAGCGCCAAACGGGTAGGATCGCCATTCGGTTTTTGCATCGGCCCCGGCATATTGCCCATCCTCGCAAGAAATGATGCTCTGCGCGGGTTATCACCAGCCTTTACTGGTGCTTTAAGCGTCCCGCCGGTTTCAGCCTTATAACTAGCGCGACCAGCCGCATTTAGCCCGCCAGCGGGGTTCTTCCCTTCTTTTCGTGTCCAAGCTGCGCTCATTATTGTTGTCCCGCTTTAATTTTTAGCCAATCCGCCTCGGTTGCGCCAACAGCATCAGGGTTTACGCCTTTTGCTTGCATATAATATTCTTTCCACGCGGTCGGGTGTGTTGCTGATTTCAGCATTTCGCCGGTTGAAGTTGAAGAAGGCCAATGGTAACGATTGCTGTCATAAGGATCGCGTTCTGGTCTAATACCAGCACTCCATGCTTTACGGTAATCATAATTAGCGTTTTTGCTTAAATCTGGAGTTTCGCCATATTGTTTTGTAAACTCTGAATACCACGGACTAGCCGCTATTTCTCTTTGGAATTGGATTTCTTTACCTTGCGCGGCTATGTTTGGGTTCATCATTTGAGGACGAGCTGCCGCCTCCAATTCTTGTTGATACTGTAACGCTGCGGCTAAACGGTCGGTATCAGCCATGAGTAAATATCACATCCTTGTTAACTCGGTCGGCTATCTTGTAACCCATAAACCGCAACCAAGTGATGGTTTCATCGTCGGTGTACCCGTACCGCTCGCCCAAACCCTTAAGCTCTAACGTGATCACAGGCCAGCCTGCTTCAATCGTGGCAATTGCGCCTAGCAACGCCTCATGCTCCGACCCTTCAACATCAAGCTGGAGCAAATCGCAATCGGTAACTCCCAAGCTATCAATTGGGATCACCGCAAACTCGTTACCCTGCTTGATTTGATGAGCGCCACTATTGTCAGGATAAATCCTGTCTATAGCAGCTCTGCCATGTACCCGTCCAAATGCCGCGCGTCTGCTTACAATATTCCTTGCGTTGCAGGTGTTAGCTTCCAACGCCTCGTAGTTATCCACATCCGGCTCGACCGTATATACAACAGCAAACTTTTCTGCGAGCGCCAGAGGATAAACGCCGATATTGCCGCCAGCCTGTATAACTGTCCTGAAGTCCTTGCACAAATCCAAACTAAAACCTAGATCACCCACTTCATCAAGCGCCGCAGCTAGGCAATGCTCGTCGGTTTCAGGTACGAAATAGCCTCTACGCGACCGCATATTGCACCCTTGTCTGCTCCCACGGCCGAGGTTTCCCGTGAAACACAATCACCTTATCCCGCGCTCTTACGCCATGCTCCAGCACGTCAGCCTTAAAGCTGCACACACCGTCCGTAATGTCTTGCCAATAAGTAACGGGTTCGTTTCGGAGTGCGTGTTCAAGGTAAATCTGGTCACCTCCTTCGCAGTACCGTTCGCCGGTCTTAAACTCATCGTAGAGAAACCCGTGCGGCTTTGACCACCACATCAAGCTGCTTTGCATCGCCAACGGGTTACGCTTGCCTCTGTATATGTCGCGCATAATCACAAAATCATGCGGTCTTGCTGCTTCTAACATCTCGCTGCAATCTCCCACCAGAACCGTATCCAAATCCATGTACAACGCGCTTGGCAGCCTGAACAGCTCTAGCTTTGACCACCAACCCTCCCATCCGTGAATCAGCGGGATAGTGGCGCAATCTAGCGTCATATCGGTCAGGCAAACAAAGTCCTCATTCGGCAAGTATTTAGCGCACATCTCCTGCAACGCATAAACATGAGCCGGTTTGAAGTCACCACCTGACTTTAGAACGCAAGCAATCACTTTTTCACAGGCTTTGCGGTTTTTGCTGACTCACGGAATGCTTCAGCAGTCGGTGCGCCGGGTGTTCCAGGCTTACGCATTTTCTCGTTAGAACCCGCTTTTATGCGTTCCTGTTTTGCAAGGATATTTGCATAAAGTCCGGGCTTGTTCATACGCTAAATATGCCAATTGCCATTACTTCAACCCCTGCGCCGGTCGTGATCTTCCACGCACCGTCTTGGCTAACCGCGTTCAGCTCGACGTTGTAGACGTTCACGCCCGTACCTGCAAGCGCTGGAAGGATAGTATGCGTCAGGATGCCTGTTCCCGACCCGTCCACAATGACCACGTTGCCAGTAGCAGAGGTGCTGACAGTACAAACGATGCGATGCAGATAGTCGCCTTTTGCGCCCGCCGTACCTAAAACCTGTGCGGTTGCGCTTGCAGAGACGTGCTCGTAAGAATACCTATACGGATAACTGACGCCACTCATAGTCTTTTCCTTTTGTTAAATTGTTGATGCGTTGCCCACATATCGTCCAAAGTCACCTCGTTGCCGGGGCCAACTATCAGGGGTTTTACCCTATCAGGAGGTTTAACTGCTGGTTCTTGCCGCCAGACTATAGCTAACATCCGCATGGCATCGGCTGGATGACTGCACCAGTCATGTCTAGGCGTCTGCCTAAATGCCTTCTTGTCCTCGTCATACTGACGCTGATACTCGCGTAACGCTTCCATGCCTTCATAACACTTTTCAGCGTCAAACCATGTATTTGGTAACATTTGCCTAACAGCCTGTATCCCGTCCTGAACCGATAGATCAGGCACAATAGCAAGGTTGTTGATACCGAGGTATTCAGCCATTTGCTCAATGATGCTTTTACCTTGCGCCGCTAGGGTTTTGGCGCGAGCGTCATGCGGGAGGTAATGCTTGCCGTAGTTGTAAGGCTTGCTTGTAACCGTAGCGCATATCTCGGCTATGCTTGCGCCAGATACCGCATGGTAATCAATAACGTGTATTTCGCCACGAATTACCTGATAGAACCAAATAGCCGTATCGTCCCGATAACCGAGGTCAAACGCCGTATTTACCTTAACTTCAGGCTGGTAGTCAACACGGCATATCCTGCCTTGCTCTGCCGCTTCGCGCATCTCTGTGCCGAAAAACGCCCCTAAGATACTTGCTTCGAATGAAATTTCATATTCTTGATCGTACTGGTCTTTTGAGAGCTGCGCCCTTGCCGCGGCCAACTCGTTATCAGGAAGCAACCCTGACTTACTGGCTGGCAACTCCAGCAGGAACCATTCATCCCTTAACTTGATTGCGGTTTGCTTTATATCGTAAAACTGGTTTTTGCCTTTGGGTGTGCCAGCGAACACGCACCAGCCATTTGTACTGCTTAAAGTGGGCCTCAAAACATTCCCAAACACCGAAGGACGAAAATCTCCAAATTCATCTAGGAACAGTCCATCAAAGCCTAGACCCCTAATTGCGTCAGCATTATCAGCCCCAAACAATCGAATTTTGCTACCGTTTATCAGATCAACGGTTAGTTCGGACTCATTGGTACTAACCGCACAATTTGCGCTGTAATGCTTTAAATAGTCCCAGGCAATACTTTTTGCTTGCGACCTATATGGCGAAATGTACCCGTAAAGAGGCATTGGGCTTTTGCTTGTAACCGCTGCCCGAATCAGGTCATTTATTGCTGCAATAGTTTTACCTGCGCGCCTATGGGCAACTAAACAAGCCCACCGCTTTGTGCGGTTATGGAACGGCAAAAACGCCGGACGAGGCTTGTAGGGTATGACGTGTAGAGTCACTCAAGCCACCGGAAGGTGTGATCTACAGGCCCGCCGTCTTTACCCGTAGTTTCTGACCGCGCTAGTTTAGGGATATGGTATTCAATAGCCTTTAGATACAGATCAGCGGCTTTAGCTGGGTCTTCTGACGCTACCTCGTTAAGCCAGCGGGCAAAGTTACCTGCGTTGTCCTGAGCTATCAACGCAATCGCATTACGCACGTCCACCGTAGTCTTGTTACCGACTCCGGCTTTGCGCCCGCCTGTTTTAATACCTTTTGCCATCTATTTCCGTCTGAAGTGGACGCTTACTTACATTTGTAAGTGCTTACTTACGTTCCATGTGCTGCATCGCCGCTGCCAACCGTTTACCTTTGTCAGCTTGGTTGAAGTCTTTAGCCACGCTTACAGGAACGCCAACCTTTTTTGCAAACTTGGGGTCATGTGCGGCTGCTGCCATCAATCTAGCTTGCGCTGGTGAAGTGGAAGGCATTATTTAAGATTCTTCAATCTTAACAAAAGCGCATTGTTTGCTTCTATCTGCGTTATCAATTGAGGTGTTCTAGCGCGAATTGTGTTTTTAATTATTTTTTGTAAAGTTAAGTTAATTTCACCGGAAATGTTTGGCGCAATTGATTCCAAAGCATTTGATATTGCTTTCCACGGCAACGCTGAAGTTACTGGCGCGGCAATTAGGAAAGCTAAAAACCCTCTGCGGTTTGTCATTTAAGATTCTTCAGCTTGTAGCAAGTTGAATCAAGCAATTCTGCTATTTCATCAATAATGTTCTGAAGCTGCGTGTCCTCTGGCAACACCTTACGAATCTTATCTACAAAGTCCTTGAGCTGCTCGATGTACTCCACCGGCTTCTTAGCTATGTGGTAGTCAGAAGGATAGTTAGCGATTACTTCATACTCGCCTTGATAGGCTTCAGCCCACCGATCTGTCAGGTCAATAATGTTTTCGTAATACCGCTGCAACGCCTTGTGTTCGGAATAGCTTTTGGTTTGCAGGTGCATAAAATGAGCATTAGTTCCTGAATGGAACATCACCGCCACAAAGGTCGCTGCGTTCTTGCTATCCATAAACGGCTCCGAGGGCTAAAGGTATGCTGGCTGCTACCAGCCCCCGGCGCAAACGTGCGTTGGTCATCAACGTCACGGCCAGCACATTCACCGAAGGGGGACGGTGAGTTCGAGAATTATACATTTTTTAAGATTAAACTTCAATTTTTTCAATGTCAATCGGTATTTTTTGCTTCCAAAGCCGCCGATATTCAGCTTCAAGGTTTTGGTAATGCAAAGCCAACGTACCCGCCGCAATCATTGCCGCTTGAAAATCCTTCTTGTGATCGTTGTCCAACATGGCTTTGTTGCGGTTGTAAAGCAAACTGGTAATCTCAGCTCTATCGGTCATACCATCCCCCGCAATTGTTTAGATTGTGCCGCCATTGTTTTAACCGTGACGATAACCCCCTCAATATCCCGCACGACTGCCCTGCAACCCAACCAGGAGCTGGCCCACGCCGTTTGTAGCGGGTTCTCCTTACCTCTACCTGCCTTGATCTCAACTAGCCAGGTAATACCCCCCAACGAAACCATAATGTCGGGAACGCCTTTGCCGAGGACAGCTAGGGACTGCACAGAGCATCCCAACTTGCGGAATGCGTCTACTATTTCCCCCTGATTTTGATCTATTTTGGCAGCGCGGCGCATAGTTTTTTGACCTTCTCCAACAAGTAAAGTTCTGTCCCATAGCGTGTCTCAAACCTCCGTTGCGATTGGTCACGGCTAACCACTTCGTCATTCCTACCAGACCTGTGATGCTGTTGGCACAGGGGTAAAACAAACATCTCACCTCGTCTGCGACCCCCTGAAAGCATATGATGAATTTCGGCTGGACTATCTACCTTTAAATCTAGCTTGCAAACAATACATCCCAGATCACGGAGCTTTGCTTGCCACGCCGCTTCTGCTTTGTTCATAAGCCTTTGCCCTCCTTTTAGCGTTTATCTCTGCTTTATGCTTTAGCCGGTAACGCAAGTTTTGTTGCGCCACCAGCTTCTTATTAGTTATTCGCCACATTCTCATTGGAGGTTTTCCTAACCCATGCCCAAGCAAAACCATCTTCTTCCCATTGCGCGTCCAAAAGCGCATTTTTAACGCCGCAAGTTAAACACACAGCAGTTTGGTCATTAAAATTTATAATTAAACTTGGCGTTATTTCGTAATGCCACGGACAAATAGCCCCTATTTTTTTAGGAAATGGAGAATTGTATTCAAACGGCCCAATGATCCGATCTTCTTTCCCCGTTTCGTATTGGTTCATTTTATGCAAAACAATTGCTTTGGCATGGGGGGCTTTCATTCTGATTCAATCTTTGTTGCTACGCTCGAGTGGGAAACTTTGCTCCAATCTGGTTTTTTCCATGTACTTGATAAATGGGAAGGTTGATGCCTTTGACTAATTTCAATTTCTGAATAATCTTCGTCATCATTATTTTTTAAACAATATCCGGCTATTCCTGCTGCTGATTTTATTTCAACGCCGTATGGATCAGTAAATTCGTCTATTGCCCAAAAAACATCGTTTATATCGCGTCCAAAAACAAACCCTGAATAATCAGTAGGCGTTCCATCTGTTTCCATTACCCTAAAATAATAAGCAATCATTGCTCTACTCCTTTTTGTGCCGGTATTTTTATTCCCGCATGATGAGAAGCCGCGTTTAACCAATCCAACCATTCAGAAAACCGCTTTTTACCGTAACGGCTTGTCCTTCTGCCTAACATCACGACCCCGCCCTCAAGTCCTGGTGCAAGTCTGGGTGCTGTTTCGCCCTCAAAGGTCGCAGTCAGTACGTCCTTCCATTCCTCGTCGTTCAGCCAGCACATAACCCCGTTTATAGGCCATTGTTTTTGTTCAGCCCATGCTCGCAAAATAGGCCATTGCAAAGCGTTTTGCCCTGCGTTTCTCCGTTCCTCGCAAACTGGGCATAAGGTTACAAAAGCAATTGTCATTTCAGTAGCCTCCATGCTGTTTCTGCCACTCTTGGAATTTGTCCATTTCCAATGGCTTTAAGTCTGTCCATTCTAGCGGCCACCCCATTAGCCACTCGACCCACGGCGGGTTCAATTGGCCAGAGTTTTGATCCACCGATTGACTGAGCATTATTTGTTTCCCCATTGCAACTCTCCGCTGAATAGAAGGGTTGCTCATATTTCCCCGATCCCGATTGTCGGATGCTTGAGGTGTCGGAAACTTCCGCATTGCTACCGTAGCCGCTAATGTTGGCGTTTTTCTGAGGAATTCCGCTGGATATGCTGCTTCTTTTGCATTGTGCGCTGTTGGAGTAGGCCAATTTTCCATGCGTTTCTTGAGTGCTTTCCGACTGTTGCTTCCCCCGTCCAAGCCCCCTGTCGTTGGCGTGTGGAAGAAAGTTTCGTTGTTCGGCTCTGATCCAAATTCGCTCTCTAAGATGGGGCGCACCGACGTCTGCCGCTGATACAACTCCCCATTTTGCATCAAACCCCAACGCGGCAAGGTCACAGAGGACGGTTTCAAGTCCTCGAATAGTGAGCATTGGGCTGTTTTCAATGAATGCGTACTGGGGTCGTACCTCCCCAATAATCCTTGCCATGTGTTTCCACATGGAACTTCTGCTTCCAGTAATGCCTGCCCCCCCCCCGCAGAGCTGATGTCCTGGCAGGGAAACCCGCCAGATACGACATCAACAATGCCTCGCCACGGTTTTCCGTCAAAGGTTTGAACGTCATCCCAAATCGGGAAAGGCGGGAAAATGCCGTCATTTTGTCTTGCGACAAGTACGCTTGCGGGGTAGGGTTCCCATTCAACGGCACAGACGGTTCGCCATCCCAAGAGTTTTCCTCCGAGTATGCCTCCACCAGCGCCTGCGAAAAGAGCCAGCTCATTCATACCTCCCCAAACATTTCTTGCTGGCCTCGTTTTATTGCAAACCAAATACGGCACATACGTCCAGTAGCGCCTTTAGCTTTGCCTTCAGTTTTTACTAGATTTAAACTTTCCAGCTCACTCATTCTTCTGGCAACTTGGTTTGCATCTAAGCCAGTTCTTTCCGCAATATCGTAAATAGTGCCGGGTTTATTTAAAGCGCAAATAATTATGAAATGATGGTGTTCTGCAAGATTGACTGCTTGTGCAGCCGCCGCATGACTTGTTTCAGGATCATTAGTTCTAACTCGCGGAAAAAACATTTTCATTTTTCTTCCCCCAAAAAGTTAACAACGTCTAAAGCTGTGGATAACTTTAACGACTTCAAAACGCTTGGCAATAACTTAGGTTCTGTTTTTTTAATGCCAACCAGCGTCATTGCTTTCGACTGCACACCGCAATTCTCCAAACACCTAACCCAATCTTCAATTCTGTTAGCGGGTTTCATCGCTTATCCCAACAAGCCGAACACATCTTTCCGCTTTGTGTTTCAACAAACCCTTTCATAACCCCCTTGCAAACGCAACAGGAGGGCTTAGGCGGGGCGATCGAGGGCTTCCCCTGCCCTACCCCTTGCTTGACCTCAAAAAGCCCACTCCAGCCGTTCTCGACGCTTTGCGTGATTATTGCGGAAATGTCCTTTCCTTCAGCTTTCCATCGTTCAAGTTTATTTATGGCGGCGGTTTGTGCCGTTGCCGTTAGGGGTTTGCGCGATTCTTTCCGGTGCTGGGTGTAGGTTTGCCAGCTTGCAGGAAGCCAATCCGGTGCTTCAGCACCTGCGGGTTTGACTTTAAATTGGTTAACGGTTAACGGTTCTCGGTTAGTGGTTAGGGTTATTTTGGGTTCGGCTTGGGTTAGCGGTGGGTTAGCGGTGGGTTTTGTCTTAGGTCTGCCGCCTTTGATTCCATTGGCTTTTTGCTTTTCAAGGAAAGCATGATAAGCGGCAATTTCACCGTCTGCTCGCTTGTTACGATAGCCAGAATCGGTGTATTCAAAGAACTCGTCCAGCACCAATTTGATGGTATCTGGATCAATTCTTAACCTACGGGAAACCCGTGGGATATCGGTGGGTATTGGCGTTTCGGTATCGTAATAAATATCTAAAAGCCGACGATAGGCAATATCTTCTAATGGCGAAAGATGCGCCGTGTGCTTTAGATAATCGCCAATGTTGAACTGATAATAGAACAACACAATCTCCTTCGGTGCTAGGCCTATCCGGTGAGAATTCCGGAGGTCAGCACCCTTGACGGGTTGGAAACGGTCAGATAGACCCAGCCCGAAGGAGACTGTTTTATCTGTCCTCTATACGCTTCTCACGGCGTAAAAAAATCATAAATTACTTTTCGCCTTGTGTAAAGCGAAATACTGCTCAACTTTTATATTGCGTTGCGTCCACTACTAATTTTTGCTCTGTCAGCACCTGAAGCCGGTAAGCCTGGCCTCTAGGGACAGCACCCTTTTTTACCCAGTAGGCGACCGCCTGCACCGAGATATTAAGAGCCTGCGCCAACTGACGCCGCCCGCCGAAGAAATCTACCGCTGTTTGTGTTTTCATTCTGGCAATATACCATGACAATTTATTTGTGCAACAATATTTAATCATAAATAGTTGGGCGGAATCTTTTCGCCCAGTTTTAAATATATTTGTTAAATATCGCTTGACAAGGTAATTGGCAAGGAATATTGTGGTTTCAGACGCACCGCCGGTGCGGTAACAGGAGATAAAAATGAACACACGATTTAAAAAAGTTACCAAAACTTTTGCGGAACGACAAGCCGCAGCCGCACGCAAATCAGCGTCCATTGCCACCCGCCGCTGCCCCTCTTGCGGCTCACTCTGCAAAACTTTCGCCGGAAACATCGGCACTCGCGCAACCTGCGAAAAGTGCGGGGGCTAAAATGAAAATTAAAATCACAGAAGCAAAGTTTATACGCTGTACCATCGAGTCGGGCTCGGTATATCGAGTCTGTGAGAAAACAGGCGAAATCCGCGAGGTAGCTGTGGCCAACACGTTCAGCGGTGTGGGTATCAGGAAGGATGCGCAAGTTAGAGTCTGGGAAATGCTACACCCCGACGACCCCGCAGATGAAAAAATAGCTTCGCCGTATGGCGCAACCGAGCGCGATGTTGGGATTGGCAAGTGCCTCGGCCTTGAGTGGGTGACAGCATGAGCAGAAACGAAGCGCATGGGGACGAGGACTGGGTAGAAGTTTTACCCGAAGCGGTACGCGAAGCCGCAATCGAAATAATCACCGACCGGAAGTTGCTCAGTTTGCAACTTAATGACCCCGAGTTAATTGAACCGCTTGTTGACTTATGCACTTGTATTGACAAAGCCTGCCAAGGCGATCCTATTGCCCTTAAAGCCTTGACCCGCGCCGGTAATTACTTGAAGTGCGTGTTAATAGCAATCGTGGAAGATGAAGCCTACGAAATTGCTTTGAACAGGCAACTTAATAATGAGTGAAATTGTGGGGAACTGCTGCGCCATCGGCGCGGCGGTATGTTGGTTAATTCTTATCTTGGGGGATTGATGAATAAATCAGAAAGTATCAAAGAGTTGGCAACAGCTCTGGCAAAAGCACAGGGGCAGATCAAAGGCGCAGTCAAGGACTCTGCTAACCCGTTCTTCAAGAGCAAGTACGCTGATCTGGCCTCGGTTGTGGAAGCTATCCGCAGCGCCTTTGCCGCCAACGGTCTTAGCTACATCCAGTCCGTAGAACCTAGCGACAAGGACGAGGTGCGCGTGGAAACCACAATCCTGCACAGCTCCGGCGAGTGGATCGGTTGCGGCGTGCTGGCTTTGCCAGTCAGTAAAGTGGATGCACAGGGTTACGGGTCTGCTCTGACGTATGCCAGGAGGTACAGCCTGAGCGCAGCAACAGGAGTTGCGCCAGAGGATGATGATGGTAATGCGGCTACCGTTGCAAAGCCGAGCTTGGTTAAGAAAATGGACGGGGTTGAAAAAGCCCTGCTGGTAATTGGGGTTGCACCAACGCTCAAAGACCTGCAAGCGTGTTTTACTGAATCGTACAAAGCAGCGCAGGCGGTAGACGATAGAGCTGCCATGACAATATTTACCGCAGCCAAGAACAAGCGCAAAGCGGAACTTTCTCCCAAAGACCCGTTTGTTATTGAGATGGAAGCTAACCAATGAAAGTCATTACCGCAGAGCAGGGTTCAGAAGCGTGGCTTGCAGCTCGAGCCGGCAAAGTGACCGCCAGCATGATCTCAAACGTGCTTGCCAAGCCGGAAACGGCTGCATATCGGGATTATCAAGCGCAGATCGTTGCGGAGTTGTTGACCGGCAAACCGCAAGGGTCTGACTTTACTAACGCCGCAATGGAGTTTGGGACAGAGAACGAACCCTTTGCCAGAAGCGCGTATGAGGTCTCTACAGGCTTTACGGTGGACGAAGTGGGCTTAGTCCTACACCCGACGATTGACCGCGCTGGAGCTAGTCCTGACGGGCTGGTGGGCAACTCTGGGCTGGCCGAGATCAAATGCCCTAAAGTTGCCACGCACCTGGCTTATATCTGCGCCGGGGTAGTCCCGACAAAGTACAAAAACCAGATGTTGTGGCAAATGGCTTGCACCGAGCGCGACTGGTGCGACTTTATTAGTTTTCGGCCTGATTTACCCGAACGCTTGCAGCTTTTTATAGTGCGGTTTAAGCGGGACGAAGAAAAGATTAAAGAACTTACAACAGCGGTTAATGCTTTTCTTGTGCAGGTCGATGAAATGCTGAAAAAACTGAAAGGTATTAAATGATTAAAAAACCGTTTGAAATACGCGAGCTGTCCGGTTCTTTGTTTAAGAACCCAAAGCAAACTAATGAAAAAGCACCGCAGATGACGGGTTCTTGCTTGATAAACGGGGTTGAATACTGGGTATCAGCCTGGACTCGGGAGGGCGAGAAGGGGCGCTGGCAGTCTTTGGCGTTCACTAAAAAAGATGCAAAAGAGGAGATTGAATTTTGAGTGAATATAACTTGCGGAAACGTGCGGAGGCGGTTGCTTACCTCAAGTCAAGGGGTAAGCACTTGTTAAGCACCCTCTTTGTGCCGAGCGATTCGGCGCATACCAACGTCAAAGAAACAATGTCACGGTATCTGGAGGAAATGAAGGAAGAAGGGAAATGAGTGACGATGACGTTTTGATTGAATTCTCAATGTCTAAGTTTGCTACGAAGCAGCACAGGCTTGATGCAATGGCAGAGCAAATTGTCACCCTGCGGGAGCAGTTGGCAGAAGCAAAAGATTGGGGTGAGCCGGTGGCGTGGTGTTGGATGGATGAAGAAATAGGTTTTGGTTTGCCGCCAGATGAGGTATCGCAAGAAGCAACGCTGCTCTACGCAAAAAAAGAGGAAGGGAAATGAGTGATACATCAACAGTCAAGGAATCCTCAACAGCTCAACCTAGCAATACCCCGAGAACAAATGCAGCAGAACTAGATCAGTCCAATTTTGCTGATTGGGGGACGGGTCCGTCTGGTTATGTTGATGTTGACTTTGCACAAACCCTTGAGCGAGAGAACGCCGCCTTGCGGGAGCAGTTGGCTGCGTCTAGGCAGGAGGTAGAGGTACAGAAAACTAAGGCAGATAAACACTATGAACTCGGCACAGAGTATTTTGACTTGATGGTTAAAGCTGAACGTGAAATCGCCGGTTTGCAGAAGTTGCTAAAGAGGAGTGCTACTTATATTGTTCCATTAAACGGACAAAAAAATCGCATCTTCCTCAACCAAATTGATGCAGCACTCAACAAGATTGATGCCGTAATTACCGTTACTGGAGAAGAACAAAATGATGCTACTAGGTGAAACACCTTACACACCTTGTTATGTTCGCAACGAGTTTTTGTTTAACGAGCAAAAAGGTTTTGGTGAATTTACGCCAGCAGTAGTTTTTGCTTTCCGTGCTGAACCTGCGAGAGTGCCTATGTTCCAGGTCATGCTTGAGTCAGGAGCGCAATGGGCTAGAGTACCTATACACATGATTTGCAGCAAACCTTGCGAGCCGTTGCCTATCGAGCAAGTGTGCTGGTGGGATAGCTACGGATACGAATTTTCCGTAGTTGCGTTGCCATTCCTTAAAAACCATGCCGTTACAGCTCTAGGCCGGGACAAGGTTATCCGCAAAGGAAATTACTTGTTCACGGTGGATTGGATGAAAACAGGCTACAGCGAGATACCTGACCAGCACAAGAACCACCACATCATTGCGTTAGAAACGGGACAATGGATTGCCTACCCCAACAACAGATTGGTTTGGCACGATGAGTCTTGGATAACACCAGCTCCCAACAAAGAATGGCAACCGCCTAGCCGTAATTACTTTGTAGAAGGCCGCTAGGCGTAAGGTCTCGTACCAGTCTTGTCGATGATGAGCGCAGTCTTGCGGGGTTTAGCACCCTCAAGTGGTATGGAAACGTGCGTCCAGCGGTCAAACTCGCGTATTACTTGGTCGTATTCGATGTCAGCAGAACGGATGAATTTTACCACTTCGTCTGGGGTCATACCCGGAACCCGTATATCAGCAGCACAACCAGTCCTGTGTTGGCTAGAGTCCTTACTACCCACGGCATCATTAACCTGTTTAGACCGAAATGCAGAGTTAATCATGATCGGCTTACCGCCCAGAATAGCCTTTATGACCTCAAGGAACTCAGCCAAACGCACCAGATTAGCCAACTCCTTATCCGTAGGTGTGTTGTCAAACTCACGATGATCCGTGTGGGTCAGTTCCTCTAGGGAAAAATGCTCACTTAGCTGCATCGGGTTTCCTTGTCAGGGTAAGCACTTTCTCTAGCGTCCTGCCGCCAAAATAAAAGGACATAATTAGCATCCCCCATTGACCTAGCAGTTCTACATACCGCTGGTTTGTGTCGATACCAAACGCACTCATCAGTGCAAAGACAAAGTAACCAGCAAGGATGGCAATCAGGGTCATAGGGCGAATGTTCTTAGACAGCCAAGAGTCCGAGGCCATATCCGCTTTGAGACGGTCAGTCAGTTCATGTTGTTCTGCTACGTCAGCATTGAGTTGAGCAAGTTCGCCGTTCTGTTGCATCTCCAATAGCTTTAACTTGGCAGACTCGGCAGCCGCAGGATCGGGGAAGAACTTGTCGATCATCTTGCTACCAATGTCGAGTAGAGCGCCTATGGGGAACATTACTTCTTCCTTCCTAACAAAGTATCAACCAGTACGTCAACTTCTGTTGTGTCCGCTGTACCTAGCCAATTTGCGCGATTGTTGCGGATGATAATTAGTTTTTCCAAAGAGCAAAAAGGGCCGGTTGCCTTTAGCCATGCTAACGCAAGTTTCTCCCGTTCTACTGAGTTGTTGGTGGATAGTGCAATTAGCTTGAAGTCTGAAACCAAGCAGGGCTGCTCCGCATTTCCAGCACAAAGACTCAGGAGGAGAATAAGGAGCCATGTCCGTTTCACTTCGCCATTTCGGTACTTGCTGCGTTAATCCTAACTTTGATTGCATTTACGTCTTCAGGTTGCACTTTAAAACCAGCGGTGACATATCCAGCAAAGGCTCCCACTTCGGGCGGGATAGACCCACGGCACACATAAGTAGCACCTTGCTTGGCCTCCCATTCCGTGGTCTTACCCGAAACTTCCAGTTTGCTGCACATCACCTCGCCGTTAAGCATAGCTACCATCGCTGCGTTACGCTCAGAACTAGCCGAAAAAAGACTACTCATACTGCCGTCGATGCTCTTATCCCTGCCCTCTTTGCCAATAGCCAGAACGGTCACACGGCTATTAACAACCAAGTTTGCCTTGTAGACAACCACGCTTACTGCATCCGTATCCTTCTGAAGCAAAGCGGCTATAGGCAGTAGCTTCTCCTGTTCTTTCAAAGTTGGTAAATGGTCTGCCGTAGTGATGGCGTGGAGGATGACTTGCCGTGAGTCCCATGCAAAGTAGCCGAGAAAAAATAAGGACGCTAGGATTACAACAGCAATAAGTTTAAACGGCGTGTCTACCCACTTGATGAGTTCGATACCTTTGTCTAGGTACGTCCCACCTTTGGGGCTGATCGTCCCCTTTCTGGGGGTGACCTTTCTAGTGACACGCTTCTTGGTGACCATCAATGCACTTTCAACACCAGCGATACAAGCAACATGATGATTGCACCAGCAACACCTAAAAGGATGTGTTCCATTCGCTTAATACGCAAGATAGTCTCTTTCCACCGTTCAGCACAAACGGCTTCGTGCGACATAAACCTAGCTTCTAACTCGGTCACGGCATTTCAACCCAAGACAGCGTAGCTTCATCCCATGTGTAGCGTTTGTCATCTACGGGCATTGAAGTCGGCGCAGTCCACTGGCAAGTCTCTTCGACTAAAGTCCAGCTTGGGAAGGGTTGCGGCGGGATAAAGGCATCGCGCCCAGCATCGTAGGTGAAACCAATACCGGCGTAATTCTTACGCATGGCTACACCGCCGTCAGGTTGACCGTCTTGCCCGTAGTGGACTCCACCGCGTGTGTTGTAGGAGGTCTGCACCCAACCAGACCCAAACATCCCTGAGTCGATTACGTCCTGATCTGCAACGATGACTTGGGTAACCATGCCGCCTTCAACTTTAGCAAAGTGACTCATATTGTGATGCTCCCTGAGGCAGTCCATTTGTAGACCCTGTAGCCGCCAGCAACGGTTATTGTCGGTGAACCTGTTGTTGAGGTTGCAGCCAAGAAAGTATCTGCGTAACGGATGATTACGATACCTGAACCGCCAGCGCCAGTCGTAGGACTTCCGTTGGAAGCACCGCCGCCACCGCCACCTGTGTTAGCGGTTCCATCGGTTCCGCTTCCTGATGTTCCCGTTGAACCAGTACCGCCGCCACCTGTACCACCAGCGCCACCTACCCCATATATGTCGGAACTTCCTCCACCACCACCCGCATAGGTGACCGAGGAACCGGATATGCTGGACGCAGTACCTGCTCCACCATCACCGCCTAGTACCAAAGACCCATTAACACCAACTGCACCCGCGCCGCCGCCGCCGCTACCTGTGTTATTTGCACCGCTTTGGAAGCCTGTACCACCGTTATTACCTTGCCCTGCTGTTCCCGTCCCGCCGGTGTAGGTCTTGCCACCGCCACCACCACCTGAACCACCATTGCCGCCGTTTGCATTTCCAGATGTACCGCCGCCGCCAGCGCCACCACCTGTGGAGGTTATTGTTGAGAATACAGAATTGTTACCAATATTACCTAAACCAGCAGAAGTTCTTGCTGCACCACCAGCACCTACGGTCACTGTAAGCGGCGTGCCAGACGCTACTGCAAATCCTGTGGCAGTTCTAAACCCACCAGCACCCGCGCCGCCGCCCACACCAGAAGAAAATCCCTCAATACCGCCGCCGCCGCCACCCGCAACCACCAAATACTCGATGACAGATGGCGCAACGGCAGCAGCTCCGGCTAAAAAAAAGTTCTTAGCGGCAAACATTAAGGTGTGTACCCTTGAGCAGCCGAACCGTACCAATTAGTACCGTCAGCAATAAAAGTAAAAATATCCATTTTCCCGGCAGTTGCGGTAACTGTCGGCGCACCAGCAGAACCAAACTTTACGCCGGTGAATGTCGCTGTTCCGTTACCTGTAGAAGCAGCTTGTTTAAGCAGCAAAACAAAGGATTTTCCAGCAGTTGCAGTTGGCATTGTAAAGGTGCAGGCCGTGGAAGCGGTCAAGGTTGCGGTTTGTACCGTTCCGCTTGTCAGCGACAATGTAGACGAACTTGTTACCGTTCCAATTGCAACCACCGATTCAACGTAGTTTGTGACTGTAGGATTGGTTAAAACCGGCGTTGCAATGGTCGGCGTAGTATCCAGCACCATCTTACCTGTGCCGGTGACTGCATTTGTAAGCGTTACGCCGCCGTAGGTCAAAGCGGATGACATTGTAGTTGCGCCGGTGTGCGTAGTTACGCCGGTAACACCCAATGTCCCTGAAACCCGCAAGTTAGTGAAAGCGTTAGGATCAAGCAGTTGAAACTGCGTCCCATCGTATTCAACCAGAGCTATTTGACCGGTAACCATATCGCCAGCTGCCAACGCTACCGTACCCGTTCGGGTTACTGATTTAGCGCCCAGGCCATCAATGTTAAGCGTCACAGCAGCCGTATTGGTAGCGCCTACAACGAACGAGAATATCTGCCCCGCCGTGTAAGCTGTCAGAGTAGGTGATACGGTTCCTGTAATAGTATCTGTGCCTGCAACCGTTATAAGCGTGTTGGTGCTGAAGTTCTGGAGCTGGCTTAACCTAACAGCGTCAGTTGCTACCGTACCAGCGCCCAAGTTGGTGATCTTGTACGTTCCCATAGGGATATTAGCGGTAGGTGTAGTCTGTCCGTCTTTCGTCAAGGCGGTAGAAAGCCCAGTCCCGAGGTCAGCCGTGAGGAGGTTGAACGCGGTGGAGCTGATGACTGTGCCGCTAACAACGGGTTGCCCCGCGCTGTTTATGTTGAATGTGCCGCTTCCGTTGTAACTCATTTTTTTTCCTTATCTTTTCTGTTGAATTGTACTAGGAGCAACTGCCCCAATGCTTGGCTTTTCAATAATGGACATTATTTTATTCCGCAATGCTGCTTGCGCTTGATCTCTGCCAATATTTGCTGCGCCTTCGCCAGAAAGAGCTGCGGCTAACCGTTTTTGCGATGCGCCTAAAGCCATTTCTTCAGCAATAGGTTTAACCGCCAAATTAAGACCAGGAGTACGCATTCCAAGACCCAACAATTCACCCATCAATTGCGGCGTTGTATTTGATCGACTAGGAGCAGCAAAAGCAGGTTCAGCAGTCATAGCCAAAGAACCGCGTTCTAGCGTTTTTATTTGAGCCAATTCATTAGGGCTAAATAAAGTTTTTAGCCTATCTTCTCCAATTTCGTTCAACGCTCTTTTAAAAGTCATCCCGTTAAATGCTTTGTCACCGCTGGACGTTGCTTTGTTTATTGCCCAGTTAAATGCTTCTGTTCGCAAATTGTGCCACGGCGCAGCACCTTCGCCTGTTTTTGATAAAGATTCTTTTAAGGCTTGTATATCCCTAACATTGCCTCTAAGAATGTTTTGCTCAAAAAACCTATCAGGAGCAACATTGTTAATTGCATCAGTTACGCTTTTTCCTGTTTCTTGTTCAGCAAATCTTTCTGCTGCTGCTTTCCTAGCGGTAAGCAATGCTTTTGATGCGCCAGCTTCAGGTATTTCTAAAAGCGACTCATTAAGAGCTTGTTTTATAGGTTTAAGAGCAGAAGAAACAGGGCCAAATCCGGGATTGTTATTGTTAATTAAACGATTAAGTTTATCGGCCTCGTTAATTGTTAAAACTTTTATTTGTTTTCCATCAAACAAACCAAAATCTTTTAACCTGTTTAAAACGGGAGTTGGTATATTTTCAACGCCAAATTCATCCGCTATTTTTCCAGCTATATCAGCTAATTTTCTTGTTGGTAGCGATGTGGTATCGCCCACTCCATGCGCTTTATAAGCATCATACAATTCAGTAACCGCTTGCCCTGCTTTAGCATCTTTTTCTTGAATTGTTTTAATTACCGCTTCTGATGCTTGCAACGGTGTAGTTGGCTGTGCTGACTTTGGATTTGTTCCGAAAAGAGTATCAGGTATTTCCCGCATTTGATCTGCTAACCGCTGCGCGTAAGATTTTTGCGCTACATCTTGTTGTTGAAATCTTTGCGTAAGCGTGCCTGATTCTTCGCGTTGTACGGAAGGGAGGTTAGCTTCAATCTTTTGAATATTTTGTTCTGAAGTCCATTGAGCAGGGTTTTTTGATATTTGTGCGCTTGTACCCATGCCAGGGCCAGCAACAGCCTCAATGTCCATTTTTCTTGCCAACATTTCTGGATCAAGTTTGCCGTTAAATGAAATTTGTTTTTTTGCATCTTCAACAAGCGAGTTTTTAACTCCTTGCGCCAAAGCATCAAAATCAATGCCATTAGTTTTTAAAGCTACTCTTACATTGTTAATAACTTGTGTTTCTGGAATTAAAGACCGCAAACCTTCTGCTAGTTTGTTTTTTGCAAACTGCGCTCCGCTTACAACGCCTTGCACAACCCGAGGTGCTGCCGCATTTAAAACCCCACCAGCTAACCCGCTAACACCGGCATTGATAAGGTTTGACTGCGTCGTGTTTGTTGGATCAAAGCCAGCATAACCGCCCGCCGCGCCCGATACCATTCCAGATGCCCCTCTACCAAGCAAACCAACCCCTCCTGCTGGAGTTAGCATTAAAGGCGAACCCATCGCTATATTTCCAGCCAACCGCGAAAAATCATAGCCAGCGCCATCTGGTGCGCCTTGCGCTCTGCCTTTTTCGTAAGCTGCTATTTCTTGGTTTGTTTGCTTTGTAAATTCTTCTGCTGCTTGGGGGTCTGTTACATTTAAATATTTTTGTTTTATTCCTTGCGTAATGTCAGCAGCACCTCGACCAACTTTTACCAAAGTAGAAGGAACTTCTGGCGTTGACGCGGCAATATCAATTGCATCTTGCGGTGGCGGTAAAGGTTTTCCTGCGGCTAACGCCAATATTTGCTGAATTGATAGTTTGCTTGTATCAATATCTGCCATTATTTTTGCCCCGCCAATCTTTTAGACGCATCTTGATAAAGTTTTATTTGCTCCGGCGTAAACATTGGATTTGCTTTTGCATACGCTCTAACTTCTTTTTCAAAGTTATAATCAAGTTTTCCATTACGGTCATAATAATCAGTAGCCAATTCTGATATTTTTTGATCCCTAAGTGCTTTTTGTCTAAACACTTGAATTAGCAAATCACGCCCATCTTTGCTTTGAGCAAGTTGCGGCGTCATTGATTGCAACATTTGCGTTTCAGCAACCGCCATTGCGCCAGGCATCAAATTAGTGCCGCCTTGATGTTTTGCTTTCAAAGCCATTTCAATAGAAATTGCTCTAATAACTTCTTCTGCTGGCAAACCTTCCGTTTTAATTCCTAAAGATTGCCCTATGCTTTTAAGGCCACTAATTTGGTCAGCAAGTTTTCCTTGAGAAACACTAGGATCGGCAGAAAGCGATTGCATTAAATCCAAGTTGTTTAACATGGAGTTTGCTTCGGCAAAACCTGTCCTTAGTAAATATTCTTCTCTGCCAACTTCATTTTTTGCCCGTGTTTCTTCTCTTGTTATTGATCCAGCTTTTTGTCCTGCTGTTGGGTTTGCAACTGTACCGCCACCAATCCCACCTTGAAGAACTGTTTGATTTGGTGCTTTGCCAGGGGTTTGTTCGCTTGCAATCGTTGCGTTTATGCCGTTTCTACTAGCCCATTGAGTTGTGGATTGTGCGAGCGCATCGGTAGGAGCAGTCCCTGTTGCTAAATACTTAAATTGTTCATCTGTTCCAGTTACATTGCGACCGCCAACTTCTCTTGTTGAAATTGCATTTTTTGCAGTTCCGGCTGTTTCTGATTCTTTTATCAAGCCTTGTCCAATGGCATAACCGGGTGCTAAAGATTGATTGCCAGTTATAGGATCACGCCTCCAGATGCCGCCCTGCGTTGCGGTATCAGTTAAAGCAAAGTTCCAAGCAGGAGAACCCTCTGGAATACCAGCCGAGCGTAATTCTCTAATTTTATCTGTTGGTTTATTTTGTTCTTCAAATCCTTTTTGAATCCACTCTGCCGCTTTACCCAATGCGGGATTGTTAGTGCTTTGAATAAGTAACGCCGCAGCTCGAGGATCAATTGGCAACCCCGCATTAGGAATACCAATTCTATTTGCCGCCATAGTAC
>Ga0194048_10000124_pt1 | contig 33974 bp, 24 predicted proteins | sample JunL225m_MetaG_FD_161685 | JGI IMG/M metagenome (GOLD analysis project Ga0194048, IMG submission 161685) | Anoxic zone freshwater microbial communities from boreal shield lake in IISD Experimental Lakes Area, Ontario, Canada - Jun2016-L222-5m | ecosystem: Environmental > Aquatic > Freshwater >...
TTGCAGTTGCAGCTCGTGAAAAACTTGAAGCAGAAGGAATCAAGACACGCGTTGTCTCTGCTCCTTGTGTTGAATGGTTTGATGAGCAGAGTGAAAGCTATCGCGAATCTGTCTTACCTAAGAATGTTTCGGCAAGAGTTTCAGTTGAAGCTGGTCTTTCTCTCGGGTGGAGTAAATATGTCGGTGGCTTTGGTGAGAGTGTTTCAATCGAACACTTCGGAGCTTCAGCTGATTACAAGACTCTATTTAGAGAATTCGGTATGACCACAGAAGCGGTCGTTGCTGCAGCTCACAAATCTCTTGAAAACAAGTAAAGGAATAACTAATGACTAACCCTCTAGCTCAGTTGGCTTCAAACGGAGTAAGCATTTGGCTTGATGATCTTTCCAGAACTCGTATTGAGTCAGGTCAATTAGCAGAACTAATAACCTCAAGAAGTGTTTCAGGGGTAACCACCAACCCGACCATCTTTGCCGGTTCCATTGGTAAAGGTGAAGGCTACGGTTCACAAGTCAGCGCTCTCGCTGTTGCTGGTGCAACTGCAGCAGAGGCAATCTTCGAGATTACTACCAAGGATGTTGCAGATGCCTGCGATATCTTCGCTGGTGTTTATGCTTCATCGCACGGCTTTGATGGTCGAGTGTCAATCGAAGTTGAACCAGGTTTAGCTAATGACACTGCAGGTACTGTTACCCAGGCCAAAGAACTCTTTGCAAAAGTAAACCGTGAAAACGTGATGATCAAGATTCCAGCTACCAAGGCTGGTCTGGCTGCTATCACTGAAGTTATCGCTAGCGGAATCAGCGTCAACGTCACCTTAATCTTTTCCTTAGATCGCTACCGCGAAGTAATCTCTGCTTACAAAGCAGGTATTGCGCTAGCTAATGCTGCAGGTCACGACCTTTCTAAGATTCATTCAGTTGCATCTTTCTTCGTCTCTCGTGTTGACACTGAGATTGATAAGAGATTAGTTGCAGTTGGAACTTCAGATGCTATTTCTATGAAGAGCAAAGCTGCTTTGGCTAATGCCAGATTGGCATATGAAGTTTTTGAACAAGAATTCGATAAAGCAGACTGGGCAGAACTTGCCGGTGCCGGAGCCAATAAGCAGCGTCCGTTGATGGCATCAACTGGAGTCAAAGATCCAGCGCTTAGTGACACTTTGTATGTGACAGAACTTGTTGCACCTGAATTGGTAAACACCATGCCGGAAAAGACCATGGAAGCTGTTTTCGATCACGGAGTTGTTCCTGAAAACAGCATCACTGAGAAGTATGCAGAAGCAAAGCTTGTCTTACACACAATTGGCGCGATGGGTATCTCATACGATGAGGTAACTGCCTTGCTTGAAGCTGAAGGTGTTGAAAAGTTCATTGTCTCTTGGAATGAACTCGTCGCCTCAGTTGAAGCAGCACTTCAGGCGGCCAAGTAATGACTATCAGTATTAGAGCTTCTGGAACTGCACTAGCTGCAGTTCAAGATCCAATTGCTGCTTTAGTTGCGGACAAGGTTGCCAGTCGCATTGCTGCCAAGGATTTCACACTTTGGGGTAAGGAAGCAGAATCCGAATCCGCTATTCGTTTAGGTTGGGTAAGTTCTGCAAACGATTCATTAGATCTAGTCGATGGAATTCTTGCTCTTCGAGATGAGTTCCGCTCTAAAGGTATTACTCGCTTCGTGCTTTGTGGCATGGGTGGCTCATCTCTTGCACCAGAAGTTATTACCAACAAATACAACGTGCCACTTGTTGCTCTGGATTCAACGAACCCAGATCAGGTGCGCGAAGTTGTTGCTGAATCAATCGAAACAACTGCAATAATCGTCTCATCTAAATCTGGTTCAACAGTTGAAACCGATTCACAGAAGCGTATCTTTGAGCAAGCTTTCACTGTTGCTGGCATTGATAAAACCGATCGAATTGTTATCGTGACAGACCCAGGTTCCCCTATGGAAGCTGCCGCTAAGGCAGATGGCTACAGAATCTTCAATGCTGACCCAACTGTTGGTGGACGGTATTCCGCTCTTACTGCTTTTGGTTTAGTTCCTTCAGGACTTGCTGGTGTTGATATCAAAGGATTATTAGAAGAGGCAAATGAAGCAGCTTCGCTATTAGCCACTGATGTCGAATCAAATCCTGGCTTAGTTTTAGGTGCTGCTATGGCACGCACAGTCAATGGCTCTTCTTACAAAGACAAACTTGGCTTGATCGCTGACAATGCTTCCCTACCAGGTTTTGGTGACTGGGCAGAGCAGCTGATTGCTGAATCAACTGGTAAGCACAGCAAAGGTGTTCTACCTGTCGTGTTGGATGAGAACAGCTTCGAAGCGCTAACTACGCAGCCTGATGTGCTGTTGGTTGAGATAGCCGCAACAAACGCGAAAGAAACTTCTAATGGCCTAAGCGTTAGTGCTCCCCTTGGTGCGCAGTTCATGCTTTGGGAATATGCAACTGTAGTTGCAAGTCGCCTGCTTGGAATTAATCCGTTCGATCAGCCGGATGTCGAATCTGCAAAGATTGCAGCACGCGGAATGTTGGAACAACGAGCCGCTGCTGTGCCGGCGCTTTATGTTGATGGCAGCATCGAAGTGCGTGCACAGGAACTCGACCTCTCTGGTACTTCGGATATCTCTTCAGCTATCAAGCAGCTATTTTCGGAACTCGCACCTGATGGTTACGTTGCGATACAGGCTTACATGGACAGAAATGCAGGCTTTGACGTTCATCAGTTGCGTGAGCTAGCAGCAAAGAACAGCAATCGTCCAACTACATTTGGTTGGGCTCCTAGATTCCTGCACTCAACTGGTCAGTATCACAAGGGTGGTCCACGCCAAGGTGTATTCCTTCAGTTAGTTTCCAAGGGCCAAGAAGATCTTGCAGTGCCAGGCAGGGATTTCACCTTTGGTGAACTGATTGCCTCTCAGGCAGCTGGAGACGCTAAAGTACTCGCTGATCTTGGTCGCCCCGTTCTGACATTCACTTTGAATGATCCTCAAGAGGACTTTGCAACAATTCTTAAGGCTATTGGCTAAGGAGCTACACAAATAATGACTGGTGTGAAACTAGGCCCTGGTAAGAACCCACTTAGGGATCCAGAAGACCGCAGACTTAATAGGATTGCGGGTCCTTCAGGGCTTGTTATTTTTGGTGTTACCGGTGATCTCAGTCGCAAGAAGTTAATGCCAGCTGTCTATGACCTCGCCAACCGTGGGCTTTTGCCTCCTGGTTTCTCTCTGGTTGGATTTGCCAGAAGAGACTGGGTAGATCAAGACTTTGGGCAAGTGGTTTATGAGTCGGTCAAGAAATATGCGAGAACTCCTTGGAGCGAAGAAGTTTGGGCTCAGTTATCACAGGGTATTCGTTTTGTTTCTGGAGAATTCGGAGATGACGCAGCTTTCGACAAACTTAGAGAAACTATTGAAGAGCTCGATAAAGAACGTGGCACCAATGGTAACCACGCCTTCTACCTAAGCATTCCACCGAAGGCTTTCCCTTTAGTGACCCAGCAACTCTCCCGTTCTGGCTTAGCCGATCCAAAACCAGATCAATTCAGACGAGTAGTTATTGAAAAACCTTTCGGTCATGATCTCAAATCGGCTCGTGAACTAAACGAAGTTGTTGAATCGGTATTCCCAGCAGACTCGATCTTTAGAATTGATCACTATCTAGGTAAAGAAACAGTGCAGAACATATTGGCACTGCGCTTTGCTAACCAATTGTATGAACCGCTTTGGAACAACAACTACATCGACCATGTTCAGATCACAATGGCAGAAGATATCGGTGTTGGTGGTCGAGCTGGATACTACGACGGTATTGGTGCTGCTAGGGATGTCATTCAAAATCACTTGCTTCAACTTCTAGCTCTTACCGCTATGGAAGAACCAATTTCATTTGATGCCGCTGATCTTCGTGCTGAAAAAGAGAAGGTTCTCTCTGCAGTTCGTATTCCTGAGGACCTGGCAAAGCACACTGCTCGCGGTCAATACACCGGTGGTTGGCAGGGTGGCGAAAAGGTTACTGGCTTCCTAGACGAAGAAGGAATGAACCCTAAGTCTGTTACTGAGACCTTCGCGGCTATGCGACTTGATATCAACACCCGTCGTTGGGCAGGAGTGCCGTTCTATCTAAGAGCAGGTAAGCGCCTTGGTCGTCGTGTTACTGAGATTGCCGTTGTTTTTAAGCGAGCTCCTCAGCAAATCTTCGGAGCGAGCCAAACTTCAGCTCTTGGTCAGAACGCTTTAGTGATTAGAGTTCAGCCTGATGAGGGTGTCACCATCAGATTTGGTTCTAAGGTTCCAGGTGTTGGCATGCAGGTTCGCGATGTGACCATGGACTTCGGTTATGGTCACGCGTTTACTGAGGCAAGCCCAGAAGCATATGAACGTCTAATTTTGGATGTTCTTCTAGGTGATCCACCGCTATTTCCTCGTCACGAAGAAGTTGAACTGTCATGGAAGATTCTTGACCCGATCGAAGAGTTCTGGGCCAGCAAGGGAAAGCCTGAACCTTATCGTCCTGGTACTTGGGGCCCATCCTCAGCTGACAAGATGATGTCCATTGATGGCAGAGCTTGGAGACGTCCATGATTAAGAATCTTCCTAACACCACTACTTCTAAAATTTCTAAGGAACTTGTTCAGATTCGTGAAGAAGGTGGAGCAGTTGCACTTGGTCGAGTGTTAACTCTCATAATCCAAACAAACTTCTCAGGTCTGGAAGATGCGATTCTTGCAGCTAACGAAGCATCAAGGGCCCACCCATGTCGCATCATTGTTTTAGCTGATGAAGATAAAAAGACTAAGTCAGAACCAAGACTTGATGCCGAGATCCGTGTTGGTGGCGATGCTGGTGCTTCTGAGGTAATCGTCTTGCGTGCATACGGTGAAGCTTCAAGCGACCCAGAGAGCCTAGTCACAGGTCTTCTGCTACCAGATGCTCCTGTGGTTGCTTGGTGGCCAGGTGAAGCGCCTGAGAAGCCATCTACTTCAGCACTTGGCAGAATTGCACAGCGCAGAATTACTGATGCTGCAGCACAAAAAGATCCACATGCTTGGCTGTCTAACCTTGCAAAGAACTATGCACCAGGAGACAGCGACTTTGCTTGGACCAGGTTGACTCTCTGGCGCGCGCAGTTAGCGGCCGTTCTGGATCAACCGCCTTATGACACAGTTACCAAAGTTATCGTTACCGGTGCTGTTGACTCCCCTAGCACTGACCTTCTGGCAGCTTGGCTAGAACTCAAACTAAAGGTCGATGTTGAGCTTGTTCGCACCAGTAGAGGTCAAGTAGTAGCCGGCATCAAAGGTGTGACTCTGGTTCGTTCTTCTGGCAATGTTGAAATTGTAAGAAATATTCCAGATGTTGCAACGCTTATTCAGCCATCACAGCCGACACGAGATATCAGCCTGCCAAGAAGATCGCCACGCGACTGTTTGATCGAAGACCTGCGTCGCTTGGATAGTGATGACGCTTTCGGGAAGCTAATCACCAAAGGTTTTGGCACCAAGCGTTCATCCCCTGTCGTTTCAACTAAGGGTAAGAAATAGTGCAGTCTGTTGAAATCCGCAGAGCAATAAACGCAGCAGACCTTGCGCAGCAAGCGGCTGTTGAAATCATTGCTTCATTAAGAGAGACACTCTCCAAGCAGGAAAGTGTTCACCTTGCTCTAACTGGAGGAACAGTTGGAATAAAGACTTTAGAAGCGCTAGCTCAGGAACCTGAGTTTGCTGAATTAGATCTAGACCGAATTCACGTTTGGTGGGGTGACGAGAGATATGTTGAAGAGAATTCCGCAGACCGCAACGCGGTGCAGGCTAACGAAGCATTACTTTCAAAAGTACAGATACCTGTAGCGAACATTCACGAGTTCCCTTCAACTGATTCCGGATTGAATGTAGCTCAGGCTGCCATAACTTTTCAGCAAGAAATGAATGAAGTCTTTGGTGCTCTCGAGCCGAAAATGGACTTAACCATTTTGGGCATGGGTCCAGATGGACACATCGCGTCGCTGTTTCCAGGTGTTGACTATGGGACTACCGATGTCGTGAGTATCAGCTCTTCTCCTAAGCCGCCAAGTGAGCGTTTAAGTTTTAGCTTTGAATTGATTAATAGATCAAACAAGATTGTTTTTGTTGTTTCAGGAATCGATAAGGCTCCGGCCATTGAAAAGATTCACACTGAAGCAGATTGCGAGCTTCCAGCTGCCCGAGTAAGTGCAACCGGGGAAACTCTTTGGTTTATCGATGAAGCAGCTGGTGCAGCTTTTTGGAGCTGCTAATTATTTCTTAGCTTTTGCAGCTTTCTTTGCTTCTGCTTTAGCTTCAGCTAGTAAACGTTCTCTTCTTTCGCGAACAGTTGCAACCGCTTCTTCAAGCAGAGCTTTAGCTTCAGCTTCAGTTCTACGTTCCTTCACATAAGCCAGGTGAGTCTTGTATGGCTCATGCTTAGCAATCTGAGGTGGGTTGTCTTTATCTTGCCCTGCTGGAAGACCACAGTGTGGACAGTCAAGTTCAACAGGGATTTCTTCGAAAACGACACTGGCTGCAAAAGCTGTACTGAAGTTGTGGTTGTTGTAGCAGTAGTAATTCAGAGTTACTCGCTCTGCTTGGAATCCGTTGTCCTGCTCGCCCATTGGGCCAGCTCCGACTCGTGAACCTCTGATAGCTGCGCTGTTACCACTCATGTTTTAGCCCCAAGAATAAGTTGAAGCCAGACCCAGGATAACGATTGTTACCACCCAGACCAGACCTAGGATCACTGTGATTCTGTTTAGGTTACGTTCAGCAACTCCAGATGAACCCATCGTGCTGTTCATTCCACCACCGAACATGTCGCTGAGTCCGCCACCGCGTCCCTTGTGAAGAAGGATCAATAGGGTTAGCAGAAGGCTGGTAACGCCCAGAAGGATTCTCAGGGCAATCAAAATACCGGTCATTTAGGTTTTCTTTCGTTCGTCTTGAGGCTAGAAAGCCTCACTAATGAAATTATAAGGTCAGGTGCTTGAGGAAACGCGAAATGCCAGAGAACTCGTCAACATCTAGGCTAGCTCCGCCAACTAGCACTCCATCGACCTCAGTGCTGCGTAGGAAGCCTGCAACGTTGGCTGCTTTGACTGATCCACCATACAAAATCCTTGTACTTTGGGCGATTTCAGGACCAAATTTGCCCTCAATTGCCTCACGGATCTTGCCAGCAACAATTGCCGCGGTCTCAGGTGTTGCCACTTGGCCGGTGCCAATAGCCCAAACTGGCTCGTAGGCAACAATGAACTCGCCTACCTTGCTGTGACCTTCTAGAGCCGCCATAATCTGTCTGACTGGGACTGCGCTCTGGCCTTCGGCTTCGAGCTCTTCGAGGGTCTCCCCGACACAAATTACCGGGATTAGGTTGTATTTAAAGGCTGCGGCTACCTTAGCCTGAACCACTTGGTCATCCTCGGCGTGATAGCTTCTGCGCTCACTGTGGCCGATAAGGACGTATTTCACATCAAGTTTCTTTAGGAATGCGCCAGAGATCTCTCCTGTGTAAGCACCAACGTCATGCTTGCTGAGATCTTGAGCTCCCAATGAGAGTTCAAACTTGTCAGCATTCATTAGAGTCTGCACGCTGCGTAGATCGGTAAAAGGTGGGAAGACAGCAACTTCGGTCTTCGAATAATCGTGGTTCGCATCAGCCAAAGTCCAAGATATCTTTTGCACGAAAGCAATAGCTTGCTGGTGATCTAAGTTCATTTTCCAGTTACCTGCGATAAATGGAACTCTCTCTTGGCTCACTTTAGGACCTCTAATCCAGGCATTTCTTTACCTTCTAAATATTCTAGACTGGCCCCGCCACCGGTTGAGATGTGTGAGAACTGGTCATCGGTAAAGCCAAGGATGCGAACAGCAGCAGCTGAATCTCCGCCTCCGACAACTGAAAGTCCATCGACCTCAGATAACGCTAAGGCAACCTGTTTGGTACCGTTAGCAAATTTATCTATCTCAAAAACACCCATCGGGCCATTCCAAAACACTGTCTTAGCTTTGCGGATAACCTCAGCAAAGTGCAATGCGCTAACTGGTCCTATATCCAATCCCAGACCACTAGCACCAAAAGGTGTTCCTTCGATTAAATCTGAACCAGTTACTTCAACCTCAGCATCTGCACCAAACTTGCTTGCAACAACAATGTCAGTAGGCAAAACTACTTCGATACCAAGTTCTTCAGCGCGCTTTAGATAACCCTTCACTCGATCAATCTGATCTACTTCAAGTAAAGATGAACCTACTTTGTAACCAAGAGCTGCTAGGAATGTGAAAACCATTCCACCGCCGACAAGAAGTTGATTGACGTGTGGGAGAAGGTGATCGATAACTCCAAGCTTGTCTGACACTTTAGAACCACCAAGAACAACAACGTATGGACGCTCTGGATTCTTGGTTAAGCGCTCTAGCACCTTTAGTTCAGCTTCGATAAGTAATCCCGCTGCGCTTGGTAAGAGTCCCGCTAGCTCATAAACAGAAGCTTGCTTGCGATGAACAACGCCGAAGCCATCGCTTACAAAGAAATCTCCGAAGGCAGCTAGTTCACCAGCAAAAGCTAAACGTTCGCTTGTTTCTTTGGCGGTTTCACCTGGGTTGAAACGAAGATTCTCAAGAACTAACACTTCGGAATCAGACAGGTTTGCAACAGCAGCTTTGGCCAAAGGGCCAACTGTGTCTCCTGCAAATGCAACCGCGGTTCCTAGTAATTCTCCGAGTCTTGCAGCAACTGGCTCAAGTGAATACTTAGCAACTACTTCCCCATCAGGTCTACCCAGGTGACTGATGACGATGACTTTTGCACCTTGTGCCAGCAAATACTTCAGGGTTGGAAGGGATGCTATGACTCTGCCGTCGTCTGTAATTCTTGAACCATCAAGAGGAACGTTGAGATCACAACGAACAATGACTGTCTTTGATTTTAGATTTGGCAGATCAGTTAGAGTGCGCATTAAACTCTTTACAGTTTGCTTGCAACAAGCTCAGTAAGGTCAACCAAACGGTTTGAATAACCCCACTCGTTGTCATACCAAGAAGAAAGCTTCACTGTTGTTCCACCGACAACACGAACCAGGCCTGCATCGAAGATTGATGAGTGTGGGTCGGTAACGATGTCGCTTGAAACGATTTCGTCTTCGGTATACATCAAGATTCCCTTTAGTGGACCTGATGCAGCGGCAGCCTTGTATGCAGCCTTGATTTCTTCAACTGTCACAGCAGTTTTTGAAACCAAAGTTAGGTCAACGATAGAACCGGTTGGCACTGGAACACGAAGAGCAAATCCATCTAGAAGACCTTTTAGTTCTGGAAGAACTAGACCGATTGCCTTAGCAGCACCAGTTGATGAAGGAACGATGTTGATGGCAGCAGCACGAGCACGACGAAGATCTGAGTGCGGGCCATCTTGTAGGTTCTGATCAGCTGTGTATGCGTGCACTGTTGTCATAAGACCGTTTACGATACCGAAGGTGTCGTTGAAGACCTTTGCCAAAGGAGCTAGACAGTTAGTTGTGCAAGAAGCGTTAGAGATGATGTGGTGATTCGCTGGGTCGTACAGGTGCTCGTTCACACCAATAACGAAAGTTGCATCTTCACCAGTGGCAGGCGCTGAAATAATTACTTTCTTTGCTCCTGCTTCGATGTGCTTAATCGCATCTTTAGCGTCAGTAAAACGACCAGTTGATTCGATAACGATGTCAACTCCAAGATCTCCCCAAGCTAGATTTGCTGGGTCACGCTCAGCTAGAACCTTGATGACTGTTCCACCAACGATGATGTTCTGACCATCGACGGTGACATCCATGTCCAAGCGACCTGTTACGGAGTCATACTTCAAAAGATGAGCAAGACCTTTAGGGTCGCTCAAGTCGTTTACAGCAACAATTTCAAGGTCTGTGCCTTTGGCTAGCTCTGCACGTAGAAAGTTACGTCCGATTCTTCCAAAACCATTGATTCCAACGCGAGTGGTCATATTGACTCCATTTTCAGGCACCAGTAACGGCGCTATTTGAGGGGGGTTTAAGTGTGTTTTTGCCACTCAACGTCGGGTGGAAAACCTACTTTTAGGGTAGCAGAAGACCAGCCGTGTTTTGGCTAGCTGCTGCGAATCTTGCCTGAACGTCAGCCCAGTTAACAATGTTCCAGAAGGCTTTTACATACTCTGGCTTCACGTTCTGGTAGTCCAGGTAGAAAGCGTGTTCCCACATGTCCAACATCAGCAATGGAATAGATCCAACAGCTAGGTTTCCTTGGTGGTCATAAAGCTGCTCAATAATCAGTTTTTGACCCAAAATGTCCCAAACCAGGATTGACCAACCAGAACCTTGAATACCCAGCGCTGAGGCTGTGAAGTGGGCTCTGAAAGCGTCAAATGAGCCAAAGAACTCGTCGATGGCAGCAGCTAGTTCACCGGTTGGCTTGTCGCCACCTTCTGGAGACATGTTCTTCCAGAACACCGCGTGGTTGATGTGACCGGCAAGGTTGAAAGCAAGATCCTTCTGGAACTTGTTCACCATGGTCAGATCGTTCTTATCACGAGCTTCAGCTAGAGCATCTAGGGCAGTGTTAGCTCCGTTAACGTAAGCCAAGTGGTGCTTGTCATGGTGCAATTCCATGATGCGACCGGAAATGTTCGGCTCCAGTGCTCCGTAGTCGTAACTCAGGTCTGGCAATACGTATTTACTCATTTAGTGCTCCTATTTTCTTCACTCGTCTGAATCTGGAAGTTCAATTTCAGTTCCAGGAATTCCACGCTCTGCTGCTACTTTATCCGCCAAAGCTAACAATCTTCGGATGCGCCCAGCAATAGCGTCTTTGGTTAGCGGTGGGACTGCTAGTCGGCCTAAGTCATCAAGGCTCGCATCCCTGTTGTTCAGGCGTAACTCGCCAGCGATTCTTAGGTGATCAGGAATGTCATCACCAAGAATCTCCATGGCACGTTTGACTCTAAGGCCAGCAGCAACGGCCGCCTGAGCCGACCTCATCAGGTTTGCATTATCGAAGTTTGCAAGTCTGTTCTGTTTGCCTCGAACTTCTCGTCTTACTCTAAGTTCTTCATATTTCAGCACAACCCCGTGAGCACCGACGTGTTTCAGAATTTCAACTATGGCATCGCCTTCACGAACTACCACTCGATAGACACCGCGTGCTTCACGAACCTTGGCAATAACATCAAGACGCCTAGCAATACCCACCAGAGCCATAGCTGCTTCATTACCTGGAGCTGTGATCTCAAGAGTTGCTGACCTACCAGGATCAGTAAGTGATCCGTGCGCAAGAATTGCACCACGCCAAACAGCTTCTGCGTCTGCTCTGCTTCCTGAAACCAAAGCTGCCGGCAGTCCTCGAACCGGTCTGTTCTTAGTGTCAATCAAGCCGGTCTGTCGTGCAAGTATCTCTGCGTTCTCTGTAACACGAATTTGGTACCTGTTTGTTTTGCGAATGCCACCGGCTGCAATCATCGCTAATTCGCTTTCAGCGCCGTAAACATCGACTAGGTCTTTGCGCACTCTTCTGGCTAACTGAGCAGTGTCGACCTCTATCTCAACAACAATCTTTGAAGCAACTAGGTGTAAGCCACCGCAGAAACGCAATACGGTTGCAAGTTCTGCTGCTCGCACCGAACTCTTGGATACCTCAACTCTGGCCAGTTCATCTTTAAGTTCTGCGGTTAATGCCATTAGTTACTCTTTCCCTAAATCTCTGTGCTTTAGGCGCACTTCGACGCCTTCAATTACGGCTAAACGCTTAGCCACTTCAATAGCGGTTGCAACTGATCGATGCTTGCCACCAGTGCAACCAAATGCAATTGATGCGTGCTTACGGTTCTCTTTAAGGTAGCCACGTAATACTGGTTGCAGCGCAGCTACGTAGTTAGTGATGAACTCCTCAGCACCATCTTGCTGTAATACAAAGTCAGCGACTTGCCGGTCTTCACCTGTAAAAGGTCGTAATGCTTCATCCCAGAACGGGTTAGGAATAAATCTCATGTCAGCAATCAAATCAGCGTCACTCGGTGCCCCGTATTTAAATCCGAAGCTTTGAATCATTAGGTTCAATTTCTTAGATTCTTCGGAAGAGAAACTCTCAGCTATCTTTGCTGCTAATTGATAAACGTTCAGTTCACTGCTATCTATTACAAAGTCTGCCTGCTCACGAAGAGGTAACAATCTGGTTCGCTCGGCGTCAATTCCATCGGTAATAGTTCCATCACCTTGCAATGGGTGAGGTCTTCTAACTTGTTCGTATCTTTTCACTAGCGTTGCATCATTAGCTTCCAGGAAGAGAACCTGAGCGTTGACGTTACTTTGTCGCAGCAAGTTGATATGTTCGCTTAGATCTAAGAACAGCTCACCACCACGTGCATCGATGACTACAGCCAACCTTGGCAATTCACGATCTGAGTGCGAGAACAGTTCAGCCATCGGTTTGATCATCTGTGGCGGCAAGTTGTCGACAACATACCAATCCATGTCTTCCAAGGCTTTACCAACAGTTGACCTACCCGCGCCAGACATGCCAGTTACTATAAGTAACTCGTATGACTTGTCCTGGTTCACTTAGGTTCTTCCTTGCTCGTTGAGATAACTCTAACGAGTTTGCGACACGCCCGAGATGCAAATCAGCAAACTGGTACCTAGTTGGAGCCTAATTTGGCCAATATCGAGGCCGCTAAGGCAGGTCCTATGCCCGAAACCTCGCCAATTTCATCCAAAGAGGCCATTCTGAGACGTTTAGCGGACCCAAAACGTCGAAGCAGTGCAGCAACCCGTTTATCCCCCAGCCCCTCGATTGATGCCAATTCGGTGGCAATTCCAGATGCTCGTTGCTTACGTTGAGCAGTGATCGCAAAGCGGTGAGCTTCATCGCGCACACGTTGCAATAAAAACAGTGCTTCAGTACCGCGGGGCAAGATCACTGGGAATGGATTATTCGGTAACCAAATTTCTTCTAGTCGCTTCGCTAAGCCAATGACAGCTAAGTTCTGAACGCCGCTATCTGCTAAAGCTCGAGCTGCAGCGTTCACCTGTGGAGCACCACCATCAACGATCAGTAGTCCAGGTCGATAACTGAATTTATTATTAGTTTCGCCATCCCCTTCGACCAGATACTTTAATCTCCGACGAAGAGTCTGATAGAGCGAATCAGTATCATCAGTTGATGTTTCGATGTTGAACTTACGATACTGATCTTTCTTAGCCAAGCCATCTTCAAAGACCACCATCGAGGAAACGATTCCGGTTCCGCCAAGATGTGACACGTCATAGCACTCTATTCGTAACGGTGCGGTTTCTAGCTGTAAATACTTTTGCAGTTGAGCTAATGCCTCACTTCTAGCAGTAAAGTCAGCAGTTCTACGAAGCTTGTATAGACCAAGAGCATGCTTGGCATTGGTATGCGCAGTTTCAGCTAATGCACGCTTATCACCTCGCTGTGGGATTCTAAGATCTACCTTCATGCCTCTAATCTCTGTAAGCCACTGGGTTAGAGCTTCAGCATCTGCTGGCATCACTGGTACGAGCACTTCTTTAGGAACGTCGCTAGCGAAAGTCTTATCTTTGCCATAAACGTTTTGTAAGAGATACTCAACAAGTTCGGTTTGATCTCGCTCTAGTTCCTTATCGACTACCCAACCCATCACACCTCTAATGCGACCACCACGCACTCGAAACAGACTCACTGCAGCAGCCAGTTCGTCATCAGCAATGCCAAATAGATCGGCATCGGTTTGATCAGTAAATACCACTGTGCTTTTTTCAAGAACAGCTTCAAGAGCAGCGATGTCATCGCGGAGCCTGCCAGCTAGCTCATACTGTTCTGCCTCGGATGCATCCAACATTCGTTTGTTCAATGAATCTAGATACTTTTCATCCCCCGATTGGATAAAGTCAGCAAACTCTTTGGCCATTGACTTGTGGTCCTCTTTGCTGATTCTAGAAACACAAGGAGCTGAACACTTACCGATATCTGCAAGCAGACACGGTCGGTTAGCTGACTTGGCTCGGTTATAGACACCAGTTGAGCAGGACCTCATCGGATAGACCTTCAGGAGTGTGTCTAGGGTTTCTCTGACTGCCCAGGCTTGTGTGTAAGGGCCAAAGTATTTAGCTCCCTTGATTTCACGGTTTCGAGTAATGAAAACCCTAGGGACAGCATCAGCCATGGTTATGGCAAGGTATGGGTAGCTTTTATCGTCTTTGAACCTGACGTTGAAAGGTGGATTGAATTCCTTGATCCAAGTGAATTCAAGCTGCAAAGCCTCAAACTCTGTTTTGACTATTGTCCAGTTGACATCAACTGCGCTCTGGACCATTCGACGAGTCTTCTCTTGCAGAGTGCTTAGAGGCGCAAAGTAAGAACTAAGTCTTGCTCTAAGGTTTTTAGCCTTACCGACGTAAAGCACCCGACCTGTCTCATCTAAGAAACGATAGACGCCAGGATCGGTTGGGATCTCTGAGGTTTTAGGTCTAAAAGAAACATCGTTAGCCATGGCTAGCCAAGTATCTCTTTAAGGAACTTTCCGGTGTGTGACTTTACGTTCTTAGCAAGATCTTCAGGGGTACCAATACCGACAATCTCGCCACCACGAGAACCACCTTCAGGGCCAATGTCAACTAACCAGTCAGCACTCTTAATAACATCGAGGTTGTGCTCAATAACTATTACGGTATTGCCCTTATCAACTAATCCATTTAGTACAAGTAAAAGCTTTCTTACGTCTTCGAAGTGCAGACCTGTGGTTGGTTCATCCAGAACATAGATGCTACGACCGTTAGATCTCTTCTGGAGTTCAGTAGCAAGTTTCACACGCTGAGCTTCACCACCAGAAAGAGTTGTCGCCGATTGACCAAGGCGAACATAGCCAAGCCCAACTTCAACCAAAGTATCTAGATACCTTGAGATAGCCGTAATAGCAGCAAAGAATTCAGCTGCTTCTGCAATTGGCATCTCTAAAACTTCAGCAATTGACTTGCCCTTGTATTTAACTTGCAAGGTTTCTCTGTTGTATCTAGCGCCGTGACAAACCTCACAGGAGACATAAACATCAGGTAAGAAGTTCATCTCAATCTTTAGAGTTCCATCACCACTACAAGCCTCACAACGTCCACCCTTCACGTTGAAAGAGAAGCGACCCTGCTGGTAACCACGAGCTTTAGATTCTTGGGTATCTGCAAAAAGCTTTCTTATGTGATCAAAAACTCCGGTATAGGTTGCAGGGTTAGACCTAGGTGTTCTACCAATTGGGTTCTGGTCAACGTGCACAACCTTGTCTAGTTGATCCAAGCCTTCAACGCGGGTGTGCTTACCAGCAACACCTTTGGCACCATTTAGCTTGTTAGCCAGGACTTCATAGAGAACATCGTTGACAAGTGAAGATTTACCTGAACCACTGACTCCAGTAACTGCTGTGAATGTTCCAAGTGGAAAGCTAACGTCAACGCTCTTTAGATTGTTCTCTCTAGCACCAACAACCTTTATCTGTCGCTTAGGGTCAACTGCGCGACGCTTCTTAGGAGTTGCAATTGATTCTCTACCGCTTAGGAATGCGCCAGTAATAGATTCCTTGTTGGTAAGGATTGCCTTATAGCTTCCTGAGTGCACAACCTCACCACCGTGAACACCAGCACCAGGACCAATATCGACTAGCCAGTCAGCTGCCATGATCGTGTCATGATCGTGCTCAACAACAATCAAGGTGTTACCTAGATCGCGAAGTTTGAGCAAAGTATCAATCAGTCTGCGGTTATCTCTTTGATGTAAACCAATGCTTGGCTCATCTAGAACATACAGAACACCGGTAAGGCCAGCACCAATTTGAGTAGCAAGGCGAATACGTTGAGCCTCGCCACCGGACAGAGTTGCCGCAGCTCTTTCAAGGCTGAGGTAATCCAGACCGACAGCAATCAAGAAATCCAGCCGAGATCTAATCTCTCTAAGCACCTGAGCTGCAATCTTCTCATCACGCTTGTCGAGTTTTAGCTTGTCAAAGAAGTTCATTGATTCGCCAAGACTCATGGAGCAAACATCGGCAATAGAAGTCTTCGCTACTTTCACCGCAAGTACTTCAGGACGTAACCTGGCACCTTTGCAATCAGGACAAGGAGTTTCACGAAGATACTCAGCCCAACGACCTCTACCCCAGTCATTTTCAGCCTCAAGGTATTTACGCTCGATGTAATTCAGTGCGCCTTCAAAACCTGTGGTGTATCGAAGCTCTCTACCGTAACGGTTCTTCCACTTCATCTGAACATCGAAGTTATTGCCATACAAAACTGCTTCTTGAATCTCCTCAGGTAGTTCCATCCAAGGAGTATCAAGAGAGAAATCCATATCCTTTGCTAAACCAGTTAGCAAACGCGTGTAATAAGTAAACAGACCTTTGCCTTGAGTAGACCAAGGTCTAATTACTCCACCGTTGATGGATTCTGAGACATCTCCAATGACTAGTTCAGAATCAACTGCCATCTTGGTGCCAAGACCTGAACAGGTAGGACATGCGCCAAATGGTGCATTGAAAGAAAACGTTCTTGGTTCGATCTCTGTTAGCGCTAGCGGGTGCTCATTAGGGCAAGACATCTTCTCGCTGTAATTGCGATACTTACCTTCACCTTCAACATCAACTAAATCAACAGTAAGCCGGCCGCTAGCTACTTTTAGAGCTGTCTCAACTGAATCGGTGAGACGCTGTGTGATATCAGCCTTAGCCACAAGGCGGTCAATAACAACAGAGATGTCGTGCTTGTAAGTTTTACGAAGTGGTTTAGCCTCGGCTAGTTGGATTACTTCGCCATCAACAACAGCTCGAGCAAAACCTTGTCCGATGAGTTCTCGGAACAAATCAGAGAACTCACCCTTTTTCTGATCTACTACCTGAGCCAGAATCTGATACTTAGTTCCACTTTTCAGTTGCATGATTTGATCGACGATTTGCTGTGTGGTCTGCTTAGTAATCAACTCACCACACTGAGCACAATGTGGAACTCCGATACGTGCCCAAAGCAATCTCAAGTAATCGTGAATCTCAGTGATCGTTCCAACTGTTGACCGAGGGTTACGGTTGGTTGATTTCTGGTCAATGGAAACAGCAGGAGATAGTCCTTCAATGAAATCAACATCAGGTCTATCAACTTGACCCAAGAACTGCCTGGCATAGGCGCTAAGAGACTCAACATAACGACGTTGACCCTCAGCAAAGATTGTGTCAAAAGCTAGCGAAGATTTACCCGAACCACTTAAGCCGGTGAATACCACCATGGCGTTTTTAGGGATCTCTAAGGTTATGTTCTTTAGGTTATGGACCCTGGCACCCTTAATAACGAGCTTTTCCTTGGCGGGTATGGAGATTGAGGGCATCTCACAAGTTTAACCCTCAGAGGTGGCTCTAAACCTTATCTATCTGCCTCAGAGTGTATTTAAGTTCACTAATTTCATCCCGAAGCCTGGCTGCCAGCTCAAACTTGAGTTCCGCCGCTGCTGCCTTCATCTGTTGATCTAGGTCAACCACTAGGTCTAATAGTTCGTCGTAGCTAGCGTTCTGGTTAGGTCTTGAACGTACCGGGGTAATCCCCTTGCCATCTCTATTGCGCTTGGATTTAGACTTCTCAAGCAGTTCAGCTGTGTCCTGCTCTTCTCGCAGAATGCTGTCTGTTATGTCCGCTATCTTCTTGCGCAATGGTTGTGGATCAACTCCCTTTTCTAGGTTGTATGCCACCTGCTTTTCACGTCTTCTATTGGTCTCATCGATCGCTCTTGCCATAGAGTCAGTGATTCGATCTGCATACATGTGCACCTCACCACTTACGTTTCTAGCAGCACGACCAATGGTTTGAATCAATGAGGTAGTTGACCTTAGGAAACCTTCCTTATCAGCATCCAGAATGCTGACTAAAGAAACTTCAGGTAAGTCCAGACCTTCACGCAATAAGTTAATGCCAACTAAAACGTCATAGACCCCGCTGCGTAATTCTCTAAGTAGTTCAACTCTTCTAAGGGTGTCAACATCGCTGTGCAGGTATCTTACTCGAACGCCTGCTTCACTTAGGAATTCGGTAAGTTCCTCGGACATCTTCTTAGTCAGTGTTGTGACAAGAACTCGCTCATCTTTAGCAGCTCTTACTCTGATCTCCTCAAGTAAGTCATCAATCTGACCCTTGATAGGTTTGACCACGATCTTTGGGTCTATCAAACCGGTAGGTCGAATAATCTGTTCCACTACCTCAGTGGTGATACCCATCTCATACTTACCAGGGGTAGCTGAAAGATAAACAGTCTGACCAACTCGATCTAAGAACTCAGTCCACTTAAGCGGTCTGTTATCCATCGCTGAAGGCAATCTAAAGCCATGTTCAACCAGGGTTCGCTTACGCGATGAGTCCCCCTCATACATGGCACCAATCTGAGGAACTGTAACGTGAGACTCATCGATGACAGTCAAGAAATCGTCAGGGAAATAATCAAGCAAACAAGAAGGTGATGAGCCTGGTTCTCGTCCATCTAAATGTCTGGAATAGTTTTCAATACCGCTGCAGAACCCTAGCTCTCTAATCATTTCAAGATCAAAAGTGGTTCTCATCTTGATGCGCTGAGCTTCAAGCAACTTGCCTTGAATCTCAAACTCTTTTACTCTGGCAACCATTTCCTCTTCAATGGCTTCAAGAGCTAGCCCCATACGTTCAGGGGATGTTACGTAGTAACTAGCTGGGAAGACCGAGATGGTGTCAATGGCACGAACTACTTCGCCAGTAAGTGGATGCAGTTGATAGATGTTCTCAATCTCATCACCAAAAAGCTCTAGACGAATAGCCAACTCGTCATAGACCGGAATGATCTCAATAGTGTCACCCTTGACTCTAAAGTTTCCCCTTGAGAAGTCATAGTCATTGCGTTGATACTGCATCGAGACGAACTCACGGATAAGTGCATCTCTGTCTATGTTCTGTCCCTTATGAAGTGGGATAGACATGTCTAGATATTCGCTAGGGGCTCCAAGTCCATAGATACATGAAACAGTAGAGACAACAACTACATCTCTTCTACTCAGCAAACTCATTGTCGCTGAGTAACGTAACCTCTCTACTTCCTCGTTGATAGAGGAGTCCTTCTCAATGAAGGTATCTGTTTGTGGAACATAAGCTTCTGGTTGGTAATAGTCGTAGTAACTTACAAAATATTCAACCGCATTGTTAGGTAGTAACTCACGGAACTCGTTGACTAACTGAGCTGCCAAGGTTTTGTTGTGTGCCAGAACTAAAGTAGGTCGCTGCAGCTTTTCGATTAGCCATGCGGTTGTTGCTGATTTACCGGTACCGGTGGCACCCAGTAAGACAACATCTTTTTCACCGGCATTGATTCTTTGAGTTAGATCGGCAATGGCTGTTGGCTGATCACCAGAAGGTACGTAGTCGCTGATTACTTCAAAAGGAGCAAAGGTTCTAGTTGGCTCTTTCATTAGGACTTAGCCTCATTAGCCAAAACAAACTTTTGAAACAATACCTCTGAATCATGCAGCAATAGTGCCAGCGATTGATTGGAACTAAGGATGTGGTCTGCTCTGGCCGCTCGATCCAACGGCGTTGCCTGAGCTCGGATTCGGCTAATTGCTTCTGCTTCAGTCATTCCCCTGCTCTTTACTAGCCTCCTCACTCGTTCTTCCTCAGGAGCTTCAATAGTGACCACTGCATCAAAAGGCAGTTCAACCTGAGCTTCAACAAGCAAAGGAACTGTGTATATCACAATGGCTGTATCTGGAACAGCAGCAATAAGCTCTCTCGCTCTTTGCTTCACCAAAGGGTGAACAATCGCCTCTAGTTGGTTTAGTTTCTCCGGGTTACTAAAGACCAACTGACCCAACTTCTTGCGATCTAGTTCCCCATCGACAAAGAAATCAGAACCGAATGTGTGCTCAACTTGTTTAGCTCCTATAGTGCCCTTGGCAACTACTTCGCGAGCCAAAACATCAGCGTCGATTTCTATTGCACCGAGTTTGACCCAGTGCTCAGCCACGGCTGATTTGCCGGCTGCTATGCCACCAGTTAGACCTATCAAGAACACCAGACAAGCCTAACTCTTAGTTAAATGTTTGAAGGGCTGGACCAATGGCCCAACCCTTCAAAACTAGTTCTACTATTCTGCTTCGTTGAGCTTGTCGCGAAGAGCGCTTAGAGACTCGTCAGCTGACAGGGTTCCTGCAGATTCCTCAGCACCTTCGGATGAAGATGAAGTGGTGGTGCTTGCAACTTCTGGCTTGGCTTCTGGAAGAGATGCTGCTAACTCGTTAGCAATAGCAACCTGCTTCTTGTGCTCTTCCCAACGGGTGTGAGCTTCAGCGTATTCCTTCTCCCACTTAGCTTTAGCATCCTCGAAGCCAGGCTTCCATTCGCTTGTAGCTGAGTCGAAGCCCTCTGGGTACTTGTAGTTACCCTGGTCATCGAAGTCGGTAGCTAGACCGTATAGGGCTGGGTTGAAGTCAGTTCCCTCAGGGTTGACTTCTTCAGTAGCCTGCTTCAAGGAAAGTGAGATACGACGACGATCTAGATCGATGTCGATAACCTTCACGAATACATCCTGGTTAACAGTCACAACCTGGCTAGCAAGATCAATGTGCTTAGCTGACAGCTCGCTGATGTGGACTAGGCCTTCGATGCCATCTGCAACACGAACGAATGCACCGAATGGAACGATCTTGGTGACCTTACCTGGTGCGTACTGACCGATAGCGTGAGTTCTTGCGAATACCTGCCATGGATCTTCCTGAGTTGCCTTTAGAGATAGTGAAACGCGCTCGCGCTCCTGATCAACTTCAAGAACCTCAACGGTAACTTCTTGACCAATCTCAACAACTTCTGAAGCGTGTTCGATGTGCTTCCATGAAAGCTCACTTACGTGAACTAGACCGTCAACGCCACCTAGGTCAATGAATGCACCGAAGTTTACGATAGATGAAACAACACCGGTACGAATCTGACCCTTAGCAAGATCTGCAAGGAAGGTTGTGCGGTTAGCTGACTGTGACTCTTCAAGAAGAGCACGACGAGAAAGAACCACGTTGTTACGGTTCTTATCTAGTTCAAGAATCTTGGCGTCAATGTTCTGACCAAGGTAAGGAGTTAGGTCGCGAACACGACGTAGCTCGATTAGAGATGCTGGAAGGAATCCACGAAGACCAATGTCAACGATAAGTCCACCCTTAACAACTTCGATAACCAAACCGGTAACGATGCCGTCAGCTTCTTTAATCTTTTCAACATCGCCCCATGCGCGTTCGTACTGTGCACGCTTCTTGGAAAGAATTAGACGACCCTCTTTGTCTTCTTTCTGAAGAACGAGAGCTTCGATTGAATCGCCAACAGTGACGATGTCACTTGGGTCAGCATCGTGGCGAATTGATAATTCGCGTGAAGGAATAACACCTTCAGTTTTGTAACCGACATCGACGAGAACTTCGTCACGGTCAATCTTCACTACGATTCCAGCAATTAGATCGCCATCGTTGAAGAATTTTAGGGTTTTTTCGACTTCTGCTAGGAACTCTTCTGCGGTTCCCATGTCATTGATTGCAACCTGCTTAGGTGCTTTATCGGTGCTACTTGTCATAGAGATGATATCTCGATCTTGTTTTTACTCGGGCCGCATAGCAATAACACTTAGATTTACGTGTTAGAACCACTTGGCGTGGACGGGGTTTTGGCTCAAAAATGAACCTCCGCTAGTCTACTGGCTTAGCGGGCTGCTAACAACGTGGATTAATGACCTGAGGATAACCTCTTCTTCAGGGCCGGTAACCTCAATAATTAATTCCTCGCCCTTTTTAGCACCGAGTCCTAAAATTGCCAAAATACTCAGCCCAGAGGCCCTTTTGCCTAGTCTGTTGACCACGAATACCTCATGGCTACTAAGTGTTGCTGCTCTTACAAAATCAGCTGCAGGCCTTGCGTGCAGACCCACTTCTGAGGCCACGATCACAGTTCCTTTGACCATTAGTGAGCGGCCTCATCCCAGCTCTTGCCGATACCGATGTTCACTTCTAGTGGGACATTCAACTTAGCTGCGCTATTCATGCCTTTGGTGACTAGTTCAGTAACCTTCTCCAATTCACCTGGAGCAACTTCAATAACCAATTCATCGTGAACCTGCAACAAGATTCGGCTCTTGACCTTGGCTTCTGTGAGTGCTCTATCAACTTCGATCATGGCTATTTTCATGATGTCAGCAGCAGTTCCCTGAATCGGGGCGTTGAGAGCTGCTCTCCTAGCGTTCTCACGGATAGTAAAGATCTTGCTGTTTAAATCAGTGAATGGTCTTCTTCTGCCATAGATAGTTGTGGTGTATTCATTGAGCTTGGCGTCATCGACAACTCTGCTCAAATACTTTCTCACTCCACCGAAGCGTGCAAAGTAATCAGCCATCAATTGCTTGGCATCTGCATTCGAAATACGAAGTTGTTTTGCCAAGCCGTATTCACTTAGACCATAGACCAAGCCATAAGACATTGCCTTAACTTTTGATCTCATGGCACTCGTAACATCTTTAGGGTCAACACCGTAAATTCTTGAACCAACAAATCTATGCAGGTCCTCACCGCTTCTAAAAGCCTCAATGAGACCTTCATCACCACTTAGGTGAGCCAGGATTCGCATTTCAATTTGAGAGTAGTCAGCAGTCAGCAATGTCTCAAAACCATCGCCTACTATAAACGCGTCACGAATTAGTCGACCTCGTTCACTTCTAACTGGAATGTTCTGAAGGTTAGGGTTCTCAGAAGATAGTCGACCGGTTGAAGTTCCTGTTTGAACATAGGTGGTGTGAATGCGACCGTCAGCTTGAACAGCCTTAGAAATAGTCTCTACTATCTGTCTGATCTTGGTAACTTCACGGTGCTTTAGAAGATTTTCTAAGAATGGGTGTCCGTTTTGTTCAAACAGTGTTGTTAACGCTTCAGCATTGGTTGAGAAACCTGTTTTCACTTTGCTGGTTCCAGTCATGCCTAAATCTTCAAAGAGCACGGTCTGCAGTTGCTTCGGCGAAGCTAGGTTTATCTCTTTGCCGATGATTTCAAAGCAAGTAGCAGCTGTGTCTGTAATCTCTTTGTCTAGCTTCTTAACCAACTTAGCTAGTGCCTTCTCATCAACCGAGATTCCAGTGATTTCCATCTTGGCTAAAGGATGTGAAGATGCCAGTTCAACGTCACGATAAACATCAGACTGTTTCGAGGAGTTGAGCGTTGCTTGGAGTTTGTTCGTGAGCTGAAGGCTATACCAGGCAAGAGCGGATAGATCTTTATCATCTTGGATCAGTTCATCACTTGCTTCAACACCTACGGCAACACCCAAATACTCTTCGATTAGGTCTTCAACCGCAAAGCCTCTGCGCAATGGGTTATCAATGTATGCCATCAACAGTGGGTCATCAATTACTCCTGTGAGCGTTACTTTAGTTATCGCTAAAGCACGTTCAGCTGCCTTGGAATCGAAAACGATCTTTGGCTTAGGAGAGGATAGCCAGCCCTTGAATTCTTTATCGAAATCTTTAGCTTGCAAGCCAACTCTGATTGAGCCAACAGATAACCCAACACCAAGGATTGATTCATCGCCATGGTCAAAGTAAACGCTGACCGGATCTTTCGTTGCATAAATCTTTGCTAATGCCGATGCTGCATCTTGAGCGTCTTTTGGAAGATCAAGCGCTACTTGAGGAGCGCTCTGTACTTCAACTTCGCTCTCTTCAACCACGGCTGCTGTTACCGCTGGTTTAGTCCCCTCTGCAACACCAAGGCCTTTGAGAACACGTTCTAGTAGTGAACGGAAGTGAAGTTTGGCAAAGTTCTCTCGGACTCTTGCTTCATCAACCGGCTTCAATTGAAATGCATCAAAGGTGTATCCGATGTCGAGATCTCGAACCAAGTGGTTCAGTCTCCTGTTGCGAACTGCCAGCTCTCGGTGCTCCCGAAGTGACTCTCCGACTTTTCCTGGGATATCGTTTTCTGCATTTAGAACAGATTGCAGATCACCGTACTGCTGCAGCCACTTAGCGGCGGTCTTAGGCCCTACTCCTGGAATGCCAGGCAGGTTATCCGATGTCTCACCGACAAGGGCAGCTAGATCTGGATACTGCTTGGCATGGATGCCATATTTTTCCAATACAGCAGCATCATTCATGCGAGCTAAATTCATGACACCTTTGACTGGATACAAAATAGTCACATCATCTTGAATGAGTTGGAAGGTATCTCTATCTCCTGAGACAACTAAGACGCGATAACCCGCAGCACAACCTTGGTCGGCAAGGCTAGCGAGAATATCATCCGCCTCGTAGTTCTCTCTAGTTAGAGTAATGATGCTCATCGCTTCAAGGGCTGAACGAAGAAGTTCTGTCTGACCATTGAACTCCGGTGGAGTCTCTCCTCTGGTGCCTTTGTATTCTGGGTACTCTTCAGTTCTAAATGAAGCTCTGGAAAGATCGAATGCAACCGCTAGATGAGTTGGCTTCTCATTTTGCAGGATGTTTAGCATCATCGAGATGAAGCCATGAACAGCATTGGTGTGTTGACCATCAGGGGTCATAAAAGAATCTGGGGAAAGAGCATAGAAAGCCCTAAAAGCCAAAGAGTGACCATCAATTAGCAAAAGAGTAGGCTTGGTTTTGGTCATGGATAAAGCCTAACTGGGCACCTTAGAAAGACCGTTCAAGAACTGTAAAGGATTTAAATGTCAGAGCCAACTGCTGCCGAAATTGCCGCTTGGGTTGCCGAACGAGGTCTCGGTGAACTAGCCGACACCATGGGCATCCAAATTGTTTCACTTTCTGGTGAGGCGGGGGTAGCAACCATGCCAGCTGAAGGCAACAGACAGCCGCTAGGAATCGTGCACGGTGGCGCTTACGTAGTAATCGCAGAAACCTTAGGAAGTATGTGTGCAACTCTGGCTGCCGGTCCTGGTCGTCATGCTGTTGGCATCGAAATCAATGCTTCACATACCAAGAGCTGTAAATCGGGTTTGATTACCGCTACCTGTAAGGCGGTCAACATCGGTAAGAATTTAGCTACTCACGAGATTCAGGTAACTGATGATCAGGGCAACAGGCTATCGACTGTTCGTATTACTAACTTCTTGAGAGATAACCGATAGCGGTTATTTATCAGCTAACTGTTCAATCACAGTTATTGCTACCTGCTTCATGGTTAGTCTTCTATCCATTGAAGCCTTCTGAATCCATCTGAACGCTTCAGGTTCATTTAGCTTCATCTTCTCGGTAAGTAGTCCCTTAGCTCTATCAACCAGTTTTCTGGTTTCGAGTTTTTCGTGGATATCCTCAACTTCTTGAACCTGTGAAGAAATTCGTTCATGCAAAGAAAGCGCTATACGAAGAGCAGGAATTAGGTTACTTGGGTTGAAGGGCTTGACCACGTAGCTATAGACCCCAGCAGCGCTGGCTCTGTCTACCAAATCAGTTGAACTAAAGGCAGTTAGTAACACCACCGGAATCTTATGTTCTGAGAGAATCTCGGCTGCTTGCAAGCCATCGGTTCCTGGCATCTTGATGTCCATCAAAACTAGGTTTGGCTTGAGCTCTAGAGCCAGTCGAACAGCCTCTGCCCCATCGCCTGCCTGAGCAACAACGTCAAAACCGGCTTCAGTGAGAGTCTCAACAATGTCCAGGCGAATAATGGCCTCATCCTCGGCGACGACGATACGTGGCTTTACTGCATCAAGACTGTTCATAGTTTTACCCTAGCGGGCAAATATAGCCTTGGCTGATGGTTTAGACTTTTTTCGTTACATGCCGGAGTGGCGAAATGGCAGACGCGGAGCACTCAAAATGCTTTGCCGCAAGGCGTGTGGGTTCGACTCCCACCTTCGGCACCAAAAAGAATAGACCCCCGAATCTCGAGGGTCTTTTTCTTTTTCTTTTACTTGGCGTAAGCCGGAGCTGCTCCGTTTATCGCATCGCCAACTCTGTGAACTCTGAGTGAGTTGGTCGATCCTGGAATGCCTGGAGGCGATCCAGCTACGACAACTACTTCATCACCAATCTTGGCAAGGTTCTGGCCAAGCAGAATTTCATCTACCTGATGCATCATCTCGTCAGTGTGAGTAACCGGTGTCACCAAGTGAACATTCGAACCCCAAACAATCGACAGACGACGTTGGGTCTCAGCAGATGGAGTGAATGCGATAGTTGGAATCTCGTGACGAAGACGTGAAACTCTTCGTAATGAGTCACCTGATTCAGTAAAGACACAGATGTATTTAGAACCGAGAAGTTCAGCAATCTCAGCAGCAGCAAGTGTCACAGCACCACCGTGAGTGTGTGGCTTAGTGCCAAGGGAAGGAATACGGTGCAAACCGTTGTCTTCAGTTGACTCAATGATGCTAGCCATTGCTTTTACGGTTTCAACTGGGAACTCACCAACAGATGTTTCACCAGAGAGCATTAGGCAATCTGCACCATCTAGAACAGCGTTAGCTACGTCGCTTGCTTCAGCTCTGGTTGGTCTTGAAGCTGTGATCATGGATTCAAGCATCTGGGTCGCAACGATTACTGGTTTTGCCCAGCGACGTGATAACTCAACTGCACGCTTTTGAACCAGTGGGACATCCCAGAATGGAAGCTCAACACCCAAGTCACCACGAGCAACCATTACACCGTCAAAGGCATCAATGATTTCTTCTAGTGCTTCTACTGCCTGAGGCTTTTCAATCTTTGCTATAACTGGAAGGAACTTACCCTCTTCACGCATGATTTCATGAACCCGAACAATGTCTGATGCATTTCTAACAAAAGAAAGCGCAATCATGTCAACACCTAGGCGGATACCCCAGCGAAGATCATCTTCATCTTTTTCGCTAAGAGCTGGAACGTTAACTGCAACTCCTGGCAGGTTAATTCCCTTGTTGTTGCTAACCACACCAGCTACTTCAACAACTGTTGTTACAGTTCTGTCGTCAACAGCGGTAGCACGAAGGCCAACCTTGCCATCATCGATAAGCAGAACGTCTCCAACCTTCACATCACCTGGCAGACCCTTGAAGGTTGTTGAACAAATGTTTACGTCGCCCTGAATGTCATCAATGGTGATTTTGAAAGTTGCACCTTTATCAAGAGTCACAGGACCATCAGCGAAACGTCCAAGGCGAATCTTTGGACCTTGTAGGTCAACGAAGATACCAATTGGACGATTTAGATCAGCTGCGACTTGCCTAACGATGTTATAGATGCCTTCGTGAACATCGTAACTACCGTGGCTGAGGTTCATTCTTGCAACGTCAACACCAGCTTCAATAATGGCTTTGATTGACTCATAGGTTGATACTGCAGGACCCAGTGTCGCAATGATTTTGGCGCGTCTCATATTTTCCTTTTTGCTTGTTATGCAGATAACAGCCTACCGAGTGGTTAGGCGTGCATTCCTATCTCTGATGGTTTCACAGGGGCAGGCAACATAGTGGTGCCTTCTAAATACTCGTCAATGGCCGCTGCCGCTGCTCTGCCTTCAGCGATTGCCCAAACAATGAGGCTCTGTCCACGGCCAGCGTCTCCCGCAACGAATACACCATCAATGTTGGTGGCATACTTATCGCTTCTAGATAGGTTGGTCTTCTCATCTCGCTCAACACGAGCATCGCCAATCTCAATTTCACCCTCAGGGCCGGTAAAACCAAGAGCTAGCAATACAAGATCGGCCTCAATAATCTGCTCAGTGCCAGCCTTAGCAACACGTCTACCATCGATAACCTCAGTCTCAGCTACCTCTACCCCGGTAACCTTGCCATCAACACCAATGAAGCGAACGGTGTTGGCTAGATACTTACGCTCACCGAACTCTTCATGCGCACTAGCAACTTCAAACAGGTTAGGGAAGGTAGGCCATGGTTGGTTTTCCTGGCGTTCGGCAGGTGGTTGGAAACCGATCGCAAGTGTTGTTACCGATTCAGCACCTTGTCTAGTTGCGGTTCCTAGACAGTCAGCTCCAGTGTCTCCGCCACCTAGAATGATGACTTTCTTACCGGTGGCAACTATTTGATCTATTACTGAATCCCCTGCAACAACTCTGTTTGATTGAGTAAGGTATTCCATCGCGAAGTGAACTCCTTCGAGGTCTCTTCCTTCAATCTTGAGATCTCTAGGTCTAGAAGAACCGGTTGCAATAAGAACTGCTTCATATCTTCTAAATAGTTCATCCCAGCTAAGTTCACTGCCAATTGCAACGCCTGGACGGAATCTGGTTCCCTCAGCAGACATCTGTTCAAGTCTTCTATCGATGTGGTACTTTTCCATCTTGAAATCTGGAATACCGTAACGAAGCAATCCACCGATCCTGTCGTCCTTCTCATAGACGGCAACAGTGTGACCTGCACGAGTAAGTTGCTGAGCTGCAGCAAGACCGGCAGGACCAGAACCAACAACAGCAACTGTTTTACCTGTCATACGCTCAGGTGCGTGCGCCTCAACCCAACCTCTATCGAAGGCCTGATCAATAATTGATGCTTCGATTTCCTTAATTGTTACCGGTGGTTGATTAATACCTAGTACACATGAACTCTCACAGGGAGCTGGACATAGCTTGCCAGTGAACTCAGGGAAGTTGTTGGTGGCATGCAATCTTTCAATAGCAGCTCTGCCATCTTGACGCCAGGTGAGGTCATTCCACTCTGGAATCAAGTTACCCAGCGGGCAACCTTGGTGACAGAATGCGATTCCACAGTCCATGCAACGACCAGCCTGTTGTTTTAACACAGCAGGATCGTGATCCTCGTATACCTCACGCCAGTCTTTGATGCGCACTTCGATCGGACGGCGTTTAGCAGTCTCTCGTTCAGTTACTTTTAGGAATCCGCGTGGATCAGCCACGAGAGCTCACCTCCAGAATACGAGACCAAATCTTTGGAGAATCCAAAGCCTCACCAGCCTGTGTTGCTTCGCGTTGGATTTCCAACACTCTTGCGTAATCTCTTGGCAGCACCTTTGTGAAATCCTTTACATTGGTTTCAAAGTTCTGTAACAACTTCGCAGCAAGCTTTGAACCAGTTTCCTCAACGTGCTTCTGCAACAAAGTCTTGAGAGCGCTTGCATCAAATTCACTAAGTGGAAGCAAATCTATTTCCCCATCAGTTAGTGCGCTGTGGTTCACATGGTCAGCACGAAGCTTATAGATGAACGCATATCCACCTGACATGCCAGCAGCTAGGTTTCTTCCAGTCTTACCAAGAATGACTGCAACTCCACCAGTCATGTATTCAAGTGCGTGATCGCCAACACCTTCAACTACTGCTGTTGCCCCTGAGTTTCTAACCAGGAATCGCTCACCAACGATGCCGCTTATGAACATTGACCCACTGGTAGCACCATAGCCAATAACGTTTCCTGCAATAACGTTCTGGTCAGCTGGATATACAGAACTATCAGCTGGCTTTACAACAATGTATCCGCCAGATAAACCTTTACCGACATAATCGTTGGAGTCACCAGAGAGAGTTAGCTTTATTCCCTTAGGTATGAACGCACCAAATGATTGACCAGCAGCCCCAGAAACATGAATGTCGATTGTTGCTTCAGCAAGACCTTCAACGCCATATCTCTTGGTAACTTCATGACCAAGCATTGTGCCAACTGCTTGTGCTGTGTTGGTGATCGGAAGTGAAATAGAAACCGGTTGAGCATCTTCAAGTGCTTTGATGCTGGCAGCAATAAGTTGGTGATCGAAGTGCTCTGCAAGCTGATGATCCTGGAAAGTGAACCTACGAAGTGGACCAGCGTTAGGTGCAGGTGCAGCCAGAATCGGAGTCAAATCAAGACCGTCCGCCTTCCAGTGCGAGATAGCTCTATTGGCATCAAGTAGTTCACTGTGACCGATAGCTTCATCGAGAGATCTAAAGCCAAGCGAGGCAAGGTATTCCCTAACCTCTTCAGCTAAGAACATGAAGAAGTTTTCAACGTGCTCAGCTTGGCCAGTGAACCTAGCTCTTAGATCTGGGTTCTGAGTTGCAACACCAACTGGGCAGGTATCCAGGTGGCAAACTCTCATCATTACGCAGCCAGAGACCACTAGAGGTGCTGTTGCAAAACCAAACTCTTCTGCACCTAAGAGTGCAGCAATCATTACGTCTCGTCCAGTTTTCATTTGTCCATCAACCTGAACAGAAACGCGATCGCGTAAACCATTAACCATCAACGTTTGCTGAGCTTCAGCAAGGCCTAGCTCCCATGGAGTTCCAGCGTGCTTGAGAGAGTTCAAGGGAGATGCTCCTGTGCCACCATCGTGACCTGAAACCAAGATCACATCCGCTTTAGCTTTGGCAACACCAGCAGCAACAGTTCCAATACCAACTTGGCTCACCAACTTGACGTGAATTCTTGCCTTTGAGTTAGCGCGCTTTAGATCAAAGATGAGCTGCTTCAAATCTTCAATCGAATAAATGTCGTGATGAGGTGGTGGTGAAATCAGACCAACGCCAGGAGTCGAATGTCTTGTTGCTGCAATCCATGGATAAACCTTGTTTGGTGGTAACTGTCCACCTTCACCGGGTTTAGCTCCCTGTGCCATTTTGATTTGAATATCATCTGCATGAGTCAAATACATGCTGGTCACGCCAAAGCGTCCAGAGGCAACCTGCTTGATTGAAGATCGTCTGGCAGGGTCCAGAAGTCTTTCAACATCTTCCCCACCTTCACCGGTGTTTGATTTAGCGCCGAGATTGTTCATGGCAATAGCCAAGGTCTCATGAGCCTCAGGAGAAATAGAGCCATAAGACATAGCTCCTGTTGAGAAACGTTTAACGATTTCACTGGCTGGCTCTACTTCGCTGATCGAGACTGCAGGTCTAACTCCTTCGCGAAGCATAAACAATCCACGTAACGTCATCAAACGCTCAGCTTGGTCATCAACTAACTTCGAGTATTCACGGAAGATGTCGAATCGCTTAGTTCTTGTTGCGTGCTGCAGTTTGAACACTGTCTCTGGGTTGAATAGATGCGGTGGACCTTCACGGCGCCATTGATACTCGCCACCAACTTCTAACTCTTCGTGCGGACGAGTAGCTCGCTCAACCGGATATGCACTTGAGTGACGTGAAGCGATCTCGGCTGCAATAACTTCTAATCCGATTCCACCAAGCTGACTTGTGGTGCCAGTGAAATATGCATCAACGAATTCCTGAGATAAACCAATGGCTTCAAAGCATTGTGCTCCAGAGTATGAGGAAACTGTTGAGATTCCCATCTTGGACATAATCTTTAGAACACCTTTGCCAAGTCCCTTGATTAGGTTCTTAGTGGCATGTTCAACTGTGATGCCTTGGATAGTTCCATTACGAACCATAAGTTCGACAGATTCCATGGCCAGGTATGGGTTAATAGCGGCTGCGCCGTAGCCAATCAAAGCAGCGACGTGGTGAACTTCGCGAACATCTCCAGCTTCAACAACTAAGCCAACCTTGGTTCTATTGCCTGCTCTAATCAAGTGATGGTGAACAGCAGAGGTAAGAAGCAAAGATGGAATAGGTGCCAGCTCGCGGTTACTATCTCTATCCGAGACAACAATAAAATTGCAACCAGATGCTACAGCTTCATCGAGTTCTAAGCAGATTTCTCTAAGGCGTTCAGCTAGAGCCTCTTCACCTTCATCAACTCGATATAGACCTTTCACCACATGCGATTTACCAATGCCGGCATCTTCGCTGTATTTGATCTTGGAGAGCTCATCGTTAGAGATAACCGGGAAATCGAGAATCACCATGCGAGCGTGCTCAGGAGTTGCATCTAGTAGGTTCTGCTCTGGACCTATACCAACGCTCAGTGAGGTAACAATCTCTTCCCTGATTGAGTCAAGTGGTGGGTTGGTTACTTGAGCAAACTGTTGCACAAAGTAATCAAATAACAAACGTGGTTTCTCGCTCAGAGCTGCGATAGGAGTATCTGAACCCATGGCACCGAGTGGTTCAGCTCCGGTTCTAGCCATAGGGGCGACCAACATGCGTAGGTCCTCTTCGGTGTATCCAAATGTGCGCTGTCTTCGGCTCACTGAATTCTTGGTATGAGCGACATGCTCACGGTCTGGTAGGTCCTTTAGGTTGATGCGATTGTCTTTTAGCCACTGGCCCCAAGGTTCGCTGGCTGCGATCTCTGCCTTGATTTCTTCATCGTCAATTAGTCTGCCAGTTGCGGTATCCGCTAAGAACATACGTCCTGGTTGCAATCTACCTTTGCGTACGATTCTGCTTGGATCAATATCAACAACACCAATTTCAGAGGCAAGAATTACCAAACCGTCTTCTGTAACGATGTATCGACCAGGGCGAAGACCGTTGCGGTCCAATGTTGCACCGACTAGTGAACCGTCGGTAAAGATAACTGCTGCTGGTCCATCCCAAGGTTCCATCAACATCGAGTGATACTCGTAGAACTCTCTTAGCTGCAAAGACATGTCAGTTTGCTTTTCCCAAGCTTCAGGAATCATCATCATCATTGCGTGTGGCAGTGAGCGACCTGAAAGAACCAATAACTCCAAAACTTCATCGAAGGATGCCGAGTCGCTACCGCCAGGGGTAATAACTGGCTTCAAGGCTTCTAAGTCTTTGTGTAACTCAGATGAAAGTCTTGCCTCTCTTGCCCGCATCCAGTTTCGGTTTCCCTTAACGGTGTTGATTTCACCGTTGTGAGCAATCATTCTGAATGGGTGAGCTAACGGCCAAGAAGGGAAAGTGTTGGTAGAAAAACGTGAGTGCACCAGTGCAAGCTTGGATTCAAATCTCTCATCGCTTAGGTCTGGGTAGAACGGTTCCAGTTGCAGAGTGGTAACCATTCCTTTGTAAACAATGGTCTTAGCTGATAGAGACGGATGGTAAACCTTCAGGCTTCGTTCGGATTTTCTACGTAGTAAATACAAGGCTCTTTCGAACTCGTCACCGGTAGCACCGTTAGTTGAACCTACAAAAACTTGAACAATTTGTGGCATTGCTGTTTTAGCAAGATCGCCAAGAACCGAGTCATCTGTTGGAACTACTCGAAGACTTAGAAGTTTAAGTGAAAGTTCCTCAGCTAATTTGGCAAAGGATGCCTCGAAGGTTCTGGAATCTGCATCGTCCTCTAGAAAAACTAGCCCAGCGCCATATTCCCCGGCGGCAGGTAAAACAAAATTAGTTACAGCTCTGAAGAATCGATCAGGCATTTGGGTGATGATGCCCGCGCCGTCACCGGTACCTTCGTCTGAGCCAACGGCTCCACGATGTTCAAGGTTTCTTAGCGCTGTGAGAGCTGTGTCGATGATGTCGTGACCTGCAGTTCCACGAAGCGTGGCAACCATAGCAAGTCCGCAAGCGTCCTTATCGCGAGCCGGGTCATATAACCCTGACGCTGCAGGAGCGGTGTTGAACCGCTCAAACGGCGAAAGACCCGACATGTCGAACTCCATTCATAAGTTGATAAATGGGGACGACAATGGCCCGCTAAGAGAGGTTTGAGAGTTATTACTCTGTGTCTGAAGACTCTTTAGATTCTACCTCAGCGGTAGCTTTCTTAGAAGCCTTGACCGGTGCTGGCCTGGCACTTCGCCCTGGCAAGTAACCTGTTTCTTCGATCCCAGTGTGCTTGGAATACTGGATTCTCAAGAGCGCTAGACCGACCAAGAAGCCAATTACAGCCGACCATTGATTAGTTCTAAGCCCTAAGAACACATCACTAGGGTCCAAACGGATACCCTCGATGAAGAAGCGGCCCAACGAGTACCACATGAGGTAGGAGGCAAACATGCGGCCCCATCTGAGGTTGAATCTGCTCTCCAGCAGTAGTAGCACTCCGATACCTAGCAGAGACCAAAGGGATTCATAGAGGAAGGTTGGGTGAAATAAGACACCTTCAGGAAGTCCAACTGGGTAGTTAGGGTTAGCTGCCGATATTTCTAGTCCCCAAGGCAGATCTGTTGGTTCACCGAATAGTTCGCTGTTAAAGAAGTTTCCCCAGCGA
>Ga0194048_10000125_pt1 | contig 33685 bp, 48 predicted proteins | sample JunL225m_MetaG_FD_161685 | JGI IMG/M metagenome (GOLD analysis project Ga0194048, IMG submission 161685) | Anoxic zone freshwater microbial communities from boreal shield lake in IISD Experimental Lakes Area, Ontario, Canada - Jun2016-L222-5m | ecosystem: Environmental > Aquatic > Freshwater >...
AGTTGACGCCAACTGGCTTCTGGTGAAGCGCATCCTGATGGAAGCGCAAGCCGCGTGGAGGAGGAAGCGATGAAATCCATTGGCCGGATTATAGACGCACTTTACCGCGACCCCGACGAAACCGTCGTGACGGCGCGTGTTGATATTGCCTACACCGAATCCGAGACGACAATCGAAGTCGGACCTCATCCGGGGTTTTCCGCTGGGTCCATGGTCGTGGTGTGCAGCCAGGGAGCGGGCGAAAATTTGCACCTGTACGAATTGGAGTTCTGCCGAACCGACGTGCGAGAGGCGCGGGCGCTGGCGGCGGCGCTTAATGCGTGGGCCGACTGGGCCGCAGAGGCGGAGAAGCAGGAAGGGACGACACCATGAGCGATCTGGTCGAGAGGCTGAGGATTGCCGAGTTCTACAACCCCACCGAGGCGCGCAACTTGATGGTCGAAACCGCCGACGAGATCGCCCGCCTCCGCGCCCTCACGGAATGGCGGGATATGGAGAACGCGCCGAGGGGGCCGAAACTCCTGCTCGGATACACGAATCGGCTAGGCAAGGAAACCGTCGAGGAGATTTTGCGAACCGACGAGCCGCCCACCCACTGGCTCCCTCTTCCCCCGCCCCCGGTGAAGAAGTGAGTTCGCTTCGCGCTTCGCGCTCGCCTGTGTAATTCCGGCTTTTGGATTTGGAGGACCCTTTGACTGAACCGCAGCACCTGATGGAGCGCTTCGGGCTCATCACCGAGGACGATCTGGCGTCCCTGCTAGGCGTCACCGTCAAGACCCTGAAGAACCGGCCGCGCCGCGATCTGCCGGCGTTCGTGAAGGCGGGACGCAAAAGGCTGTTCAAGGCCGCCGCCGTAGAGGACTACCTGAAGGCCCGCACCGTCACAGCCGCTTGAGCGCGTCATGCACGGACAGGGGGTCTATTCTAGCATAGTTCCGCGCAAGGATTCGCCAGTTCTTGTGCCCGCTTATCAGCGCCACCAGCGGGATTTGCAGGCCGCCCTCAAGCAACCGGGAAATCGCGTGCGCCCGCAGGTCGTGGATATGCAGGTCGTGGATCTGGCACTTGATCGTCGCCGCCTGGAATGCAGCCGAGACGGACGTGCGCTTGTAGGGGAATGGACTATCGAAGTACCGGGGCCGACCCGCAATCAAGTCATAAGTGTCCACGCCCCCGAAGGCGATCAACGGCACCTCCTGGTCGTTCTTCTCCCTCACCCGGATATCGGGATGCTTGCGCGAGCGGATGACGGCAGAGCGCCGAGCCTCGTCTATGTCGCCCCACTGGATGCCGAGCAGCTCGCCCAGCCGGAGCGGGAGGACGGACAGAACCCGCACCAGCGCGCCAAGGTCGATCAGGGACCGCGTCTGCGCCTCGCTGTAGGCGATCACCGCATCAATTTCCGCCTGCGTCGGGCGCCTGGTCCGCGCCTGCGACTTGCCCGCAATCTTCATCCGCTTCGCCGCCGATATGGCCGCCTCGACCTCCCCCAACGGGACGGACAGGCCCCACAGGTCGCGGGCAGTTTTAAGCACCTCCTTGAGATAGCTCAGACGGGTGGAAATTCCCCCGCCAGTAATGTTCAGGCCGCGCGCGTAGGCAAGTACCGTCGCCTGCGTGAAATCGCTCAGGAGACGCCCGCCAAGGTCACGGCGAAGCACCGTCAGTTCGTTAGCTTTGGAGGCTCCCCACCGCTTCGACGGCCACACCTCGCGCTCGTAGCGATCGATCACCGGGGCGAGCGTGCCAGACATCGTGCCCGGCAAGGTGCCCGCCATGTCGGCGTCCCGTTCCCGCGCCCGCGCCCAGGCCACGGCATCGATCTTTCGGTCGAAGGTCTTGGTTGCCTTCAAGTCGGTACGGCGGATAATCGCCTGCCATCTTCCCCCGCGCTGACGGAACGTCGCCATGCCTTCCCCACTGTGTACCTGTCACACTCACCTTTCTTGGCACGCACACGTCACAGTGCGGGCGGGTGTTCTCGGGACGTTGCGGGATATACCGTAGATTGGCAAACGACGAACGGGCCTGAAATGCTAGGTTTGTGGATCAACGGGAACCGGCGTGGCACGCTTCAATCCGGTAGCCGTCGGGATCGAGTTGCCATGTTTTGCTGTACTTTACCGGGATCGGGCACACCCATGGCACAGTTGGCCGCGCCTGCCGAGCCTGCATATACTCCCCATCACACCCAGGAGCAGACATGTAGCCGGAACCAAGCGTAGATCAGAACAGAATAGAGGCCGTCCCTTTTGGGCGGCCTTTTTCGTTGCGCCCTCACTTCACCACCCTAGGCTGGTCACTGTCGCTTGGATGGGCGACACGCGCCGGCTTCCGTATCCGCCTTGCCAAGGCGTCCATGCCGTCCTGCATGAAGGTAGCTAGGGCCTCCACGGACACGTCGAACTTGTGGTCAACGCCGTCCTTGAAGAACCGAACGGATAGCTCGCCGTTTACGTCGTGGAGGCGGGGAAGGCAGCCGGTCATTGGACCTCCTTGATCTCGACCATGCTTTGAATCATCGCGCGGGGAACCTGTATGGCGGCGGTGAACTCGTCCGATGAAATGGTGGTGGCGAGCGTTACGTGGTCGTTGGATTCGCTCACCAGAAAGCCGACGCTTTCGCAGTGCTGCGGCTCCGTCACCGTGCCGAGCTTGGTCCATTCGGCTATGGCTAGGGCGTCCAACCACACGACCCTGACTAGCTTCATGCGGCGACCTCGAACATGGACGGGTTAACCGTATGGCGCTCGACCTCGCCATGCTCACGGTGAAAGACGATGGCCTTCATCGACTGTTCGCTGCGGTAGCCCGCATGGGCGGAATAGGCGTCGGCCGGGGCCAGTACGCCGAACGTCTCGACCTTGCAGCCGGCGTATTCCTTCCGGCTTTCGTGGTGGACATGGCCTGTCATCCAGAGGCGATGGGAGGTCCGACCCCAGGCTTCCGGCATGTCGTGCGCCATGATGCCCGGCAGCATGGCGGGTTTGGCCTTGTCGCCGTGGTGAGTGCCCAGCAGAACCTTGCCGAACTCGTAATAGTGATAGTGGCGCGGGGCCTTATCCACGGTCACGCGGGGCTCGTTCTCGTACAGGCAGGCCAACAGGATGGTCATGAAGGCCGCGCTGGACGGGTCGTGATTGCCCGGCTCAAAGATCAGGGTGACGTGCTTGTGCCGCTCCAGAGCCGCCGCGACGGTGTGGCGGATCATCCGCACGCCCACCTCGATCATCTTGGGATAGCGGCCGTCCGCATCCAGCAGGTTCTTGTGGGCGGGCGTCACCGTGTCGTATGAATCGTAATGGAGAAAATCGCCCAGGAACGCGATCAAGGCTTGGTCGCACGGCGGGCAGACGCCTATCAGGCGAAGGGCCGCGTCCCGCAGGATCTGCTCGGCAATCTTGAGGTCGTAAGCCTCGCCTCCGGTTTCGGCGGGCCACGCCATCATCCCGGTGTGGTGATCGCCCACCGGATAGACGGCCAGCAGGTCCGCATGGGATTTGCCCTTGGGCGCTTTGACCGGGGCGGCGCGCTTCACGTCGGCGGCGATCTTGGCCGCGCATTCCAGCCACAGGGCCTCGCGTAGGGCATCCTCCGGCTTCTCAGACACCCACTGTTGCGTGACCTTGCCGGACTGGTCATAAAGCGTTGATAGCTTGACGATCTTCTTGGGGTCGGGAAGCTGGGCAACGTCGGCCGCCTCCCTGCCCTCCAACCCGGTCTTGTCCCACCGCGCGACTTCCTCGCCTGCCTCGTTACGCAGGATCGATTGGCCCCGGACTACAAGGCGCGGCGGGATGGTAGACTTGAAGCCCCGGCGCCTCGCCTCGTGGACCCGGCTGCCGAAGGTGGACCGAGAAATGCCCAGTGCGTGGGCGGCGTTCGTAATGGAATTGTGCGTCGCCAGGAGGTCCACCGCCTCTTGGCACGCGGCGTCGGTAAGGGCGGCGTTGGACACTACTTGCCCGCCTTCCACTCAATCCAGCCGTCCACTTTGTCGGCGCAGTCCTGCCCGCGCTGCCAGGTATCAGCCACCCACGAAGCAAACACGCGGTCGCTGGTCGTGTCGGGCTTATCGTCCGGCCGGATGCAGGGGCTTAGGAGCCGCTGCGGCGGGGGCTTGTCCACCGTCTTTATCACCGGGGTTGGGGCGCCGCAGGCCGTCAAGAGCCCGGATAGGCTCAGACTTAGCGCAAGCGCCTGTATCGCTCGACGTGTTGATTGCACGCATCACCTCGCGGGTTGTGGCGGCAGTTTTTTGAAGGGCGGCCTCGATGTGCTTGTCGATCTCGACGTTGCGGGCTTCGTTGGCTTGCAAGGTCTTGATGGTTTCGGCGTTCACGGCGGCGGCCAGTTCCGCTTTGCCGAGGTCTTCGTGAGCCTTGAGCAGCAGCCACCCCAGCAGCCCGGCGATGGCGGCTAGGACGGCGGCTCCGATGACAAGAACGCGGGTCACGGATACTGCGCGACGAAGTGGCGGCCGGCGAACTGCTCACGCTCCCCGTTCCGGCGCCGGGTGATTTCCGGGGGGATGTGCCACTGATCGAACTCAGTCGCGGCCATCTCGTATTTCTGCTCATTGCAGAGACGGATCAGCTTTGCGGGTTTTCCCGCCCAACCGGCGCCGACGTTGAATAACCACGACACAAGCGCGTCGAATTGGTAATATTCCAGCCCTACGTGAAGCGCCTTGTTAAGCGCGTCCTCAAATCGCGCAATGTCCGCACGCAATGCGGATTCAATCTCCGCATCCGTCCAGACCAGCCCTTCGTGGACCTCCGGCCCCGTATGGCCGACACCGATGGTCCAGACGCCGACGCTATCGAGATACGCTTTATTCCGCTTACCCTCGCGTTCAATCAAAAGCTCAAGCCCTTGGTCGCTGATCTTCATCGCCATTTCCTGTGCAGCCATTCACGAATGATGAGGTAGACGCCGAGCGCCGCGCAGATCAGGAGGAACTGGCCGAGGTGCAAGCTCATTTGCCTCGTCCAAGCCACATATCGACCCAGCCCTTGATGGTGCCCATCGGGTCGCTCTTGAGTTGCGCGACTGTCGCAATCAGCGCGCCGACGATATCCATACCGACGATTGCGACCAGAATGCCCGCAGCTACAGTGGCTTTCGGCCCAAGGTTGACGGCTTCAGCCAGCGCCGGAGTCATGTAAACGGACAGGAAAAACGCCGTGAGAAAGCCGGCTCCCCGCTGCTTCAGCGTCTGGTCCTTGGCATAGCGCATACCGATCAGAGCCCCAAAGGCAGGCGGCGCCAGCAGCCCGATCCATTCCAGGATCGAGGACCAGGATGTAACCCTATCGGGCATGGGGTAGTCTTTCTTCAGTCATCGCCGGGCTCCTTGAGCTCGGTGGTGATTAGGCTCCCGGCCGGATGGCCGTCTGGTCGGGGGCCGCCTCGTTATTCTTTAAGCGGGGGGTTGCGGCTTGCCGTTGTTCCACATCCAGCCGGGCGACACATCGCCAGTCGGGAACAGGTGAGCCGACATGCCCGCGGGCGGTGCCCAGCCGGGCTGGCCGTCCCACATGATGACATTCACGACGATGCCGGTCGTATCATCGACAACGACGTAGCGGATCACATCAGACATTAGTAAAGCTCCATGATGACCACTTGGCCTGCGGAACCGTTGCCGCCCGCCGCGTTCTGCCCGCCGCCGCCGCCGCCCGTGCCGATATTCGCAGCGGCAGCGGACCCGGCCACCGTTGCGTTGCCGCCGGCCGCGCCCATGCCAAAGATCGTGGCACCGCCGCCGCCGCCGCCGATGCCGGTGCCGCCGACGCTTGGGTTTGAACTGGTGTATCCGCGACCAACGCCGCCCGCGCCCGCGCCAGTGCCCGCGCCCGCGCCGCCGCCGGTGCCAGCGATCAACAGGCCAATGCCCGTTGGAATACCGTTACTCGCGCCGCCAGCCGCGCCGCCCGTGGCACCAGCGCCTGTGATGGGAAAGTAACCGACTGCGTTGCCGGACATACCTCCGTTGCCGCCGTTGACAGCCGCGCCCGCGCCACCCGAACCACCACCGTTGCCAATCGGACATGCCGTCAGCCCGCCCGTGATAGACGTATCACCGCCGGTTGTGCCGTTAGACCCAATGGCACCGCCGGTACCAAGCGCGCCAATCGTAATTGTGAGCGGAGAACCGGCTGTGACGCCAAGCTGATAATTCATCAATCCGGTGCCACCCGCGCCACCGCCGCCCGCGCCACCCGTCGCATGTCCACCGCCGCCACCCGCGCCGCCGCCGACAAGCGTGACCAGCACCACGCCGGTTTTAGGCGTATAACTGCCGCTGCCGGTAATAACCGTAGTGCGCCACTGCGCGGGATTGCTGAAACCCGTAATCATCGCTTAGGTCCCCTGCTGATAAACGAGGTTCTGCGCGGCAGTACCGATGAAGGTGATTGCGCCCACTGGACAATCCGCACCTGTCAGGAAAAGGCTGGCGCCGCCCATGAGTGGAAGCCCCGAAGCCAGCGCCGCCACGCCCCCCGAAATATCGACGCTCATTTGCGCGTTTCCGACAGGGTTCCAGATCGTGATGGCTTTGCGGGAAGCGTTTGCCGCGATCAAAGTTGTTGAGGTTGGCCCCGCCGTAACAGCAACCGCAGTTGGTGCGCCCCAAGTGACGCCGCCGCCTACCGGCTCATAAATTGCAACCGGAAGCGGCGCCGTCGCGCTAACTTCTACGTTATTCGCAACAAGGGTAACTGGACTCAATGCCATGTGGTTCTCCTGTTCCTAGAATCGGCCGCTGTAGGACATGCCGGTCTGCAACAGCAGCGGAACGCCGTTGTCGCCCTCAAAGGTGCCGTTGCTGCCGTCGCCGCATTCCAGCGCCTGCATGTAGTGAAAGCCCAGCGACGTGGTGCGGTGATCGCCGGAGCCAACCTGCGCCGTGACCTGCGCGGCCTGCACGATTGAGCGACGGCCCGCAAATACCGTTGTGCTGTCCAAGCCGACGCCGGCATAGGCGAAGGTGCCTGCGACCGGGCCCGCCCAAACGAAGTCATAGCGAGCCTCGAAAGGATCTTCCGCGAGGCCGCACACCCACGAAGCGCGCATGGTGTTGGAGTTGTTCGCCGGACGGATCGTCGTCGTGGCACACGTCCACGTATCGGTGGAATCGCCCACCAGTCCTCCGACCTGCACGCGGTTGTAGTAGTTCCACACGCCCAGGATGGCCTCGGTGCCGTTTGCGGCAATCGCGCCCGCCTGCCAGTTGATCTGGCTGGAGCCGTCAGAGCGCACCGTGCCGACGTAGGTTCCACGATTGGCGACGGGGCCATTGGTAATGGCGACCTTGTTCAGCCATACGCCATTCACGCGCTGCAATTCAGTGGTGCCCGCTCCGGTGCCGCGTGCCGTGTCGGAGGTCCACGCCGGGCCACGCCCCAACCGGATCGTGCCGCTATCGTTCCACACGAACAGGTCATAATTGCTGTTGGTGGTGACGGCGGCAGGGTTCTTGGTGTTGTCCGTCGTCGTGTTGGTCAGTTCGGCAAAGGTCGTCGGGACAAGGTTCGTCCCGTCGTAAAGCGGCACAAGATTGCCGTTGTACGGGCTGTAGTAGATCGAGGTCGCGGCAGTGGCGTTCGCCGTCATGACCGGAGATCCGCTGGTGAGCGTAAGGCGGCCCTGCGGCGTGAAAAACGGCATGACGGAAAGCGTCGAGCCCGCCAGCTTGGTCGTATTGACCGAGTAGGGCACCGTCTGAAGGTGCCAGACCGGCGTGGTGGCCGAACACTTGACGACGATCTGCGCGCCGTTCGGGATATCGCCCGCCACCAAGGCGGAACCGTCAGGCCATACGATGGTGCCCGCCCCTACGCCGTTGACGTTGAGGGTCGGCGTCGTAGTCGTGTTGGCGGCAGATGCCTTGAAGCTGAACATCTGCCCGACAACATAGGCCGTGACCGCAGGAGCCAGCGTCAGCGTGATAACGTCCGACGTGCCACCCGCCGCCACATACGTCAGGGTGCTGTCCTGCACCTGCCCGGCCGCCGCGTAGTCGTCGCGCGCCACGGCATTGCCGACGCCAGTATGCCGAAACGTCGCCATCGGCAGATTGGCCGTGACCGTCGTTTGCCCGTCCTTGCAGATCACCGTGGTGAGCGCGGTCTGGATGTCTGCAAGCAGCGTATTCCAGTCGGTCGGGGAGGCAGACGAGCCGGATTGCGCCGGGTTCCACGAGCCGGGGAGAGATGGAGCCGAATAGGCGCCTGAGCCGTTAAAAGCCATGGTTATTGTCCCGCCAAAGCATCAGCCAAGCCCGCCGCCGCACCAGCGCGGCTAGAGGAGCCTTGAGCCCGGTTTCGTAGAAGTTCCTGCACCAGCGCCAGCGCGCGGCGGTTGGCGGCCTCGTCGGTGTTGAGGGTCATCTGTCCGATCTTGTTTCTGACGGCCTCGTTGGGCTTCATCAGCATTTCGGGAATGTCCATCAGCCGCTCGAAAAAGCGCGGCGTGACGCCACCGGGCGAGACGCGGAAGCCCGCGTTGCCGGTATCCAGGGCCTCCGCGAGCTTGTCGGCGGTCTTGGAGCCCCGCAGCAGCTCGTTGCTGGTGTTGGCGAAGGTGCCCTCCGTCTCGGCACGGCGCAGGATCGCGCGGGCCTGTTCGGGGCCGTAGATTTCCGCAAGCCGCGCCTGGATTTCCGTTCCGCCTGAGATATCGCGCGAGAGCGAACGCGCCTGGTTGATGGCGTTGCGCCCGCTGGTGAGATCGCGCACGGTGTTGGTCGAGCCCGCGCGTACCGCCGCCTGCTGCTGCGTGTTGGCACCGGCAAGAAGATCGGCCAGCGCCGGCGCGGACGAGTTCATGCCCTTTTCGGTCGTGCCGCTGGCGAGGAACGCACGGCCGGCGTCGAAATGTTCCGGCAGGGACGCAGCCTGCGAATAGAGCGCATCCGCCTCGGCCAGCTTGGGGTTGGCGGCCTTCAGCCGGTTCATGTACTGCGTGCCGAGGTCGCGATACCAAGAGGCCATCGGCCCTGGTCGCGCGGTCTCCTTGTCAAAGCCCAGGTCCCAAATGGCCTGTTTGACTTTGTGCATGATTTCGATGGGAGAGGCCGGAGCGCGGTCGGTGCCGATGCGGGTAGCCTTCTCAGCCGTCATCACGCGGTCGATGGCTTGAGCAACGGCCGGGTTCTCGTAAATCGCCATCAACTCCGGCGACTGCCGCAACCCAGCGTCCGTCATCTCGCCATAAACCTTCTGGCCCACGGCGCGGAGGTTCTGGTCGAATGCCTGCCCTTCGCCGCGCAGCGCAAACGTGGACGGCGGCGACTCGCCCCCCTCGAAAGCCGCCTGAACCCGGCCGGGCGCGGCACGGTCGCGGGTTTCTAGGATCGTCTTGGCATAGCTCGACGTTTCGCCCGGCAGCGTGTTGGCGCGGCGAGCTTCACGCAGGAACTGCTGTTCGGTATCGGCAAGGGTTGCGCCCTCGCCCAGCCTCCCCAGCCGTGCCTCGATCTGCGCCGGCTCCATGCCGCTGCGCTGCAAGGCCGTGGCGAGACGCTCAATAGCGCCCCGCTCCGCGACATTGCCCGTCTTGGCGACCACGCTGTCAGCCAATGCGCTGATGAAATTGCCGGTTCCTGCCGTGCCATCGGGTGCAGCGGCGGACAGGGACTGCGCGGGGATGCCGCCCTTGAACAGGCCGCCGATATGGCGGGCAGCGGGCGCGATGACCTGTTCGGACACGTAGCGGCCCGGTGCGGTTTCCATTGCCTTGCTGGCAGCGGCCCCCACGAACGGCAGCGCCGCACCGGCAGCGGCCCCAAATCCGCCCTGCACGACGGCATTCCCGGCGCGCTCACCGAAGCCGCCCTCTCCCTCGCCAAAACCCTGTGCGGCACCCAATCCGCCGCCCACGGCCGCCATCTTCGCGGCGTTACCGAGGAGGCTGGGGCCTACTGCCGTAGCAGCGGCAGGAAGGGCAGCGACAGAGGTTGCGATATTGCCCGCGATGTTGGCCGTACCGGCTGCGATTGGGTTCTGCTCGGCAAAGGCTTTGTCCTGGCCGCGCGTGGCGGCGAGGTTCTGGCTGTAGCGGTCGCTGAAGTTCTCACCCGGTGCACCACGGCCAAAGAGGCCATGCGTGGCAGCATCGAGCGCCGACGTGATCTCGTCGCCATAGCCGAAGGTGATGCCGTTCGCCGCCTGACGGGCGAGGTTATCGACGTAGCCCAGCCCGCTGGCTTCCTTGCCGGTTTTCTCGCCCTTTTCGCGGGCAACGATGTTCCGTGCGCCCTGTGCGGCTTCCTCGGGGGAGCCCGCCTGGATGCCCACCACCCGGCCATCGGGAAGCTGGATCTGGAAAACCTCGCTCATTTGATGCGCTTCCCGCTCAAGTCGTAGACGGGAACGGCGGCGGGGGCGGAACCTTGCGCGGGAGCCTGCCCACCGGGGGCCATCAGAATGTTGTCGGGGTTCAAACCGTATTGCTTGGCGCGCTGGGTGAACTGCGAAGCGAGCGCGTCATATTGCTCTTTGTGCGTTGCCAGACGGCCTTCAGCTTCAGCAATGATCCGCTGGCGCATTTCCGGCGTAAAGCCGCTACCGCCCTGCATGCTGCTGACGTAGCCCTTGAGCCAGTCGGGGATGCTCTGCGAGCGATAGATTTGGTCCGCGTCTCCGGTTCGGACAACGCCGGTCGGATCGTACAATTTGGCAAGGCCATAAACCATGTTGAGGTCGGCCACCTTGTTGTTGCGGGTCGCTGCATCCTTGATGGCGGCCACCATCGGCAGCACTTCGCGGTAGTCCCCGACCGACTTGATCCGGTTGAAGTCGTCGGCCAATTTGCCTTCCATCTGAAAGCGCGATGACGGCGTGTCCTCAAAGCGTGGCTGACCCGACGAGACAGGCTGGCCGCCGTTGACCATCGGCTTCGGATAAACCGACATATCCGGGTAAAGAAGCTGACCGCCTTGGCTCATGGTCGGCTTTGATGCGCGGGCGTGCGCTGCCGCATACTCCGGCGTGCCGGAGAAACTGGGATCGGAGAAAACACGACTCAGCAGATGCACGTCGCCCGCGTCGGTGCCGGGATCAGGGCCGCGCTGCTGCTTCACACCCTCGGAAACCACTTTCATCAGCGCTTCCTGACGCTTGACCTTGTCGGGGATCATCAGGGCGGCGGTGACTTCCGCACGCGGCAGCTTGAGGCCCTGGTAGTCGATGGTATCGCCCTGCGGCGCGGGTACGTTCAGCGCCTGCGGGGGCTGCGTCTGGCCGTCCGCGCTGCCCTGCGCCGGGAGGTTGCCCGAGAACTGCTGCGCGTACTGCACGCGATTGGCGAAGCCGTGGCCGCCCTGCGGGTTCTGTGGCGTGTATCCGGCCGGTCGGAAGTACGCCATCATCGCCGCCTGACGCGCCTCGGGCGTCTGCGCCTGCAATGCTTGCTGATACTCCGGTCGCGTTTTGAACTCGTTGGCGTAGAAGTCTAGCTGCGTCGTGGGATTTGATGGATCTTCCCCACGAGCCTGCGCCTCTTGCAGCAACGCTGCGCGACGCTCATTCCGCCAGCCGCCCATCCCGTATCCGGTACCGCCGTCATGGACTGCATTCGGGTTGAAGCCGCTTTCCTGATAAAGGTTTCCAACCATCGTCGCGGCAAGATCAGACGGGATGCCGTGGGAGTTCACGAGGTATTGAATCTTCTTTTGTGCTTCGGCCTTGGCCTGCGCGGGCGGCACACCTCCTGCAACCTGTGTATTCCCGCCACCGGCCGGCATTCCACCCGGAGGCGTGATGCCGAAAGCCGCCATGGCGCGGGTTTGATCTTCTTGGTCCTTCTTGTCCTTGTAGTCGATCAGCCCCTTGGCGCGCTGGTCCGCGACATCGGATATCATCATCGCGTTTGCCGTGTCGGACAGGTTCGGCCGGGAGGCCACAATGTTGCGGGCTTCGGTCGGGTTGGTCGCGTAAAGCTGCATCGCTTTGGCAAGTGCCGTCTGGTCGGCGGTCTGCTCGCCCTTGGCTTCCGCCAGCGCATAGCCCTGCGTAAGGCCGCCCAAGCCACCCTGTAGAGCGCGGGCGAGTCCCTCCATGGGGGACCGTACAGGAGCCGTGGACGTGCCCTGCTGCGAGATCGCCGCGCCGGTTGCGTAAAGCGGGTTTTGGAGCAGGTAGTCGGCTAGTTTGGACGCCATCAGACGGCCCTCAATTCAGCGTTGAGAGAGGCCATCAGCGGGAACACCTCGCGCGCCACCACGCCCAGCTTGGCCTGATAGGCGGCGCTCAATTCCGGGTGATATTTGGCGAGATAGCCCGCTCGGCCCTCGCTCCACCATGCCGAGCAAGTCGCGCATTCCGGCGCATTGACGTTGTTCTCGTAGACCCGACAGATGGGCGCACCCACCTCACGGAGATAGGCAAACACGTCAGCGTGCGACCATTCCTGAAGCGGGAGCCACAACTCGTAGCCCAGCGTCTGATCCCCGCTCACAGCCGGAAGTTTCGCCATGTCGCAGGTTTTGGTGCCCCGGATGGCGAGCGTGACGCCATCGGCCACCATGCGGGCGTGCATCGGTATCCAGAGGTTATGCCCGCAGCACTCGTAGCGCGCGGAAATGCGGGTCTTGCCGCCCATCAGCACGCCGGGAAGCGTCCCGGTGCAGGGGACCAGATCGCTTGGAAGGCCGTTAGCCGACGCCCATGCCTGCGAGTCGGAATCAATCCGCACGAAGCGCGGCACCATCGCCGCGACGCTATCGACTATTTCCCGAACTTCCGGCAGGAGGTCGCCCGCGTCCACATGGTACAGCGTGATGCGGTCCCAATACGGGCGCAGAAGGTATGCAACCGCCAGACTGTCCTTGCCGCCGCTGAATTGCAGCGCGATATTCCCATACTCGGGAAAAGGAGAAATCATGCGACTATTGATCGTCATGGCTGCAATCCTGCTGGCAGGTTGCGGCGCATCTGTTGACGGAACCGAACTGGGCGGCGTGGCGACATGGACGGGAAGTCCGACGCCGGGCGCGGCCATTCAGTCCGCGAATGCTCATTGCCAGCGCTATGGGCGCGTTGCGCGCGCAACCCAAGTATCAGCGGTTGGCTATTTGACGTTTTCGTGCGAGCGGCCGGGCTCATAGAAACGCCATTCCGCCGACAGTTCCGGCAGCGCTCAAAGCCGAGCCGCCGAGCCCGAACAGGCCGCCCATGGCCGCGTTACTAGACTGCATGTTCTGGTTGTAGGCGTTCATCTGCCCCTGGTAGGCCGCGATCTGCGGGCTCACCACGTCGGTATTGGCAATCTGCGCCTGCGTCGGCGTGGCATACGTCGGCTGCTGCACGCCGCCGCCAAAGCCCAGCAACGCCGTAAGGTCTTGAATGGGCTGGTTGCGGGTCGTCTGCGCTTCGTTGATGTATTGATTTCGCAGGGTCTGCGCCTGCGACAGGTTCTGGCTTGCGATGTTGCCCGAATTGATGGTCGCCTGATTGGACGCATCCACCCGCGCCCGCTCCAGCGGAATCATGGCGTTGTTGTAGGCCTCGCCGCCCACCGCCAAGCCTTGATTGGCGAGCATGCTTTTTTGCAGTTCGGTCTGGTGGTCTAGATCCTGATTCGACCGGGCCGTTAGGGCCTTGTATGCCTCGTCTTTAAGCTGGGTCTGGTCGGTCGGCAGCTTGGGCGCGTTGTTGAAATTGAGCGGCGTGCCAACCGCGTTGTTGACCTGTTGCAGCGCGGTCGCGCCCGTATCGAGCGCCCCGGACTGTAGCCCGGTGGTCTTGTTGTAAATCTGCTGCTGTTCGGGGCTGAGAGTCTGCGTAGCCGTATAGGACGGCACCCAATTGCCGCCAACGTCCTTACCGCCCGTTTCGGCGTACGTCAGGTTTCCATAGGGCGTGACCTGATTGGTATTTCCAAGGGTCGCGTTCGCAATGCCGGTCTGTACGTTAGACTTCGACTGGTCGCTCGCCGCCTGTTGGGCGTTGAAGGTTGGGGCGGAGCCTGCACCGCTCTGCATGTCTAAGCAGCCTTCCGCACCTCATCAGTGCGGACTTTCCGACGTTCCCATTCCGACCGTAGAAGGCGCGCCACGACTGCGTGCGATTTGGGTCCGTAATGGCAGGCATTCACCCCCTCCTCGGTAAACCCGAGGCCCTTCAACATGGCGCGGGCGCGCTTGTTGACGGTGGAAGTTCTAGCCCAAACTCGATTTGCGGAGAGCTGTCGGAAAGCGTACTCGCCCAAGGCAGAGACGATGCCGATGCTAAACGAAAAATAGCTTACACTAGCCGCGCTCAATTCTAAAGTGCCAAATTGCGGGCGGTAGTTGGAAAAGACGACACCCGCTATCAACGCGCCGTCCTCCCGCAGCACCCCAAATGCCGCCGCAACGTCCGTCCAGACGGGCTGTTCGATGGGCGACAGTTTTGCCACAAACCGCGCCACCGTCTCGTCGTGCCCTGTAAGCAGGGTCCGCTTCACAGAACGCCCCCGAGCTCTGCCAACAGGTCGAAGCTGTTGATCTGGCAGGCACCGCCCTTGGTCGCCCCTATGATATGGACGCTCGCCCATGTGCCGATGGCGCCCACGGACTGCCAGCGATTGTCGATCACGTTCGCGCCGCCCCAGGTGCCGGGATGCGTCCACGACCACGACATGCCGGAAACGCTCACCACGGCTCCCATGCCGGTGGGCGGGTTGCTGGTGTCAAAATCCGTGTCCACTTCGATGGCGAAGGCCACGCCGCCGCCTGTCAGCATGACCGGCCGCACCATCTTGAACATCTTGTTGCGTGCCCCGCCCGGCATCTGCCACGCGGTCTGGATCTCCCAATTGATCTGCCCGCCGTTGTCCTGATAGCCCGCGTCCGCCGTGTAGACCACGCCATCTGTCCCGGCGAAGTAAAGCGCGTCATTGGCCGCGCCCCAGCAATTCGTGTTGAGGTTGGAGAAGGAACACCACGCCCCGGTGATTGTGTTCATCACCAACTGGATCGAGGTCGCGTTCGTCACCTGCGGGACGTTCACGATCAGATACCGGGCCTTCGGATAGGTCATCGCCTGCCAGCCAAATACCGAGCCGTAGCTGCTGGAATACTGGCTAAACAGGGTCTGGATGCGCCCGGTGATCGCCGCCTTCTGGTCAGACTCGCGGCCGAACTCAAGCAGGGCGTTCATGCTCATGACGCCATTTGCCGTGACGATGGACAGGTCGCCATTCAGGCGCGTCATGCAGCGCCGCCCCAGGGGCTTGGCCGTGTTGAAGATCCCGGCGAGGGCGAAGGTATTGGCCGAAGTCGGGTCGGTGCCCTGGTAGACCGCAATTTCGCCATTGGACGTGATGATGGCGAGGTAATCGTCGGCGCCGTCGCCCGAATCGCGCGAGAACGACCCGGCCGACACGATGTAGCCGCCCTTGCGGAACACGGAGCCTAGCTGGAATTCCGTCGCCGCGCCTGCAATGGCCTGCGTGCCGAGATACCAAAGTGACAGGCTGTTGTTCTGCACGAACCACAGGCGCTGCTTGAACTGGAACACGTTGATGAGCGTGGACGACGTGACCACGGTAATGGCGGGCGTGGCCCATGTCGTGCCGTTGAAACTCCGCACGGAGTCCGACCCGTTGGCGCAGATCAGGTACGCCCCTCCCGGCGTCTTGATGTTGGTCCACTGCCAATCGGCGCTCGTCAGGCCAGTGACGGAAGAAGTCGCCGCGCCCGAGGCCGTCGCGTCCCAAATCTTCGTGCTTTCGCAGGCAAAGAGCTTGTCCGCGCCCGTCAGCCCGTAATAGGTCATCAGGGTGCGGATGGGGTTGGTCATCCCCGTCGCCCATGACGTGTAGCCCTTTCGCACGGCCACATAGCTGGCCTCGGGGAACACGTTGGTCAGCGTTACCGCGTCCTCCGGCTTCATGTCGGAATAGCCGTCCTTGGCGTTCAGGCCATTGACGGGCGCGGGCAGGTTGTAGGCGTTCGACGTGGATGCCCTGCGAGCAAAACGGCGATCGGATACGGCGGGGCTGAACATCAGGGCACCATCACGTAGGCCGTGAGCGTGCCGCTCGCGAGGTTGATGGCACCGCCCGTCAGGTTCAGGAAGTTGACCGAGACGGTATTGGCCGCGCTCACCCAGGCGTTCAGGTGCAGGCCCTGCTGGTCAAGCGAGAACGTGCCCCACACCGGATATCCCACTACCGCGCCCGTCACCGTTACCGTGGTGATGGCCGTCGCCGCCCCGCTGGCGACGTTCGGCGGGTCATAGGTGGCCGATCCGGTCAGCACCTGGGTCATGATGCCGGCGAAGCGATCCGACACCAGCGACTTAAATATCCATTCCGGCGAGTAAATCGGGAGGCCGGCCGCCATGTCTAAGCGCCAAATCCAGAATCAGGGATGAACGGGCTAAGGCGCGTCCACGGATAGTTGCGGGAGGCCGACAGCTTGGGCATTCCGCCGTCGCGCGAGGCAAGCCGCTGCAATAGCTCAATCCACGACTGATATTCCTGGCTGTAGTCGAGCCCCTTGGCCCGCAGGAACCGCCAGCGCACACCGCGCGCGAGCAGCGTCTCGTCAAAGACCGACGTGTCCGAATCGGCTGTAAAGCTGCTCTTGGTCGGCGTCGTGTCGCCGGAGGCATAGACGTGATAGTTCGACACGTACTCATAGGCGATGGTGTCGCCTGCGGTCGGCGTCGGCGTCATCAGGAAGTCATTCCCCCGCAGCCGGAAGCCGTAATACATGCTGGTGAAGGTTGGGCCCGCCTTCTCTTGCTGCCACTGCTGCGGGCTCATCGGCCCCCACAGCGGGCGATCCACGGTGCGATCCCATGCAGAGTTGTCGCAAAACCGGGCGAAGTCCGAAGGCACCGCGCCGGTCTGGATGCTCGCCGCGACCGTGGTGAAGGTCTTTTCCTTGGTCAGCTTCGTCCACGCATGGTCGGGCCACGACGCAAGCTCCAGGCCCTCGTCATTCAACAGGGAGCGAAGCTGGATGGTCTGTGCGTCGGTGGCGCTGAAGGCCGCCGTAGGCTGGGGGATTGCCACCCATGCCGCAGCCGTCTGGATGATGCTAAGTGCGGTCATCCCTGCTGGTCCGCCAAGGTGCCCTGATTGACCGCCCAAGGCGGTACCATCGCGGCACGCTTCTTGGCCTCAATGGCCGCCAAGATATCGCCGCGCACGGAGCCATCAGAGGCACCGATCTGGACGGGATCAGGCATTGGCGGAACCTGCGGCTGGCCGGGAACCTGCGGCGGTGCGGCCGGTGCTGGCGTCGTGTTCCTGACCACCTCAGCTGAAGCCTGCGGCAGATAGCCCGGCATGTAGTTCTGAGACATGGCCCCCGGCTGCTCAAACGGCGGCAGCGCGGGCGGCGTAGCGCCCACGGACACCGGAGGAGCGGCCGGCGTGTTGTAGCCCCCAGCGGGCGAATTTGCCGTCATAGGCGTCGTCATGGGGGCGCCCGGCGCCATTCCGTCAGGGGCAGAACCCGTAGACCCGGAGGCCGCCTGCGCCGCCGCCTGCTGCATCATGTAGCCCTTGAGCTTGGCAAGCATCGCCATCAGCGGGTCGGTTTGCCCGGTCGGCGTCTCGGCGGGACGCTGAAAGATGGAGGCGCGCTTGTAGCGCTCGCTGACCGGGTCCGCCATTGTCTCTCCTACGCCGCCTTGCGCTTCGGCTTTTCCAGTTCCTTCAAGCGCTCGTCGAGCGCCGCAACGGTCGCTTCAAGCTGCCTGTTCTTCTCGCGCTCGATCTCCAGTTCGGAGGTGAGCTTTGCCATCGGCTGCTGGCCGTCGCGCTGGGCAATGAACGCCTGCGCCGCCTGCTTGAACTTGTGGAAGCCCATCACGCGCTCGGCAGCGACATCGGCCAGACTCGCGAGGGCTTCGACCGAATGCACGCCCATCGCCTTGAAGGTCGCGCGGATGCCGGAATCGAGCATCGCCAGTTCGGACAACGGCGTGCCGGTCATGCCGCCCGCGTCGTTCTCCTTGAAGGCCTTGATCATCGGCCCATAGATGCGGTGGTTCTCGATCACCTTGCCGTCAGGCTTCTTGCGTTCGACCACTAACACCGCCTCGGAGCGCATCAGGCCCGGTCCCTGCACATGGGCAAGAAGCACGGTATCGAACACAGGCACGCCGTTGGCGTTCGTCTCCTCGTCGTTCTTCTCCGATCCCCACTCAAACCAGACGATATTCTGTTCCTTGGGGTTTTCGGGATTCGGTACGAGAAACGGTGTCGGGTCGCTCACTTGGCCTCCATGCCGGTCTAAGCCGGGTCCGGTTGAACAAAGGAAAAGACGGGGGCCGAAGCCCCCGCCCTGTCGTCAGTCGTTAGACCACCTGGCCCTGCGCGTGCGGCCGGTCGATGGTGTAGATCGCCTTGTTGGCGCTCGGCACGCCGTTGGCCGAGAAGGCCACCGCGCCGAGAACCTGCTTGCCGTTGACCTGGGTGGTCGAGACGGTGGCAGTGGCCTGCCAGAACGCCTTGTCACCAGCCGCCACGGTGCCGTTGGTGTTCACGACGGCGGCGCCGCCGATCTGATACCAGCTGAACGTGGTGGCCGAGGTATTGGCGGTCATGGCGATAGCGAGCGCCTTGCCCGAACCGGCAGTGCCGGCCCAGCGAACCACCGTGGCATCGGTCGCCGCAGCGACACCCGCCGAGAGGTTGTATTCGACGACATCGCCCACCGCGAGAGAAGCCACGCCCGGCAGGTAAATGAACTCGCCCACGCCGTACTTGCCGGAGAGGTCGATGAAGCGTCGAACAGTGCCCACAGGGATCTGCGGGCCGTAGCTGGTGCCGCCCGGCGTCGTGTAGACGGCGTCGGCAGCGTCACCGGGGCAGGACGATCCGCCCAGCTGGTCGAGAGCAGCCCAAGAAGCAGTAGTCATGATGGTTCTCCTATTCCTGGGTCTACTTGCAGACGGCCTGGAGCGAAGCGTTGCTCAGGGTCATGTTGCCGGCGAACCCGATGAGCTTGATCATCGCGTCCTGATTGGTGCTGAAGCGGTCGGGGTCGAGCGGGACCATGTTCCGGTCCTTGTGGGGACGGAAATAGATGTAGTCCGTGTTGAACCCGTAGACGTGGCTGGACGGGGCGCCGCCACCGAAGCCGCCGTCGAGCATGAAGTCGCCGCCCATGAACTTCAGCGTCTGGAAGCCCGCGCTGGCTTCGCTGGAGACGGTGATGCGCTGGATGGCCTGAAGCGAGGCCAGATAGGCCAGCCACGCCGTGTTGTCGGCCACCCACAGGTCAATCGCGTCCTTGCCGCGAACGGTCTGAGCGTAGGCCGAATTGAGGCCGGTCTGAATGGCCGCCGCCGTGAAGGTCGTGCTGACCGCGATGTTGCGCCAGAAGGTCCACGTCGCGCGGTTGATGCCGCCGACAGTGCCCGAGGTCGGGGTATCGGCAACCAGCAACTGCGCGCCGCCGATCTGCTTGGAGCCCGAAGCCGTGCCGTCCGAATAGCAATCGACCGCGATGTTGTTCATCATGGTCTTTTCGGCGTTCTTGATGCGGCTTTCGAGGAGGTCGATTACGGCGTCGGGGCCGCTGTTCATCAACTGCTCAAGGCCGGAGATCGAGACGGCCACAGCCGCCTGCTTCCAGTCGAACTCGGCAGCGGTGAACGTGTCGGACGGCGCGATGCTGACGGCGTCGTAACCGCTGTAGCGCGAGAACGTGCCGTTCTCCTGGTATTCAAGCTCCTGCACGATGGAACGGCCACCGGGCACGGTCTTGACGTTGCCCTTGCTCGACAGGCGATTCAGCAGAGCGTTGTTCTTGGTGACGTTGTCGGCCAGCTTCTTGGAACGATGCTGGAGAGTGGTAGTCGTGATTTCCGAAAGATTGGGCGAGGCCATCGCCGTTCTCCTAAATTAAACGGCCCCCATTTGCGCCTGCATGGCCCTCATGAGATCGCCGCGAATGCTGCCATCTGACTCGCCGTTGACGGAGACATGCCCCGGTGTCGGCGCGCCGGTGAGAGAGGCCCTGGAAGCGGCTTGCGCCTTCTGGACCTCTGCGGCTCTGGCTTTCGCGGCGTCCTCGGCTTGTGCAGATAGAAGCTGCTGCCGGATAACTGGATGCGCCCAAGTCGCTTGTTCGTAGGCGTCCTTCAGATCCTTGGCCTGCCCGGACCTGATGAAGTTCGCCATCTGTGCGCGAACGTCGTTGAAGTACGGATGGGCCGGATCAGAGGCGAACGCCTCGATAGATTGGATATGCTGTTGTGTTTCCCGCTGCTCAAATTGCGCCAGTAGGGGCTGCAATCTCTGCTGCACGGTCTGAGCGACAAGGTCTGCGATTTGCGGCGGCTGCGCGGGGATACCCTGGGGCTGTCCACCAAACGCAGTCGCGGCGTCGATTCCGCGCGCTCGGAGGATATGCTGCGCCAAAGCGACTGGATTGTCAACGCTCATGCGCGCGAACTGCACCATCTGCCGGAACGCTTCGCCAATCGAGCCAGCCTCGTTGACAAGGAATTCCCGGTTGGTGTCGATCAGTTCCTTGAGCGGCGCGACCTCTGCCCGTTCCGTGGCGAGGGCGGCGTACTTCTCCGCGATCTCGGCCTTCACAGGCGGCGGCAGGCGGTTCCAGTCCACCTTGGCCGCGCCCTTCCATTCCATCGGCGGGGGAATGTCGCCGGGCTTGGGCGCGGCGGCCACAGGCTCGGCGGCGACAGGCGCGGCGGCCTGTACCGGCTCCTTGGGCTTGATTGTCAGCGTCTCGCGCGCCTTGACCTCGCGGGCGGCTTCCTCGCGGGCAAATCTACCCTTCTCATCGCGGGCACGCTCTGCGGCGGTCTGTTCCTTGGGCGCTGCGTCGGCTGGCGGCGTGGCCTCGCCTAGGTCAGCGGGAGGCGCGGGATCGGCCTGGATATCGCCCGCAAATGCCTTGGCGAGGTCGCCGCGCAGATCGTCAACTTCAACGTCGTCAGCCATCAGCCAAGCTCCTTCGCACGCTGGATTGCACCGGAGCCGAACTGCCGATGCTCCTCAAACGCTCGTTTGATCGTCTCGCCAATCTCGCGCCGGCCAACCAGTTCAGGCGGGCGCACATGCTTGCCCATGTCCTCGTTGCCCACCGTCTCGCAGCCATGGGCGCGGGTGGCGGCCTCGAAAGCCCGCTTGCTGTCGTAGGTCTTGCGGTCGGCGTGGTTCAGCAGGCCGTGGATGCCGTTGAGGCCGTCACTGATGACGGACGGGCCGGGCTTGGTTTCCTCGAAATAGTTGCCGCTGACCTCGTAAACCATGTCGGCGTCGGCGTCGTAACGGAAGGTTTTGCGGGTCATGAGTTGTCCCATAGGCGTGAGCCGTCGAGGGGGTTGTCGCTGCTGTAGAAGTGCGGCTTGGACGCCAATGCGATGGCCTCTCGACGGCGAACCTCGGCCATGATGCGAGCCACACCTTCCCGCCATTCTTTGCGCTTTGCTTTGGTGGCGCGCCCCTTCTCGACCGCCGCGAGGGCACGACTGCGCCTCGCGCGGTATTCTAGAAACTCACGCCGCCGTCGGACGAGATCATCTGGAGGCACATAAGCCTCTGTGCGCGCCCAAGACGCTTTTGCCCTTGCTTCCTTGATCGTCAGTTCACCACGTGCATGGCTTTCCCAAATGGCCGCGAGTGCTGCTTCTAGGGTATCGGGCGCGCTCATCACGGCATCACCGGCTGCTGGGCCTGCTGCATGGCCTGTTCGTGCTGCTGTTGAGCAAGGGCCGCCGCCTGCTGCTGGGCAGCGCCCTCCATCTGGAGCGCCTGCATGTTCATCCCATGCTCGGCCTGCGCGTGCTGATGCTCCAAGGCCTTGGCTTGCAGGTCGATCTGGCTCATCTGGACCTCGGCGCCGGCCTTCTGCTTCTCAGCGTCGGCCTTGACCTTCGCCACCTCCAGCGTGGGATCTGGCGGCTTGGGCGCCTGGGCCTGCTGCGCCATCTGGTTGGCGAAGTTCTCGATAGCCGTTTCCAGCGTCTCCCCGATCTTGAAGCGCCGCGCGCCAAACATGAGCATTTCGCCCAGCATGGGAGCCGACGACGGGGCCATCTGCACCATGGGCGCCGCCTCTTTGAGGAAGGTCGCCATTGCGCCGATGAACTCGACCGCCTTCTGTTGCTCGGCCTTCTGGTCGGGCTCAATCGTGCTGTCCGTCTCCACGTCGATATGGAAGCCGCGCAGCTTGTCGTCGCGGAGGAGCTGCATGACCTCGTCCCACGTCGGTTCCTTCATCGCCGCGAGCATTTCCGGCGACGGTTCGGGAATACCGGGCGGCGGCGGCACAGGCTGGCCCATCTGCTGCGCCTGCTGGGCCTGCTGCTGATACTGCTGCATGTATTGCTGCTGCATCTGCAACATCTGCTTCTGTTGGGCCGTCAGCAGTTTAACGCCGCTCATCTGCGCCATCGTTTCCTGACTGAAATGCTCGGCTATTACCTCGGCAATCAGGCGGATGGCATCGCGGGCAAAGCGCTGGATATCGCGCTGCCGGTCACGGATGCGGAGCGAACCCCATTGGCTCTTGAGTTGCTGGGCCGTCGCCGTCTCGCTGGCGTCCGATGCGCCGCGCACGATGTCGCCAATGCCCGTCACCTCGTACAGGGCGGCCTTGGCCTTCTCGCGGGCCTCGTAGCAGGCCACCAGGGCCGCCGCCACGTCCTTAAGCGGGAACCACACCACCAGCCCATCGGCGCCGCCGCGCTCGGCCAGCATGGCCCAATTCTCGACCGGGATAAGCTCGGTATCCGATGCGTCCGAAAGCAGGCGCTTCACGCTGTCCATGTCGGCCGGATAGAGGCCGCGCAGGCGCAGGGATTCGCTCAGTTTGTAGATTTTGTTGGTCAACAGGTCGATCTCGTCGGCCTGATCCTGATACATCGCGAAGTCGGGCACCGGCACAATGGAGTCGCTGCCCACCGTCGCCGTCACAGGGCGCGGAATCGGCCAGAAGTTATCGAATCGGCACGGCGGCTCCATGTCCGACAACAGATCGTCGGGATAGCCCGGCGCGACCTGATAGACCTTGTTGTGGCGCTTGCACCAGATGGTCCACACCGTGGCTTGGTGGTTGTCCTCCTGCGTGCCGGTCTGCTTGCCGCCCTCGTCCGGCTTGTGGTCAAGCTGGATCTTGGCCGCCACGTCCTTGCCGAACTTGTCGGCAATCTCCTCGCGGGTCAGGAACGACCGATAGCCGAACCACCACACCTCTGACCACATGCGGGCCGGGTTGGTGAGCGTGTCCTTCCAATGGACATAGCGGAGAATCGCCTGCTGGCGCGTGACCTTCTGGCCTGCCTGCGGCGTCGGGTCGTCGGGGTCGTCCCCGCCCGGCTCCGTCGCGGCGTCCGGGTCGTCACCGATCTCGGCTTGGTACTCGACCACGGCCATGCCACGGCCCGGCAAGAGCAAGTCCTGCACCACGGAGCGCATGGTGTGTTCGATGTCCTGCGTATCCAGGCAGACCTCGATGCAGCGCTCCAGGATGATCGAGCCCCAACGGCCCACCGGGTCGGCGTCCTTGTTGCGGCGCGATACGTTCGGTACAGGCGTTTGGTTGAACAGCGCCGGGCCGATGGTCTGCACGTTGGACCAGAGCATCGCCATCTTGCGGCCACGGCCACCCGCGCCCTGCATCATCTCGCGGGCGTTGCCCTCGTCCTTGTAGCGGCGAATGACTTTGTCGCCTCGACTGTGCCAAGGAGCGTGCGCGCGCTTTGCCGTGGCAATCTCGCCCAGCCAATAGCGGGCAGAGCCTACAGGCTTGTCCTCCTGCACAATGGCGGCGGTTTCAGAGAGTTCGCTCATATCCTGCCTCGTCCGCCTTTGTGCTGGCCGTGTTCGCGCCACAGGTCGTTCATGGTGTAGTTCTCGATGCCGTACTTGGGCGCCGGCTTGTCCGCATCTGGCTTTTTGGCCTCGCGCCAGGACAGCGACAGGTAGCGCCACGCATCCGCACCGTTGCTGGCCCAATCGTGCAAGGGCGTCGGCTTCAACACCTTGCGCTCCTCGTCGTATTCGGCCCGGTACTGCTTCAGCGCCTCGATGCCCACGGCGCACTTGGTGCGGTCAAAGCGGGCCTGCGGGATGGTCACGCGCCCAGCTTCGATGCCGTCCATGATGCTGTTGTGGGGCACCGGATGCGGCTTGATGCCGTGGCTGATGATCTGCTCAACGCGGGTCTTGCCCGATCCCCACTCCCGCGCCATGCCGTCGTGCGGCACATAGGCCCAGCCGTAGGTGTACGGCTTGCGCTTCAGCACTTCGGCGTAGTGGTCCACGCCCACGCCGGTCTGCTCGTAGTAGTCGATGACGTTGATGCCGCCGAAATAGGTCTGGAAGAACCAGATAGCCGTGGCATCGCGCACGCCAATATCCCACGCCGTGTAGACGGGCTGGGACGGGTCATAGGGCACGTCGCAGATCCGGCCCTCCCGGTCGGCCTGTGCCATCTCCTTGCCCCAGTAGGCTCCGGTAATGGCCGCCTCAAACGAGCATTCAAACTCCTGTTCGTACTGCTCGGGGCTCATCAGCTTGCGGGCGCTGTCTAGTTCCTCCTGGGCCACAAGCCCCGTCTCAGAGGCCCGCAGCATCACGCCGTACCAGTCGTTGTCGTTCTGGGCCTGCTGCCACGCTTTGTAGAAATCGTTGTGCCCGCGAGGCGTGCCAATCAGCGTCAGGGAGCCGCGCCTGTCTGACAGGGCTGGCCGGATGATCTCGGGCAGCACGCGAGGGCGCATGTCCGCGAACTCGTCCAGCACGCAGTCGTCAAGGTAGATGCCTCTCATGCCGTCCGGGTTATCCGCCCCGTACAGACGCACTCTGCCGCCGTTGGGGAAGTCCACCCGCAACTCGGACTCGTTGGGCTCCATGCCCGGAATTACCGCGCTAAATCGCTTTAGATAGGACCACGCCACGTCCTTGGCCTGCTTGTAGAGCGGGGCGATGTAAGCCGCACGCGGGTCAGGCTGCGGGCATGTGAGCGCCGACCGGATTAACTGATTGATCGTCGCCACCGTCTTGCCGGCGCGGCGATGGGCCACGATCACACGCCAGCGCTTGGAGCTTTCATGGTAGCCCATGAAGGCGCGGCGGGGCGCGTAGGGGATGGTTACGCGCTGGGCTGTAGCCATGAGATCGCCAATGCGACAGGGCCGCTACCGCCCTCGCCCGTCTGCGGCTGGGGGGACTTGCCATAGCCACGGTCCAGCAGTTCTTTGGCGGCCGACACGCGGGCAGCGTCGCTCTCGCTGAACTTCATCACGCTGACAAGCGTATGCAGCGCCTCCGGCGTATGCTTTTGCGCCAGCGCTTTGATATCTTTGGTGGATTTGTTGAGCGCGCCCCTGGGTCTACCGCGAGGCACGATTTAATCCGATTATTTTAGTCGGCACGCTGATGCTCTCTCTTGGAGGCTGTCAGCCGTGTAATTGCTCCAATTCCGACTTAGGAAGTCAAGTGTCTACTTTTGTGGCGGGTCGAGAACGTCAGCCCACTTGCGGAAGATTGCCGCTACAGCCTTCTTGTCATCGTCCTCTAAGTATTGGGGGTCGGCAATATCGGCGGCCAATTCCTCGAAATCGACAGTGGCCCAAATCCAATCACTGCCGGTAACAAATGGCAGGCCCACCGAAAGATTTAGTTTCCCATTGTCAGAGTCATTCCACGTCAGCAGTACAGGGAAATCTTCCCGTAATGTTTCAAAAACTGCGGTTTCGATATCAGGAACAAGGCTCTTTGCCTCATCAATTAGGTTCCCCCAATGTTATTCGCTGAAATCAAACACGGCACCTACGGGCATCTTCAGGTCGCTCATGCCGCTATCCTAGCAGCCCGGCGAATAGCAGCCAAGGATGCGGCCGGCAGTTCCAGAAACGTCGAGTAGCGGACACGCACGTAAGGGTCCAATCCCAAGGCTGTTCTCCTGCGTTGAACGGTGTCGGCATGGTGGCCCGTCCTTCGGGCGATTTCATGGTCTGCGTGCGTCTTGTGGAGCGCGTGCAGGGTGGCGGTGTCGTAGGGGGTCCATTCTTTGCCGTTCATCCTGCCTCCGGTATCTGTGCGAGATAGCCCGCGATTTTGTCTGCGATCCGCTGATATTCGCGATGGTCGGATACAGCTAGGCGGTTGAGATCGAGGACGTTAACCTTCCACCAGATTTCAAAAGCGGCGCGCGTCGGCCAGGGGGTGGGGTTGGTCATCACCACAGATCCTCCAAGTAAAGCTCAGGGCCGGTATAGGCTCCGGGTGTCGTCTTGCGGCGCAGTTGACCGCTTGCCTTCGCAACGTGCAGGGCTTGGCACCGGTTCAGGAATCGGCCCTGATTGTCCGTAAATCCCTGCTCGCTTTCGGCAATTTCATCCAAAGGCCATCCGTATCTGGCGGCCTCGCGGATCGCGTGATGATGGCGCCCCGGCGCCGGCACGGTCCAAAGACGACCATCCGGATGGCGTATGGCTACGCGCTCAATCCGATGCTCGCTCATGCCGCCGCCCTTTCCTGTTTCTTGGCCGCCCATTCTGAGTAGATGGCGGGGGGAACGCGGCAGCCGGGCTCTCCAGGCTCAGGGCCCCAATCGCCACGCAGCCACATCTTGCCGGGACGCCAGCCGCTGATGCGGGCTCGCCATTGGGCATCGTCGTCACGGTTGACAGTGGTCGCTGCCACGGCGGCATCGCGAGCGGCGAAAGTCTGCGGGGCTACGCGCTTGGCGGCGATTCTCTCGGCCTCGCGGCGGCACCAGTTGCGCCACGTTCCCGGCCAGTCTGCCTTGCGCCCCTTGGCCCCCGGTATCCCGCGCCAATAGTCCCGGAACGATGCGGCTACGGTCGTTGCGTTGAGCCCAAGCTGCTCGGCAAAAGCCCGCTCGTCTGCGCTCGGCTCCCAATCGTCCGGCAGGCGCGTCCCGGAACGGGAAGCCCCAGATACGCTAGTATCTGTATTCCTTCCCTTTCCTTCCCCTTCCTTTCCTTCCCTTCCTACCTGCGCGTCACTGTCGCGTGGCGACGCGTGCGTATCGGGTGCCGGGAGGACGGACGCTGCCTCGCGCGGATTGACGTGCTGATGCTCTAGGAAGGTCGGAATATGGGCTAGGCCGTCGCCGTACAGCCGCACCAGATCACGGTCTAGAAGTTCCTGGCAGATGTCCGCGATGTCGCCGTCATCCTCCGGCAGATACCGCCGCCGAAAGGTGCGCGGCGCCCACACAAGGCGGCCCTCCCTGTCGGCCTCACACCACAAGCCGATGTAAAGCAGGCGAGCGAGCGGGCTCAGAGCGCATATGTCGTCGCTTGTGAAAAAGTCTGGCTTCACTGTGCGGATGCGGGCCATGGCTATGCCTCACTCCGCTTCTCTGAGGCCGCACCAAACTGCTCGGGCGCTTTTCCGCCATGGAACTTGTAGCTCCGGCGCACGTAATTCAGGTGCTGGCACTCTCCGCACTTGTCGCCGGTCTGCGGGGCGCGTCGGATCGTCTTGGCGTGCCGATGCTCGTATCTGCCGCATGAACATTTCACGACCCAGCGCGATTTTTTGTTCGGCGCTTGCGTTGCGGCGTACCCGATCACCTTCCAGCGCCCGAACGTGTTACCCACCAGTTCGCGGAAGATGGCGGTCGCACTGATCTTGGGCGAGTTGTTGACCGGAAGCGGATCAGCGCTGGCCCGTATTAGGGCGTTTGCTGGCTTTCTGTCGGGCGTCCAGTGAACGCCCTTACTCGTCACCAGCCCCGCCGTCTTATTCAGCGGGATACTTGTTGCAATTCTCTCCAGATCGCGTGCCATTATCTGGCACCGTGACGGGCAGACTCGTCTCTGATATAAACTTGAAAAGCCATTGCCGCGCTCCTCAGAAGCCGGTGAAGGTTAGAGGCGGGATGAGCGTTGGTAGCGCCGCCCGCCTCGTCTATTTGTATAGCACACATACGCGCGGAAGTGGTGGGGAAATGCGTCATGTCACCCGCCAATCTATTTCGGGGAACAGGGCTTTCGCGAGCTTGAACTTGATGCGGAAGGCGGGAGTGACAACGCCTTTTTTGTCCTCGCAAATGGTCTTGGTCGGGCCGCCCGGCGTGGGCTTCTCGACGTACTCCCAATCCGCGACGTAGGTGCAGACCTTCGCGCCATTCACGATCAGCGGGTAACGCGGCTGACGACGCAGGGCGAATATCTCCCCCGCTCTGGCGAGCAACTGAAGCTCCGCATCGCGTCGTGCTTCCGCCTGTGAGGCAAAGCGGATGCCGTCAACCACGGTGGGCTTGTTGCCATATTTTGATCTAGCCACGAATCGCTCCTGGGCGAAGGTCCGGCCGACCACGCGGTCTATTCTTCGCTTTCATGTCCGCTGAATTATCTGCGTGTGTTCCAAGGAACAAATGATCGGGATTGATGCACGCCCTAACATCACATTTGTGGCAGACAAGCCACGGCCCTGGACTGCTAGTGTGTCGCTCCATCCACGACGCTCTGTGGGCTTTGGTCAGGCGCCCATTAATGCGAAGCACGCCGTATCCATAATAGTCCGTTGCTCCCACCCAAAGAAAACAGCCGCTATTGGGCTCTGGAATACTGTAATGATCTAATCTTTCGGCCGTGCTTTGCCCGCTTGCAACGCTCATCACGCGGCCTTTATTCCAGCCACCCTTTAAAAGTCCTCTAGTTTTGGAGGGGCGCTTCACGTGACGTGCTTCCACAAATTGCCGTTGCGGATTTCGTTGATGGTCGAGTGGTGCATTTTCAACTCGCGCGCCAATGACCGAGCCGAACGCGGATCGCGACGTATCCAGCGCACGTCCTCCTCCGTAAGGCGAGCGGTGGGGTTATTCTCGCCCCGTTTCGTTGGATCGGCGTATATTCCCTTGGACCGCTTCAAGCGCTCACTCCCCGCCGCTGCGTCAGCGACAACGCGGCGGTAACGGCGTCACGCAGGCGGATCAGCGCGAGGTTCTTGTCTCCGGGTCGCGCACGCTTGGCGCGCTTGCGAGCTCGCACGACTTCCCGCTCTGCTCGGCGCAGGGCGAGGATGGTGGCTGCTCCTTGGCGGGAGGGCTTCATAGCATGGCCTCCTGTTTTGGCTTGGGAGAAGGCTCGGCAAACAAGCGCGGCTGGCGGTAGGCTTCCTCTATGCGGCGGCAAGCGATGTCGAAATACTTGCGCTCGATCTCTATGCCGATGAAATCACGCCCCAACCCGGCGCAAGCAATTCCGGTTGTGCCGCTGCCCATGTACGGGTCAAGAATGACGCCGGGGCCTACCTGCTCAAGGCACCACGTCATAAGCGCGATTGGCTTCTGCGTTGGGTGCCAGCGTTCTTTGCCTTGCCCCTTCTCGCTCGCCTTGCAAATGCCCTTCCAAAGGTGAGAAAAGACGCGATCTTTGCCGCGCCCCTTGCGCCACGCAAACTCGACGTCGGAGAATGAGTCGAACTCCGGCATTCCCGCCAGCTTGTCCCACGCTAGCCATCGCCCGTGCGGCAAGCGCGCGGCATAGTGATTGCCGCCCCAAAGGATGACTTCCGGAAAGCCTAGAAACGGCTCAGGATCAAAAGGCGTGGTGTCCCCGGCAATCGCCTCGATGTTGCGGACGGAATGCTTCCCACGGCCTCCGGTGCCCTTCTGATAGGCTATCCCGTAAGGCGGGTCGCTCAGGACCACATCGACCTTGCCGAGCGTCGGCAGCACTTCCAGACAATCGCCTAATATCAAGCGGCAATCCCCGATAATCTCCTCTCTCACAGGAACCTCTCAACCGCGTCGATGGACTGCTGCGCCGTCTGGCCGGACCAGCGGATGGGCCAGCCCTGCATTTCAGCAACCTCGATGATGTAGGACACCGGCTCGCCCATGCGCTCGGCAACGGTGATCGGGTTTACGCCGTCCTCTAGGTCCTCGCGGGCTTCCGCCCAGCCGTATTCTCGCGCCATGGTCACCTCCTAAAAAGGTATGTCCGCTCCGTCATCCAAATCGCGGCGCGGCGGATCACGGCGCGTCGGCGCTCCGGTCGGGCGCGAGGACTGCCCGTCGCCACGAAACGGCGGCTGGATGCTGAGGCTGAGATACGGCCCCTTTTGCCCAACCTTCTTCCAGCCGGCGATCTTCACCTTGCAGTCGGGCTGGTCGCCCAGCGCATCCACAAGCGCCGCCAGGAATTCCTGCGTCAGCTTGAAGTCGCCGTTGTAGTCCGGCCTGTTGGCGTTGCCCTGCTTGTCCGTGATGAACAAAGCGCCGGTTGTCTTGATGTCGGTCATTAGACCCTCCTTGGATTGTCGTCGGCCGCAGCCAGAAGCTCGGCAATGGCATGGTGGCGGCAGTAGTCGCGCAGCGGGGCCTCATCGCGTACTGACGGGAACCGCCGAAGCCCATGCAGAACCGATGTGTGATCTTTGCCGCCCATGATGTCGCCCAAGACAGGCAAAGACAGGTCGCGGCGCAGGGCGGCGGTGACGTACCAGAACAGCCAGCGGGCGCGGCCCACGATGTTGATACGTGACTTCCCCATCAGTTCCGCGACGGGGATGCCGGATGCCTCAGCCACGGCTTCGAATACGCGCGCCACTTCAGGGCCGCAGGGGGCCACGAGCTTGTCGATCTCCTCCCGGCGCCGGTCCAGGGCGCGCTGGATGGCTTCCGCGATGGCTTCGTCCACCGCCTTGCGGGCCGCCTCCTCAATCGCAGAGCGCGGAATGTCGTCGGCCTTTACCAGCCGAAGCGGCGGCAGATACCGCAACCCCTTGGATTGAAGCTCGTCGTAGATGCCCAGCTTTTCCGTTGCGATTCCCATGTTAACGCCCACCACCGCTAGGAGCAGGACCGGCGAAAAATGGCGGATCAACCCGACCAGGAAGTCGGCCACCCACGAGGCTCGACACAACCACCGGAATGGTCATGCGAACCTCTTCTTTGGTGCGCTTACAAACGAAGCAGAAATACCGCTCCTCAACCCACGCGACGCGCTCGCCCCAGACGCGATTGATAGTCGCGGCGATTCGCTCGTTCTCGTCCTGCCGCGTTTTGTTAGGTTTCGACATCATCTTCCTCCCCAGTCGCTTGGATTGTCTTGGTCGAACAGGTCGCCAGCGGGCCTAACGCTTCGCCCGAAATCCTTCTTGGCTTGGTTCATCGCCCGCCACGCCCAGCGGTCCAGCACGATTGAAATCCTGAGCAGTAGCTGCCCGCGCCATAGTCTGAAGTTCATTGATAGCCTCTCCCCGTCTCTCCGCTGCACTCGTCAGGTCGGCTAGTTTTTCGTTCAGCGCAGTCCACTCTTCGGCCCGAATCACGCGGGCCTCTTCGTTCCAGATTGCCCGCACGCGGCGCGGGTTCCAGCCAAGCTGATGCGCTGCGTACAGCGTCCACGATTTGACGTTGTCGCCCATTCGCCGGGGCACGGCGGCCCACAACAAAGCCTTGGTTTCAGCCTGCACGGACACGCAGGCCTCCTGCTTGGGTGAACGTCCCAACCTCTTGGTCATCAGATCCTCCAACATGCGTTGCATGAGGAAGCCGACGAACCCATCGAACTGGATAGCTGTAGGCACTCTCGCGAGTGGTCTGGCCGCCAAGCTCAGGGCCACCCGCGTAGAATTGGAGAAAGTCTCCGCCAGTGCGCCCGAGGGCAGCACCAGCGGCGCAGTTGAGCCTGGGGGAGGAGAAGTCCAGGCTGTGAAAAGCGCCCTGACCGGGACCGGGGAGGAACGCACGGTCAGGGCCTGCCAGCGCGACAAAAGAGGGACGGCGCGGCAGATCGTGGGCACAGAGGCTCGCCACGATTCGAATGTCGTTGATATGTGGGCCTGGGCGCGGGCGCGGCGTCACTCGCACGCCTCCACGATCAGCAGGACGCAGGCCACGGCCAGAGCGCAGAGGCCGATCATGCCACGCGCCTTAGAAAGTCTGGAATAGGCGGCATGTCGTCGGAAGGATCGGCAGCGACGGGGGCTGAAGCAGTCGTTACATCTGCCGTGCCTCCGTCGCCGCCCGCCGGGGTGTCTACTTCCGGCGTTTCTGATAGCTCGCCCGTCTCGGGATCGTGGGACGGGGCTGGGACAGTTAAAGCCCGATGAATGCTGGATTTGCTGGCACCCGTCTCGCGCTCCGCTTGTCTCAGGGACACGCCAGACTTGACCAGCGCAACCGCCGTATTCAGGGCGGCGCGGTAAAGCTCCATTTCGGCTTGTTCGGCCGCCATATCGGCTGCGTCGCGTTTCCGCTCGGCAATGATCTTGCGGATGATCTTGGTGTTATAGCCGACGCCCTTCGCTTCCTTGTAAAGGTCGCGCACGCCGCCAAGGATGTCGTCCTTCTCCTTCTCAAGGCTTTCGGCGCGGCGGACGATGGACTGCAAGTGCGCGGCCTGGATCACGCCGCCGGTTTTGATCTTGGGGGCGCGCTTCATGGCTATGCCCTCGCCCGCTTTGAGGAGCGGCGCAGTTTCCTCACAGCCGCCTCAAATTGGTCGAGCCGCCACTTGTGCGCCATTCCTCGGCCGGGGATTCTGTCCTGCGTCATCCACCGGAATACGGTCGAAGTCGGCATTCCCATGGCCTTTGCGACCTTGGTCGGCGTGAGTTCTTTTATGGTCTGCTGGATCATGTTGCTGGAGGTTGCCATACTGGCAACTTCTAGGCAACTACAATATTCCATATCGGCAATTTTATCGTCGTGACGATAAAGGCAACATGGAATATGGACCCGAAATGGATCGCTCAAAAGCTAATCGAGCGCGGAAAAACACAAGCTGAGCTTGCCGCTCATCTTAAACTGGCCCCGCCTCAGTTGAGCAAAATCATGCATAAGAAGAGAGGTATCAGCGACGCCGAGGGAGTCGCGATCCGTCAGTTTCTTGGAGTCAATACCCCGGTTGAGGAAGTGCGTCCGTTTGACACTTCTGCCAAGTTTCCCGCACGCTCAGACATGGCCCGCGACGTTCCCGTTCTTGGGACTGCCTGGGGTGGCGATTCGGGGGACTTCACAATGAACGGCGAGACTGGGGAGTATATGCGGCGTCCGCCGCGTTTCAATGGTCGTGCTGATTTGTTTGCGTTGTATGTGCAAGGTAATTCTATGGAGCCCCGGTATCTGTCGGGGGAACTGATCTACGTCGAGAAGACCCGGCCGCCGCAGAACGGCGACCATGTAGTCGTCGAACTACTGCCAGACGAAAACGGCACCAGGGAAGCCTATCTCAAGCTCTTAATGGGCATCACGCCTACCAAGGTACGGCTTCAGCAGTACAATCCCACCAAGGCTATCGAGATCGATCGGCGTCGCGTCGGGCAGGTCCTCCGCGTGCTGACAACCATGGATCTTCTAGGCATCTAATTCTCGGCGGCGGCAGGTCGGTGGATTATTTTGTCTGCGGAGTTGCCATTTTGGCATTGACGTATGTTGCCGTTTTGGCAATACTCCTCCCCATCATCAAGGGAGACGAAAATGCAGACGACCGACGCCAAGACACTCAAAGCCGACCACCTCGCGCAGAAGTGGCTTGCAGACTTCAACGAGGCGGACGAGCGCGGCGACACCAAGCGGGCGGCCCGCTGCTACGCCAAGGCTCAGTATTGGCTTGACCGGCTCAACAGCCTCCTTGGCAACCGCTGACCCTCTGAGAGGGGATGCGCCGCGTCCCCTCAACTGAGTGCCAGTCCACACAACAGAGGAGACAGACATGCAGACGGCCGCCGCGCTCCAACGCTTTACGATCCCGCGCACGTTCTGGATCGA
>Ga0194048_10000127_pt1 | contig 33513 bp, 23 predicted proteins | sample JunL225m_MetaG_FD_161685 | JGI IMG/M metagenome (GOLD analysis project Ga0194048, IMG submission 161685) | Anoxic zone freshwater microbial communities from boreal shield lake in IISD Experimental Lakes Area, Ontario, Canada - Jun2016-L222-5m | ecosystem: Environmental > Aquatic > Freshwater >...
GCCCGACCACGAAGCAGACAAAGGATGCCCGGAGAGCCGTCCCTACCCGCACGTGAGGCGTCCTTGACGGACTTGGGCGAGCAACCCAACTTGCACCCGTGAAGTACATGCTCATTTTCCTGCTCGTCGTGCGAATGCTGTTTCTATCGGCGGCCGGCGCCTTCTGTATCTTCGGCCTGCTGCATGCCGCCGACCCGAAGGTCCAGTGGTATTGGACCGTCGGCCATGTCGTCGTCCTCGCCGCCTGTGTCTTCTTAATTGGACGCGTCTGGGCTTCGCTCAAGGCGATCTGCCAGGAGAAAAGGTAACCGCAACCCAAACCAACCCTGACATGCTTCGCCTCCGCTTCGCCCTCGTCGCCCTGCTCTGCCTCGCTTCGAGCGCTTCGGCTGAAACGCTCGCCCCGCAGAAGATTCTGTTCGTCGGGAACAGCATCACGTTGCACGGCCCGAAGGCAGACATCGATTGGCACGGTAACTGGGGCATGGCGGCGACGTCGGAGGATAAGGATTACGTCCACCTCGTGACCAAGGCCCTCGCCGCCAAGCAAGGCGCCACGCCCGTGACCATGGTCAAGAACGTCGCCGACTTCGAACGCGCCCACGTCGGCTATGATATTGCTGGAAAGTTTTCGGACGCCGCCGCCTTCAAGGCCGATCTCGTCATCCTATGCATCGGCGAGAATGTCGCGGCACTGAAGACACCTGAAGCCCAGGCTAAGTATCAGGAACAAGTCACGGCATTACTGAAAGTGCTCAAGTCCAACCCCAAGGCCGCCATTGTCGTGCGGAGCAGCTTCTGGGCGAACGAAGCTAAGGATACTGCGATGCGCAAGGCCTGCGATGCCGTTGGCGGGGTATTTGTCGACATTAGCGCCCTCGGAAAAGACGAGCAGAACTACGGTCGATCTGAACGTCCCTATAAGCACGCCGGCGTGGCCAATCACCCGGGTGATCGCGGGATGGCCGCGATTGCCGAGGCAATCGTGAAAGCGGTGAAGTAAGCGCGGCCGCCGGGCCACGCAGGGGACACGTGGGCACGGTTACACGGGGAGAGGCTGCGCTTAAGACCGAGAGGCAACTAGGGCAGCACGCAGTGCTGCCCCTACCTCGATATTCCGTGCGGTAGTCTAACCGCCATCCGCATACCGCCGACCGCTCATTACGATAGACACAAAAAAGCCCCCGAGGTCGGGGGCTGATTCGTGATGGCCGGGAGGCTTACTTGTTGCCGCCGCAGCAACCGGACGAGGTAGGCTTCTCGGAAGAGCAGCAAGAGCTGTCCTTGGCTTGGCCACCGCAGCAGCTGGCACCACAGCAACCCGACCCGCAGCACGCGAGACAGCAGAAACCCTGGCGTCCTACGTAACCAAGGAAGAGTACAGCAAGCGTTATGACGATGACAACCGGGTCGTAGACCTGCTTGAGAAGTAGAGTCACGAGCACGATATTAAAGGTGATGGCACCGATAAGGGCCACACCCCAGCCACGCGTGCAGGTGCTGAGCAGTAACAGCCCGCCGATTACCTCAAGGCCCTTGATGATGGCGAGGTAGGACGTACCGGTCATGGCAGTAAAGTAAGCCTTGGTCAGCGTTGCCGCTTCTGGCGAAGACGGAGCCGCAGGAGCCGGCAAAACGGACTTAATCGCTGGAACGAAGAAGCTCAGACCGAAGATGATGAAGGATACCCCGAGGAGGATAGCGACGATGTTGGCAGTTTTTTTCATAGCAAAGGCAGGTTAGCTTAAATGTGGGCGGGTGAAAGGGCTAACTTCAGAGGGCCTTGTGGGAGCCGTCGCAGAGCGCGCCGTTCTTGGAGTGTTTGCAGGCACAGAAGTAGACCGTGCCATTAGTCTCGGCCTTATAGGGCACTGGCGCGAAAGCGGAACCCTTGTGGGCGCCGTCGCAGAAGGGCTGCGTCTTGCTGTGTCCACAAGAGCACCAGTAATAGGTCTTGCCGGCTTCGACGAGAACGGGAATCGGGGACTTCTGAGGAATGTGGGGGGAGGACATGGAGAGAAGATGGCAGAGGCCAGATGACAGAGGGAGGAAAAAGGATCGGAATTCAGGAATAGTTTACGCGAGGTCGAAGAGGAGGGCTTCGACCGGGCCGGCGAATTTGAAGGTAAACGTGCCAGCGTCTTCCGATTTGACCGCATCGCCGGGCGAAAGTTTCAGCCCTTCGATCTCAACTTCGCCCGCAATGAGTTGAAACCAGAGTCCCCTGCCCTCGGCGAGATGGTGCGAGGTCGCGCCTGCCGCCTGGGTCTTCACCCGATACACATCGGCGTCTTGGCTAATGTGGGCAGAGCCCTCGCGTCCATCGTGGGAGATGATCAAGACCTTGGGCGCAGCCAGCTGCTCGGCCGTCGGGGTCCATTCGGCGTAGCGCGGCTTAAGATTAGCCCGGTCCGGCATGATCCATATTTGAATTAAATGGAGCCGCTCGGTCGGCGAAGGATTGACCTCACTGTGCTTCACGCCACTCCCGGCGCTCATCACTTGAATCTGCCCGGGTAAGAGCTGGGCGTGATTGCCCAGACTATCCTTATGCTCGATGGAGCCCTCGAGGACATACGTGAAAATTTCCATATCCTTATGACCGTGCGTCGGGAACCCCATGCCCGGCGCGACCAAGTCCTGATTGATGACGCGGAGGGACCGGAAGGCCATGTGGGCCGGGTCATAGTAATCCGCGAAGCTGAAGCTATGTCGGGCGACCAACCAGCCGTGGTCAGCAAAACCGCGGTCAGCGGAACGTCTTACCGTGAGGTGCATCCCCGTTAACTTGGGCCGAAATACGCCGAAGTCCATCACCCCTCGCCATTTTCTCGTCGGAATTTGTTTGAAAACACCCCTGCCGATTGGTCTATACTCAATGCTCGTGTCGGGCAGTGGCTCAATCTGGTAGAGCGCTGCTTTCGGGTAGCAGAGGCTGAGAGTTCAAATCTCTCCTGCCCGACCAATTTAAAGACCCTGGGGATGTTTCAACGTCCCTAGGGTCTCCTGCTTGGAGATTGAAGAGCCCAACGGGCGGGCTCCTAATTCGTCATGACCCGCTTGCTTGCCCTCCTTCTGGCCGTCGCCTCCGTCGGTGCCGCGCCACTCCTCGACCACACCCCAGGCATCGTCTCGTATACGTTCCGTAATGAGTTCAAGGCCGACATGGCTGGCACCTTCGATAAAGTAAAAGCCTTCGGTATCACGGATATCGAGATGTCGAATCTCTTTGGCCAAGAGCCGGTAAAGATCCGCGGGTTCATGGATGCCCGCGGCATCCGCTGCACCTCCTACGGCGCCCCTTACAACGACGTTCTGAAGAAGACCGATGAAGTCGCCGCCGTCGCCAAGACCCTCGGCGCCCAATATGTCCGTGTCTCTTTACCGTCCGGCAAGAAGCCATTCGATAAGACTGAAGCCACCCAACGCGTCGCCGAGATGAACGCGATGGGCAAGCAGCTCCGCGAAAAGCACGGCCTCACGTTTGTGCTCCATAACCACGGCATGGAATTCGTCACTGAGGGCCAAGGCACGCTGTACGACTTCATCCTCGAACAGACCCACCCCGAGGACGTGAGTTTCGAACTCGACGTCCTCTGGGCCTACCTACCCGGCGCGGATCCCGCCGCGCTCTTCGCGAAATACGGCGCCCGCATCCCGCTCATGCATGTCAAGGATGTCCGCAAGGGGCTACCACGTACCTGGGGCCATAAATATGACTCGGATAACGACGTGACCCTCGGCACCGGCCAGCTCGACCAGGTCGCCATCTTCGCCGCCGCCAAGCAGGCCGGCGTGAAGCATTTCTACCTCGAAGACGAGAGCTCCCACTCGCTGGTGCAGGTTCCGCTGTCCATTGCCTACCTGAAGGCCGACCGCTAAAGGCTGCTCGGGCGGAAAAGTAAGTCCTTACAGCCGAATTAGTCACGAGGTTGGGGTTGAAATCCCCGAAAAGGCGGTCTCCTTTAAATCCCAGCTGACGGAACTCCCCTGCTCCGTCGCCTGTCCCATTCCCCATGCCCCCCAAGGCCATTCTTTTGCTCGGCGTCCTAATGGCCGCCGCCTCCCTTGCCGCCCGCACGGCGGACGGTAAACTCGAGTTCAGTAAGGACATCCGTCCCATCCTGTCCGAGAACTGCATCGCCTGCCACGGGCCCGACGAAAAAGCGCGAAAGGCGAAACTGCGCCTCGACGACGAGAAGGACGCCAAAGGCGACCACAAGGGCACCTTCGCCATCGTGGCCGGGAAGCCCGAGGCGAGCGAACTCATCAAGCGCCTAGAATCCAAGGACCCGGAAGAAGTCATGCCGCCGCCCAAGCAGCACAAGACCATCTCGCCCGCCCAAATCGCCTTACTCAAAGAATGGATCAAGCAAGGAGCACCCTGGGGTCGCCACTGGTCTTATGAACCCGTGGTGCGTCCAGCTGTGCCGCAGAACGGCGAAGCCAATCCCATCGACGCCTTCCTCGCTGAGCGTCAGAAAAAAGAAGGCCTGAGCTGGTCCGCCGAAGCCCCGAAGAACATCCTCATCCGCCGACTGGCTCTCGACATCACCGGACTGCCGCCGAGCCTCGATGAGCTCACTCGCCTGGCTTCGACCAAGCATCAGGACATCGTCGCCTACTACCTCGCGAAGCCTGCTTACGGCGAACACTGGGCCCGCCAGTGGCTCGACCTCGCCCGCTACGCGGATAGCGCCGGGTATCCGAGCGACCCCGGACGGGAAATCTGGGCCTATCGCGATTGGGTCATCAAAGCCCTAAACAAGAATCAACCCTTCGATCAATTTGCCGTCGAACAGATGGCGGGCGACCTCCTGCCTAGTCCCACCGAGGAGCAGATCATCGCGACCGCTTTCCATCGCAACACGATGACCCAAAACGAAGGTGGCACCAGCGATGAAGAATTCCGCACCGCCGCCGTCATCGACCGCGTCAACACGACCTATGCCGTCTTCATGGGCACCACCATGGCCTGTGCGCAATGCCACACGCATAAATACGATCCGATTACTAACGCCGAGTATTTCCAATCCTACGCGTTCCTCAATCAGAGCGCGGACAGTGATAAGTCGAACGAGGTACCCCTCCATGAAATCTACCCACCCGGCGTCAAAGCGCAACGCGACCAATGGACCAAAGACGCCGCCGCCGCGGAAGCCGCCTTCAAGAAACCGAATCCCGCAGCCCTGGAAGGCTTCGACGCTTGGTTGGCCAAAAAACCCAACGTGGCCGAGCGAGCGGTCAAAGCCGCGCTCGATGTGCCCAAAGAGAAGCGCACCAAAGTTCAGGATAAAGCCATCAGCGATTACTATGTGCGGAATATTTCCCCCGCGACCAAGGCTGAACGCGGCATCGCCGACGACCTCAAGAAGAAGATTGCCGATTCGAAACCCGTGACGGTGCCCATCATGCAGGACCTGCCCGTCGCCCAACGCCGGAAGACTTTCATCCAACTCCGTGGTAACTGGCAGGCCCTGAGCGACGAGGTCAGCGAAGGCGTGCCCAAGAATCTCTCCGCCTGGGATGAAGCATTTCCAAAAAATCGCCTCGGCTTCGCCCGCTGGATCGTCAGCCCGCAGAATCCCTTAACCGCCCGCGTGACCGTGAATCGGCTTTGGGAAACCCTCTTCGGCGTCGGCATTGTCCGGACGAGTGAAGAGTTCGGGAGCCAAGGTGACCTACCCATTAATCCTGAGTTGCTGGATTGGATGGCAGCGACGCTCGTTGAAAGCGGCTGGGACACCAAGAAGATGCTGGCCCTCATCCTCAACACCCGAGCCTACCGTCAGAGTGCCGCGAGCAGCGCGAAGCTCAATGAGTTGGATCCGGATAATCGCTTCGCCGCCCGCGGGCCACGCTTCCGCCCCTCTGGCGAGATGCTACGCGACCAAGCCCTGGCGGTGAGCGGGTTGCTCAGCTCAAAGATGTTCGGCGTCCCCGTGCGACCCATGCGCCCGAACCTCGGATTGAGCATCGCCTTCGGCGGTTCCGGAGACTGGGCCACCAGTGCGGGCGAGGAGCGACACCGCCGCAGCCTCTACACCGAGACCAAGCGCAGCACCCCCTACCCTAGCTTCGCTACATTTGATGCACCCAATCGCGAAACCTGCGTGGTTCGCCGCGGACGTTCCAACACGCCCCTGCAAGCCTTCGTCACGTTGAACGACCCCGTCTTCGTCGAGGCCAGCCAAGGCTTGGCCCGCCGCTTGCTCAAGGAAGGCGGCACCACTGATGATAGCCGGTTACAGCTAGCCTTCTCCCTGTGCCTCTCACGTCAGGCAGATGCCCATGAGCTCGCTTCGCTGAAGACCCTGCTCAGCCGCTCGCTCGCGGAATACAAAGCGAATGTCCCGCTCGCCACCAAGATGGCCACTGACCCGCTCGGCCCAGCCGATAAAGGCACCGATCTACCCACCCTGGCCGCCTGGACCGCCGTCAGCAGCGTGGTCATGAACCTCGACGAGTTCCTCATGCGCCGCTGAGCCGAACGACCCACCCCTACCTATACCCCTACCCCTCTTCAGATGATTAACCCCATTCGCGAAGCCCAACTGCAACTGCAGACGCGTCGCCACTTCCTCAGCAGCGTCGGCCAGTTCAGCCTCGGGGCCATCGCCCTGCACGCCCTCAAAGCGGAAGGCTCCCAGACCACCAACGATAATCCGCTCGCCCCGCGGAAGCCGCATTTCAAAGCGAAAGCCAAGCGGGTCATCTACCTGCACATGTCGGGCGGCCCACCCAACCTCGACATCTTCGACTACAAACCAGAACTCGTAAAACGAAATACCGAGAACTGCCCGGACTCCTTCCTCAAGGGACGAACCTTTGCGTTCACGAGTGGCGTGCCCAAGCTCATGGGCTCACCGCGCACCTTCAATCAATACGGCAAAGGCGGTCTCTGGATGAGCGACGCCGTCCCGAATTTTCAGAAAGTCGCGGACGAAGTGACGTTGCTCAAGGCGATGCACACCGATCAATTCAACCACGCACCGGCCGAGCTCCTCCTCTTCACCGGCCACGCCCGCCAAGGTCGCCCCTCGCTCGGTTCGTGGGCCACCTACGGCCTCGGCACCGAGAATCAGGACCTCCCGGGCTTCGTCACGATGATTTCCAACGGTGTCCAGCCCAGCGGCGGCCAAGGCTGCTGGGGCTCGGGCTTCATCCCTTCGGTCTTCCAAGGCGTGCAGTGTCGCAGCAAGGGCGACCCCGTGCTCTTCGCCAACGATCCTCCCGGCATGACGCGCGACCTCCGTCGCGCCACGCTCGATGCGCTTAAGGACCTCAACCAGCGCCAACAGGACGAACTCGGCCATGCCGAGACCGTCACGCGCATTGCCCAATACGAACTCGCCTTCCGCATGCAGACTAGCGTGCCCGAAGTCATGGACATCTCTAAGGAGTCGCCAGCCTCCCTCGAGGCCTACGGCGCCAAGCCCGGCGAATCCAGTTTCGCCAATAACTGCCTACTCGCCCGTCGCCTCGTCGAGAAAGGCGTGCGCTTCGTGCACCTCTTCGACTGGGGCTGGGATTTCCACGGCACCAACCCAAAGGAAGACATCCGCGATGGACTCACTGCGAAGATGGCCGCAACCGATAAGCCCGTCGCCGCACTGATTAATGACCTCAAGCAGCGCGGACTGCTCGATGACACCCTGATTGTCTGGGGAGGCGAATTTGGGCGCACCCCTTTCCGTGAAGGACGCACGGCTGGAGGCCAGGTGCTCGGTCGCGATCACTTCCCCGATTGCTTCACCATTATGATGGCGGGCGGCGGCGTGAAGGGCGGCTTCCAGTTCGGCGAGACCGATGAAATGGGCTTCGCTGGGGTAAAAGACAAGGTGCACGTCCACGACTTGCAGGCCACCATCATGCACCTGCTCGGCTTCGACCACGAACGCCTCACCTATCGCTTCCAAGGCCGCGACTACCGCCTCACCGACGTCCACGGGCACGTGGTGAAGGAGATTCTCGCGTGAACGCGCAGGGGCCTGCGGGCAAGTGCATCGAGGATGGGACAGCACCACGTGCCGTCTTCTCGTGCCTGCTCCTCGCCATGGTATCAGCCCTTTCCGCCGAGGAAATCCGCTTCAACCGCGACATCCGGCCGATCCTTTCGGAGAACTGCTTCTTCTGTCACGGACAGGACCCCAAGCATCGCGAGGCGAAGCTGCGTCTCGACGTCCGGGCGGAAGCCCTACTCGAACACGACAGCGGTTTCGCAATTATCCCGGCACATCCGGAGAAGAGCGAAATCATCAGGCGACTGCTCTCGCATAACGCGGACGACCAGATGCCGCCGCCGGAATCGAACCGCAAAGTGACCCCAGCGCAGATTGAACTCATCAAACGCTGGATCAGCCAAGGAGCGCCGTATGAAAAACATTGGGCGTTCCTCCCGCCCGAGAAAGCCCCCAGTCCTGCCCTCACGGATCGCACCTGGGCTCGCCAACCTTTTGATCGGTTCGTACTGGCCAAGCTCGACGTCGAAAAACTGAAACCTTCCGCGGAAGCCAAGCCAGGCGTCTGGCTACGTCGAGCTTCGCTCGACCTCACCGGCCTGCCGCCGACCCCGGCCGACATCGCCCTCTTCGAAAGAGATGCTCTCCGCCACGGCGAGGCGGCGTACGCCTCGGCAGCGGAACGACTCCTCGCGTCTCCCCGATTCGGTGAACGCCTCGCCCAAGACTGGCTCGATGTCGCCCGCTACGCTGACACGCACGGCTTTAATAACGACTCCGGCCGCACGATGTGGCGCTGGCGCGACTACGTCATCGAGTCTTTCAACGCTAACCTCCCCTTCGATCGTTTCGTAACCGAACAACTTGCCGGGGACCTCCTCCCCAAGCCCACGCTCGATCAACGCATCGCCACGGCCTTCAATCGCAACCACGTCATTAATAGCGAAGGCGGTATTATCGAAGAAGAATACCGCGTGGAATACGTCGCCGACCGTGTACGTACCGCGAGTACCGCCCTCCTCGGCCTAACCACCGAGTGCGCCCGTTGCCACGACCACAAGTTCGACCCCATCACGCAGAAGGATTACTACCGCTTCTTCGCGTTCTTCAACAACGTGCTCGAATACGGGGAAGACGGCCGCATCGCCAACGCCGTACCGCTCCTCGTCACTCCCACGCGCGAACAACAAGCCAAACTCAAGGAGATGGACGCCGGTATCGCGGCATTGGATACGCGCCTCGGCCGACTCGCTGCCGACACGCATGGGCAGGCGGCGCTTCGTCAGCAAATCGCCGCAGATGACGCCAAGCTTCAGGCCCGGCTGATGAAGCCGCTCTTACCTGACCCGAAGAAACCCGACCCCAAGTTGACCCCGGGTGCGCGGGTGACTGCCAAAGATTCCGACATCGATGCCAAACGCGGGACGACCCTCAGCGTTTGGTTCAAGGCCGGAGCGGGTAACACCTCCGACGCACCACTCCTCGTCGCCCTGGATCGCTCCGGCAGCCCCGCCGCCACGAGTTACGGTAACGGCCGCGAACTTCGCCTCTGTGATGGTGAACTCGAATGGACCGCCAGCCAGAAACATCCCGCCTACGCTACCATCGTCCGCACCGTCGGCGCTAAAATCACTCCTGGTGATTGGCATCAAGTTGCCGTCCTCATCCAGGGCAAAGAAAACGCCGCGAGCATTAGCCTCTTCCTCGATGGCGAAGAACTCCCGACGCATATCCGCCACGACGGGGTGTCTGGTGCCCCCGGTAAGCGTGATTGGTTCTTAGGTAATGACGGCAAGTCGCCCCCCTTCATCGGGGACATCGGCGAATTCCGCACCTACGCCAGTATCCTCAAACCCGAACAAGTGCGCGAGGCCTTCACCCTGCAAGCCTCAGACAAGTCGCCGAACCATTCCGCAGAACTGGCCGCCTATCGTCGCCGCACCGCCTCTACCCACAAACTTCAGGTGGAACGCGACACCCAGTGGGCCGAACGACTCGCCTTCGCTCGCAACCTCCCCACCACCATGGTCATGGAGGAGCTACCGACGCCCCGGCAGGCTTTCGTTCTCAATCGCGGACAATATGACGCCCACGGCGACAAGGTCGCAGCAGGTGTGCCGGAGGAATTGATTGCACCCTGGCCCGCGGATGCCCCCAAGAACCGCCTCGGGCTCGCCCGCTGGTTCCTGCAACCGCGCCACCCCCTCACCGCCCGAGTAGTCGTCAATCGTTTCTGGGCCCAGCTCTTCGGCGTCGGCCTCGTGAAGTCCGTCGAAGATTTTGGCACCCAAGGCGAATGGCCCAGCCACCCGGAGGTGCTCGACACCCTCGCTCGCGACTTCGTTGACGGCGGCTGGAACGTGAAGAATTTTTTCAAATCCGTCATCCTCTCCGCCACCTACCGCCAGACCAGCGATGCGTCGCCTGAGCTCTATGCCCGGGACCCGGAGAATCGCTTACTTGCCCGCGGGCCTCGCGTGCGACTGCCCGCCGAAATCATTCGCGACCAGGCGCTCGACATCGCGGGATTGCTCACCAACAAAATCGGCGGACCGAGCGTTCGGCCGTACCAACCCGCTGGCATCTACGAAGGTATTGTCGTTGGAGCGGATTACCCTAGCACCAAGTGGATTGAGGATAAAGGCGAAGACCTTTATCGTCGCAGCCTCTACACCTTCTGGAAGCGCACCGTCCCGCATCCCGCCATGCTGACGTTTGATTCACCGGATCGCGAATTCTGCAGCGCGCGTCGCTCCCGCACCAACACGCCACTCCAGACCCTCGTCCTCTGGAATGAGACCGGCTACCTCGAAGCCTCGCGCAAACTGGGTGAACGCATGCTGAAAGAAGGCGGCAGCAATGATGCCGCCCGGACAGCCTATGCCTTCCAACTCGCCACGGGGCGGGCGCCGACGGAAAACGAAACCCGCGTGCTCATCCGCTCACTCGCCAAACTGCGCGCTGACTTTACAGCGCGGCCGGACGATGCCGCTAAAGTCATCAAGGTCGGTGCCTCCGTCCCGGACTCTAGCCTCTCAGCCGTCGAACTCGCCGCCGCCGCCGGCGTCGCGAACATGATTCTCACGCTGGACGAAACCATCACCAAGAACTGACCGACATGTCCTGCCATCAATTCGAGAACATGCATTCGCGGCGGGAGTTCCTGCAAAAGACCGGCCTCGGCCTAGGCGCGGGGGCGATGGCTCACCTCCTCGGCGGGTGCGCTTCGAGCAGTGTCGCCGACGATCCGCATATCAACGGCCTGCCTGGGCTTCCCCACTTCGCACCCAAGGCTAAGCGCGTCATCTGCCTGTTCCAATCGGGCGGCCCCTCGCACCTCGATCTCTACGACCCCAAACCCGAACTCGAGCGACAGTTCGATAAAGACCTCCCCGATTCCATCCGGCGCGGCCAACGCATTACGGGCATGGTGGCTTCGCAGACCCGCCTCGCCTGCCAACCCTCACGCTACAAGTTCACGCGCCACGGCCAAAGCGGCACCGAGCTCAGCGAACTCCTACCACATATCGGCGGGATTGCTGATGACATCTGCCTCGTTCGCTCGATGCACACCGAGGCGATCAATCACGACCCCGCGATTACCTTCTTCCAGACCGGCAGCCAATTACCTGGCCGACCCAGCATGGGGGCTTGGACGGATTACGGCCTCGGTCGCATGAACGACAACCTCCCCTCGTTCGTCGTCCTCATCTCGGTAAATAAGGAGAAATCTGGCCAAGGCTTGCTGGCCCGACTCTGGGGCAGCGGCTTCCTGCCGAGTGCGCACCAAGGCGTGCAGTTCCGTGGCGCTGGTGAACCCGTACTTTACTTACGAGACCCCGACGGGCTCACGCGTGATCAACGTAAAGCCATGCTCGAAGGCGTCAACGAGCTCAACCGCCTCAACCTTGCCCAGGCCGGCGATCCGGAAATCAGCGCCCGTATCAGCCAAGCCGAGATGGCCTACCGCATGCAGGCCAGCGTGCCCGAGCTCATGGACCTGAAAGGCGAGAGTAAGACCGTGATGGATAGTTACGGCCCCGACGTGAATACCCCCGGTTCGTTTGCGCGTAATGCGCTACTCGCCCGTCGGCTCGCTGAGAAAGGTGTCCGCTTCATTCAACTCTACCACCGCGACTGGGATCACCACGGCAGCTTGCAGGACCTTCTCCCCAAAATGACTCGCGATGTCGACCAACCCGCCGCCGCGCTCGTCAAGGATCTCAAACAACGCGGCATGCTCGATGACACCCTCGTCATCTGGGGCGGCGAATTCGGCCGGACCCCTTACGCCCAAGGCGGTGCCAATCGCGAAAAATACGGACGCGACCACCACGGCAAGGCCTACTCCATCTGGATGGCAGGCGGGGGTATTAAGCCCGGCATGAGTTTCGGCTCTACGGATGACTTCGGCTTCAATACCCAGGATAACCCCGTGCATGTGCATGACCTGCAGGCCACCATCCTGCATTGCCTTGGCATCAATCACGAGCGCCTGACCTACCGCTTCCAGGGCCGCCAATTCCGCCTGACGGATGTGCACGGCCGCGTCGTCCGCGATATCATCGCGTAGACGCGAGGGGACATGGGGGCACGGTGACACGGGGACAAGGGGAGGTGACACAGTTTCGGGTGGCAGGTGGCGGCCCTAGGTGGCGGGTGGCGGGGTTTGGATTCTGTCATCGATTCAGTCCTCTGCCATCGACGCAGTCATCAACTCAGAGCTCCATTCAGCCCTCCACTCAGACCTCAATCTGGATTGGCCTCACGTTCCATCATTCATATTTATCAATGTGAGCGGGGCGACAACTGTCGCAATCCTGCCACTTTATGGGTTTGCGGCCACGTCTGCAGCGCGGCCATGCTCCCCCACCCCCATGCGTTCCCTGCTCGCACTCGCCCTCTGTTCGGTCGTCACCTACGCCGCCTACGAACCGCTGAACGACAAGAACCGACCCACCGCCAGCGAGCCCGCACTCTCCCCGGCCGGCACCGCCGCGGCCCTCAAGGTCCCCGCCGGCTTCCGCGTCGAGCTGATCGTCGGCGAACCCCAAATCGTCCAACCCATCGCCTACACCATCGATGACCGTGGGCGCCTTTGGATTGTCGAGAACACCAATTACCCTGCCAGTCCCGGCGTGGCCAAGGATCGTATCCTCGTCCTCGAAGACACCAAGGGCACGGGCACCTTCGACAAGCAGACGGTCTTCTGGGACAAGGCCACCTTCACCAGCGGTATCGCCGTGGGCTTTGGCGGCGTCTGGCTCGGCTCTCCGCCTAACCTGCTCTTCATTCCGCTCAAGGACGGCGATGAACCGAAGCCCGCCGGGGAACCCCAGGTCATGCTCGATGGCTGGTTGAGCAACGACACGCACGAGACCCTCAACGACTTCATCTGGGGTCCGGACGGCTGGCTGTATGGCACTCATGGCATCTTCAACCGCTCTCTCGTAGGTAAACCGGGTACTCCGGCCAGCGAGCGACTCCTCATTGAAGGAGCCGTCTGGCGTTTCCATCCAACGCGAAAGATTTTTGAACGCTGGAGCGAAGGTGGCAGCAACCAGTGGGGCGTGGATTGGAACGATCACGGCGAAGCTTTCTTCGAAGCCTGCGTCATCCCGCACATGTGGCACGCGATTCAGGGCGCTCGCTACCAGCGCCAGGCTGGCCCGCATCCCGATGTCCATACGTACGAAGACATCAAGACCATCGCCTGGGGCCGCTATGAGAAAGCCGCCTACGCCGGTGCGATGGTCTACCTCGGCGGCGCCTTCCCCGCTGAATGGCGTGACCAGTTCTTCTTCCATGATATCCATATGAACAAGCTACGTTGCGAGACCATGGTCCCGACGGGTAGTGGCTATCGCAGTGAGAAGAAGATCGATTTCGGCGTGAGCACCGACCGCTGGTTCCGCGGCCTCTCCCCGCAGTATGGTCCGGATGGAGGCGTCTTCATCAACGACTGGTATGACAAGGTCCCTTGCCACCAGCAGATGAACTTCACCGACCGCTCCAACGGCCGCATGTATAAGATCGTCACCGATGCCGTGAAGCCCGTGAAGGTCGACCTCGCGACGCTTTCGGACGCTGAACTCGTCGCCCATCATCTTAATGCCAACGAATGGTATGTCCGTCACGCCCGCCGCCTCCTGCAGGAACGCGGCGCCAATGCGGCCACCACCGCCGCTCTCGAAAAGATCCTCTTCGAGAACCCCGACGACACCCGCCAGCTGCGGGCTCTCTGGACGCTGCAGGCTCAGGGCGCCCTCACCGAGGCCACCCTCCTCCGCACGCTTGAAGCCAAGAGCCCCGCCGTCCGCGGCTGGGCCATCACCTGCGCCTGTGAAGGCGGCAAGCCGTCGGCGAGCATCTACGAGCGCATCGCCCAGCTGTGCCAAAACGATTCCTCTGCCGTCGTGCGTCGTCGCATCGCCTCCGCTGCCCAGCGCCTACCGCTGGCCGACCGCTGGAGCTGGCTCGAGCCGCTAGCACAGCATACCGAGGACGTCGCTGACCAGAATATCCCGTTCCTGCTCTGGTATGCGCTGGAACCGGCGGTCGCTGCTGACCCTGCCCGCGGCCTCGCCCTCGCCCAAAAGACACCCTTTGCGAAGCTCGCCAACTTCACCTCTCGACGTCTCGCGACCGCGGCGGTTGAACCTGGATCGAAAGGCGAACAACTCGAAGTCCTAAGCCAGGCACTGCTCGCCGCCGACGATAAGTTCCGCGCCACCCTGCTTAACGGCATCAAAGACGGCCTCGTCGGACAGGTTCGCCTGAAGGAGCCCGCCACGTGGCCTAAGGTTTACGCCGAACTCGTCAAGCACCCCTCCAACGAGGTCCGGAGCAGCGCTCGTCAGATTGCCGTGACCTTCGGCAATGCCTCGGCCCTAGATCAACTCCGCGCCACGCTCCTCAACCCCAAGGCGCCCGTGCCTGAGCGCGCCCGCGTCCTCGCCAACCTCGCCCAGATCCACGACCTGGAATCGCTTCCCGCCATCCTCGAACTCGCTAAGGCCGGCACCTTACGCGGCCCGGCGGTCGTCGCCCTCGGACAATATGACGACCCCCGAATCGCACCGCTGTTGATTCAATTCATCGTCGACGAAGACAAAGGCGTCCGCCCTCTCGCCCTCAACACGCTCGCCGGACGCGCCGAAAGTTCCCGCGCCTTACTCGCGGCGATCGATGCTGGAAAATTCAAGAAGGATGTCCTGAGCGCACCGCTCGCCAGTAAGATCCGCGGTTTCAACGACGCTAAGATGAACTCCTGGCTCGAGAAGAACTGGGGCACGGTCAACGCGAGTTCTGGGGCCAAAATCGCAGCGGTTGCCAACTTTAAGAAATTCCTCGGCACTGACGCCATCCTGCGCGCCGACATGAAACGCGGCCGGGAACTCTTCCGCGGATCGTGCGGTGTCTGCCACCAGCTCTTTGGTGCCGGTGGCGACATCGGCCCGCACCTCACCGGCGGTTATACCGACCTCGAATACCTCCTGCAGAACATCATCGATCCCAACGCCGTCATCGGGAAGGATTACCAGCTCGTCTACATCACGCTGAAGGATGGCTCGCTACAGGCTGGCATCATTGGCACAGAAAACGAGTCCACCCTGTCACTCAAAGTCCCTGGTGCACCCGCCCCCGTCGTGATCGCGAAAGATCAAATCAAGAGCCGCGTCGTCAGCCCCAACTCGCTCATGCCCGAAGGCTTGCTCAACGGCATGCAGGAGCCCGACGTCCGCAGCCTCTTCCTCTACCTTCGCCAGACCAGCGAGCCGAAGTAATTCGGACACCTGACCTCAACGTGATTCGCCTCGCCCGCACCTGTGCACTTCTCTGGTGGGCCGGGCAACTCGCCTTGGTCGCCGCCGAGCAAAAGAGTGTCGTCATGATTGCCGGACGACCGAGCCACGGGCCAGGCGAACACGAATATAACGCCGGGACCCTCTTGCTCGCCAAGTGCCTCCGCGAGGGTGCGGGCCAACTGGTTGAGGTGAAAGTCCACCTCAACTCCGAATGGCCGTCCGCCGCCGAACTCGCCCATGCGGACACCATCGTCCTCTATACTGATGGCTTCACGGGCAACCTCGCCTTGCAGGCAGGCCACCTTGCAGAGCTAGCCGCACAGATGAAGCGTGGGTGCGGCCTGCTCGCCCTCCATTGGTCACTAGAAGTCCCCAAGGAAAAAGGTGGCGCAGAATTTCTCGAATGGCTGGGCGGTTACTGCGAGCCGTACTGGTCAGTCACCGTGCCCCGCTGGACGGCTCAGTTCGCACCTCCTGCACACCCCATCACCCAAGGGGTGCAGCCCTTCACCTTGCATGATGAATGGTATTTCCACATGCGCTTCCAGGATGGCCGGCAAGGCGTGACGCCGATCCTCAGCACCGTGCCGCCGTTAAAGACGAATCTCCCGGACGGCCTTCGCTCCGGTAACGCTGATGTGCGCAAACAAGTCCTCGAACAATTACCTCAACACATCGCCTGGGCCACCGAACGGGCCGACGGAGGCCGAGGCTTTGGCTTCACCGGCGGGCATACGCACAAAAACTGGGGCAACGACGACCAACGTAAATTGGTGTTAAACGCCATTCTCTGGACAGCCAAAGCCGCCATTCCTCCCCTAGGAGTCCAATCCAAAGTCACCGCAGAGGAGCTCCTCGCCCACCTCGATCCCAAAGGAAAAAAGTAACATCCGCTCGGCACGCCCCTTCTTTATTTTTGCATAACAAGAACGCCCACCCTATCACCCGCACACCCCCCATGAGTCTTCTCACCCGTGTCTGCCTGCTCACTCTGCTGGCCCTACAACTGCCCCTGCTCGCCGCCGACAAGAAGAGCGTCGTCATGATCGCTGGTCGACCGAGCCACGGGCCCGGTTACCACGAGCACAACGCCGGCGTGCTCCTGCTCGCCAAGTGTCTCCGCGAGGGCGCGGGAGAACTCGTCGACGTCAAAACCCATCTGAGTGCCGAATGGCCCTCTGACGAAGAAATCGCTCGCGCGGATACCATCGTGATTTATGCCGACGGCTACACTGGCCACCCTGCGATTCAGAAAGACCGCCTCGCACAGCTCACCGCCCAAATGAAGCGCGGCTGCGGCTTCCTCGCCATCCACTGGGCAACCGAAGTCCGGAAGGATAAAGGCGGCGCGGAATTCCTCGAATGGATGGGCGGCTACTGCGAACCCTTCTGGTCGGTCAACCCGCAATGGCAGGCCGACTTCACCCAGTTCCCCGTCCATCCGATCGCCAACGGCGTCCACCCATTCACGACGCACGACGAGTGGTACTTCCACATGCGCTTCAAGGCTGGCATGCAGTCTGTCACCCCCATTCTCAGCGCCGTGCCCCCCGTCAAAATGAACCTCCCAGACGGCGAACGCTCCGGCAACGCCGACGTCCGCCAGCAGGTGGCGGACCGCCTCCCCCAGCACATGGCCTGGGCCACCGAACGCGCCGACGGCGGCCGTGGTTTCGGCTTCACCGGCGGACACCAACACAAGAACTGGGGTAATGACGACCAGCGCAAATTGGTCTTAAACGCCATTCTTTGGACAGCCAAGGCCCCCGTTCCCTCCATTGGCGTGGAATCCAAGGTCACCGCAGAAGAACTCCTCGCCAACCTCGACCCCAAGGGTAAGAAATAAAACCACTCCCCCATGAACACCCTCACCTCACGGCTGCTCGCCCTCCTCCTTGCCGCTTCGGTTCAGGCCGCCGACGCCCCCAAGCCCGCTGCGCCCAAGACGCCCGAGCCCGCCACCTACCTGACGGTCGAGACCGCCGGGCCTGATTTCCCTCTGCAGGGCGAATACGCCAACGAAAAATTCGGCGCCGACATCATCGCCCTCGGCGACGGCAATTTCCGCATGGTCCTCCATAAGGGCGGCCTCCCTGGCTCCGGCTGGGATGGCTCTGCTAAGGTTGAAGTCGAAGCCAAGCGCGACGGCGACAAGGTGATCTTCCAGGATAAAGTCGATTCCGCTATTCTTGAGAATGGCGTACTCACCATCAAGAGCCTCGGCCAAGGCCTTAAGCGTATCGTCCGCCGCAGCCCGACCGAAGGTCTCGCCGCACCGAAGGACGCCGTCATCCTCTTCGATGGTAAGAATGCCGATGCTTGGGTCAACGGGCACATGGATGAACGCAACTTCCTCGCTGCCGGGGTAAAGTCGAAGCAGGCCTTCAAGGATTTCTCGATGCACATCGAGTTCCTCCTGCCCTTCAAGCCCTTCGGCCGTGGCCAGGGTCGCGCCAACAGCGGCGTCTACGTCCAGGATCGCTACGAGATTCAGGTACTCGATAGTTTCGGCCTCAAGGGCCTCGATAATGAGTGCGGCGGCATCTATCAGAACAGCGCCCCCAAAGTGAACATGTGCTTCCCGCCCCTCCAGTGGCAGACTTACGACATCGAGTTTACCGCGGCCAAGTTCGATGCCGACGGCAAGAAAACCGGCAGCGCTTTCCTCACCGTGAAGCATAACGGCGTCATCGTGCAGGATAACCTTGAGCTCAAGAAGGCCACCCCGGGTGGCGGCTTTAAGAACGAAGTCCCCGCTCCCGGACCCTTCCAACTCCAAGGCCACGGCAACCCCGTCGTCTACCGGAATATCTGGGTGGTCGCTAAGTAATCCTTAGGGGGTAGGGATAGGGGTTGGGGTAGGGGTAGAAAACGGTCGGACCCAAAAGTCAAAAGGCTGCCTAGGGGCTTTGGCCTAAACACGTAAATCTGTTTGCTACTAATGAAACTGATTTCATATGTAGATTCATGACTCTCCCCCGCCCACCCCGAAATGCCAAATCTGGCGTAGCCGACTCCGGCTTCAGCACCCCAGGACTGGACCGTGCACTGGCGATCCTCAGCTGCCTGAGCGCCCACCCCGCGGGCCTAAGTCTGTCGGAGATCGCCGAGCAGCTCGGACTCTCGACCAACTTCGTCTATCGCACCACGCAGTCCCTCGTCGCGCACGGCTACCTGCTCCGCGACGGCGAGAAGCGGTTCACCCTCGGTCCCGGACTGCTCCGCCTCAGCCAGCCGTTCGTCGATGACGTCCCCCTGTCCGTAGCCGCGCTGCCAGCGATGCGCTGGCTGAGCGAACAGACCGGCGAAGCCGCGCACCTCGGCGTGATCTCGGGAGAAGAAGGCGTGGTGCTGGAACGCGTGATCGGCACGGCCCCGATCAAGTTCTACGTCGAGCGTGGCGTCCGTTTCCCGCTCCATACCAGCGGCCCTGGCAAGGTGATGCTGGCCTACCGTGACGCAGCGGAACGCGACCGCACGATCGCGGGGATGAAGTTCATGCGCTTCCAGCCGCACACCATCACGAACGCCAAGGCCCTCCTCGCCTGCCTGCAGGTCGTGCGTCGGCAAGGCTGGGCCACCGACATGGGCGAGCACGTCGAAGGACATAACTGCGTGGCGGCGCCGATCTTCGATGCCGATGGTACGGCGATCGCCAGCCTCTGGATCACGGGCACTAGCCAGCGCCTCGACGCCGAACGCGTCGCCAAACTCACCCACGTCGTGACGAAGGCCGCCAAGATGGCCTCCGAAGCCCTGCAGCCGAAGAGCGCCGTCCGCTGAGATGCGCCCCGTGCCCATGAAAGCTCTCTGCATCGCAGGCCTGACGTGCCTGGCGAGCCTTGGCCATGCCGCCACACCCCCAGGCATCGAGAAGACATGCTTCGAGTGCCACGACAAAGAGACCGCCAAAGGTGACATCGATCTCTCCGCCCTCCCCTTCAATCCGGGTGAGCGCATGAATCGCGAGCGCTGGGCGCACGTTTACGACGTCATCACGAAAGGCGAGATGCCGCCAAAGAAGAAAGGCCTCTCCCCTGCTGATCGTCAGAAGCTAGCCCGCGAAATCTCCGACCCTTTACTCGCCGCCGACGAGGCCGAGATTAAAGCCAACGGGCGCGGTCCTCGCCGTCGCCTCAACCGCGATGAATACGAACAGAATCTCCGCGACCTCCTCCACCTTCCAGATCTCGACATCCGGGACATCCTCCCCGCTGACCGCGAAGGCCACCATTTCAACAAGACGTCCGCAACCCTGGACATGTCGCGGATCCAACTGACGGCCTACCTGGACGCGGCTGAAGCGGCCTTGCGTCAGGCGATGAGCAACGGTGGCCCCGCACCGAAGCCTAAGACCGTTCGTATCGTCGGTACGGCACTTTTCCCCGAAAACGATACCTTCGGAAATAAGGAGGCAATGTTCTTCGCCCGCGAGAAACGCGCGCTGAGTGCCGAAGCGCTCAAAGCCAAGGACATCGCCCAAGACCCCACCATCGAACTCGCCCTCTTTCGTTCCGCGCATTGGCCCTACTACGGCTACCCGAAAGCATTTATCGCCACCCAACCGGGCTATTACCGGGTACGCTTCTCGGCCCGCTCCGTCCTCCAACAGAAAGGTTACGTCCTCACCCCGGCCGTCGATCCCGTCCCGATGACCTTCCGTGCCCGCAAACCGTCCGGGCCTGACGTCTCGGGCGATGTCCGCGCCACCGGCGGCATCATGGACATCCAGCCGATAGAGGCAACCTACGAGACGACCGTACGCCTCCTTGCGAACGAAACCTTTGAGTACAGCCTGCTTGGCCTGCCGGTGCCACTGGCACGCAATGTCAAAGGCGGTCCGCCTACCTATCGTTATCCGCCGTTTCCCGTCGGAGGGCAGCCTGGCGTAGCTTTCCAATGGATGGAGATCATTGGCCCGTTGACGCCGGCAGGCTCGCCGGCTGCCGCCTATCGTGTCCTCTTCCCCGAACATATCCCGGTCACCGATGCAAAGGCCTTGCTTCGGAATTTCGTGAGCAAAGCCGCCCGCGAACCGGTCGACGAGGACACCCTTCGGCAATACGATCGGCTCATCCAGTCCCGCCTCGACCGGAAAGAGCCGCTCAACGATGCCCTCATGGCCGCCTACAAAGCCTTCCTGTGCTCCGGGCATTTCCTCTACCTCCGCGAACCTGCGCACACCGCCGATCATTTCGCGGTCGCCGACCGTCTTTCTCACTTCCTTTCCAACAGCCGACCGGACGCACGCCTTCACGATCTGGCCAAAGAAGGAAAACTCGGCGAAGACCAGACGCTGCGTAAAGAGACGGACCGCCTACTCGCCGACCCAGGCTTCGATCGATTTGTCCGTGCATTCACGGATTACTGGTTGAACCTGCGCCACGTGCGCCGCGATGAGCCCGACATTCGTCTCTACCCGGAATATCGTTTCGATGATTATCTCGTCGATAGCATGGCCGAAGAAACCCGCGCCTATTTCGCCGGCCTGATCCGTGACAACCTTCCAGCGAAGAACCTTGTGCAAGCCGACTTCACCTATGCCAACGACCGGATGGCCAAGCACTACGGCCTGCCGGCGCTCAAGGGCTCGGCCATGCGTAAAGTCACGCTCCCGGCCGGCAGTCCGCTCGGAGGCCTGATTACCCAAGCCGCGATCCTCAAGGTCACCAGCAACGGCACCACGACCTCGCCCGTCATCCGCGGCGCCTGGGTCATGGAACGTATCATCGGCGAGCCGGCTCCACCGCCGCCTGCCAAAGTCCCCGCCGTCGAACCTGATATCCGCGGTGCCAAGACCATCCGCGACCTCCTCGCCCGCCACACGAAGGATCCCTCCTGTGCCAACTGCCATGCCCGCTTTGATCCCGCTGGCTTCGCGCTCGAGAACTTCGACATCCTTGGTGGCTGGCGCCCACGCTATCGCGGACTGGAGCTCGGCGAGAAAGTCGAGGGGATTGATCGGGCCGGACACGACTTCTCCTACACCCTGGCCGACGGCGTCGACGCGAGCGGTAAGCTCCGCGACGGCCGTGCCTTCACCGACGTCCGCGATCTCAAGGCCCATTTCGCCGCCGACGACCGCCAACTCGCCCGCAATCTCTTGCATCAGTTCGTCCTGTACGCGACCGGCACGCCAGTGCGCTTCGCCGACCGGACAAAAATCGAAGCCATCCTGGACGCCTGCGCCCAAGATCAGTATCGCATACGGGACCTACTTCACGGATTCATCCAAAGTCCCCTCTTCCGCGGCCCCACGCGCTGACCATGAAAGCCCCTCACATCGCCCGGCAACTCTCCCGCCGCCGCTTCCTCAGCGGGGCGGGCGCCTTCCTCGCCCTGCCGATTCTGGGTAGCTTCACACCGGTCTTCGGTCGCGAGAAAACTGTCGCGCCGCCCCAGCGAATGCTGCTGATCTCGAATAATCTCGGCGTGCTCCCGACCCAGTTCTTCCCCACCAAGACTGGCCGTGGCTACGAAGCCTCGCCTTACCTCGCGACATTGGGTGCCTTCCGCGATGACTTCACGGTATTCAGCGGCCTCTCCCATCCTGATGTCACGGGTGGACATAGCACCGAGAACTGCTTCCTGACCGCCGCCCGCGGTCCGACTAAGAGCGGCTTCCGCAACCAGATTTCCCTGGATCAGTTTGCCGCGGAAAAAATCGGCCAAGTCACGCGACTCCCGACCCTCAACCTCGGGGTCAACATCGACAAAGCGAATCGCAGCCTCTCCTGGACACGTGACGGCGTCCTCCTGCCAGCCGAAGACAGCGCCTCTGCGCTCTTTACGCGAATGTTCCTGCAAGGCAATCCGACCGAAGTCGCACGCCAGCTCCACCGTCTCGAGGAACGCGGCAGCATCCTCGACACCCTGCTCGACGACACCAAGCGCTACGCTCGCGACCTCGACGGCGAAGACCGCATCCGCCTCGATCAATACCTGACCTCCGTCCGCGAGGTGGAAGCCCGCCTCCGCACCGCCCGTGAATGGGAACTACAATCCAAGCCTACGACCGAGCGGCCGATGCCGACCGACATCACGGACCGCCAGCTTTTCTTCGCCAAGTTCGACCTGATGCTCTCTATGGCACAGCTCGCCTTCGAGTCAGACTCGACCCGCATCGTGACCCTGATGGTCGACGCCTTCGCCACCCCGGTCTTCAAGCTGCACCCTGATCAGAATACGACGGATGGATACCATAACCTGAGCCACCACGGTCAATCCGTCGAAAAGGTCCGCCAGCTCCAGGACGCCGACCAGCAGCAGATGACATTGCTCGCAAAGGTACTCGGCCGACTCACCGAACACCGCGAAGGCGATCAGCGCCTGCTTGACCGCACGATGGTGCTCTTCGGCAGCAACATGGGAGACGCCAATACCCATGATAACACCAACCTGCCCATCCTGCTCGCCGGCGGCGGCTTCAAGCATGGGCAGCATCTACCATTCCGCCGCGACCAGAACACCCCGCTTTGCAATCTTTACGTCTCAATGCTCCAGAAGATGGGCGTCGAAGCCGAGGCCTTTGGTTCCAGCAGCGGCCCCCTCGCCGGCTTAAGCTAAACCCTCCTCTCAACGGCAATTCAGTTTTACTAGCCCTAACCCTATCCCTATTCCCAACCCTATCTCTGTCATGCGCTTCCTCACGCTCCTCCTCGCATCCTCCCTCTTCGCGGCTGAATTTAAGATCAAGCCGGGCGACGACCCGCAGGCGGCACTCGATGCCGCCGCACCGGGCGACAAGCTGACCTTCCTGCCCGGACTGCATCAGCACGGCCTCAAGAAGCATCGTGCGATCCTCTACATCGACAAGTCCATCGAGATCGAACTCATGGCCGGTGCGACGCTCAAGCTGGCCGACGACTTCTGCAAACTGGAGAAAGCCGGCGAGATCACGACCGACCAGGACGCGGGTAAGAAACTCGACGACCTCGAAATCGGCGGAGACTACGACCTGAGCGGCGTCCGCGAATTTACCATTATCACCGACAGCGAAGGCAAGGACGGCAAACCTGACACCTTCGCCTGGGGCGACAAGTTCGGCGACACCTCTCATAAGAAGACTCCGATTACGGGAGATTGGCAGGAGCTTAACCGCGGCGTAAAAGTGAAGTTCGGCAGCAAGACCGGCCACAACGCCCGCAGCGTCTGGTATGTCAGCTACGACGGCCCCGAAGCCTACGGCATCCGCATCGGCCACGGCCGCCAGCCCGATGTCATCTCCGGCGTCCGCATCAGCGGCAAGGGCACGATCGACATGAATGCCTCCCACAACATCCAACCAGGTTTCCTCGTGAAGAATATCAACGCCTGCGTGCTCGCGCATGGCCGGGTCCGCAACGTGCTCGTCGAGGGTATCACGATGACCGATACGAACCGCTCGGTGATGGCCTACGGCGAACACACCGGCAAGTTCCTACCCGGAGGCAAGGTCGGCCTGGGCGAATCGTTCGACGCCGAGAATATCACGGTGCAGTTCACCCGCACGATTAACCCGAACGGAAGCGGCTATCTCCTCGGGCACCCTTCCTTCCGAGGCAACCTGCACAACTTCCGCTGTAATTATAATTACATGGAGACCAAGACGACCTCTATCGAACCCAACTTCAACCTCGATGGCTATGAAGTCATCGGCAACGTCATCAAGAGCGACGGCGAGGCCATCCATTGCTGGCGCCATTCGCAGAACGGCGTGATCGCCGACAACCTCCGCGTGGGCGATGTGACCTTCCGGAAGGTCGTGAGCGTCAACGCACCGGCTGGCTGGGAAGCCCCGATGCCCCCGGTGATGAAGAATAACCGCAACGCCCTTGGCGACCGCGCGCAAGGTCCCGTCAACAGCCTCGAACCCAAGCCCTTCGGCCGTCGCCTACTCGTCAGCGATTACGTCGGGAACAAGGTCGCGATCGTCGCCGCGGATGGCCGCATCGAGTGGCAGACTTCCGCCGAACGTCCCCAAGACTCTTGGCTGCTGCCCAACGGCAACGTGCTCTTCAGCCACGTCCATGGTGCCAAGGAAGTAAAACCCGACCAGTCCGTCGCCTGGGAATACATCGCCGATGCGAAGGTTGAAATTCAAGGCTGCCAGCCGTTGGCCGACGGGCGCGTGCTCGTCGTCGAATGTGGCCCGGGACGCCTCCTCGAGATTGGTCGCGACGGCAAGATTGCCAAAGAGATCAAAGTCCCGCTGACGATCATCCGTGCCCACGAACAAATGCGCGGATGCCGCAAGACAGCCGATGGACGCTACCTCGTGAGCGCCAAGGGCGACCGCGCGGTCCTCGAACTTTCGGCCGACGGTAAGCTACTCCGGTCCCAACCCGTGAACGGTGACATCCATGACGTCCGCGAGCTTGCCAACGGTAACTGGCTCGTGGCGCTCGGAGAAGGTGACGGCGTCGTGGAGTACGACAAGTCCGGCAAGGTCGTCTGGAACATCGGCCGCAACGAGGTCACCGACAACCCCATCTTCCTCGCCAGCTCCGTTGAGCGCCTCGCCAACGGCAATACCCTCGTCATGAACTGGCTCGGCCATGGCCACCTCGGCGCCACCGCCCAGATCTTCGAAGTCGACGCCCAAAAGAAACTGATTCGCCAGTTCACGAATCATAAGAACTTTATCAGTATCAATCACATTCAGGTGCTCGAATAACCCCGTATGAAACTCCGCCGCCTCTTCATCTTACTGGTCTTAAGCGGCGCTTTGTTCGCAGCGGACAAGCCCCCCATCGCCAAGAAAACCGCCACCAAAAGCGAAGAGAAGACAGCGATACCGGCCGAAAAAGGCGCACCACGCACCGAACTCAAAGCGCAGGTCATGCCGGGCGCATCGCTTAAATTTGATTTTCCGGAGCTCACCGTCGATCGCCATGGAGCAATGGCGGCTTGCAACCTGACCCTTCCGCAGAATTACGAAGCTGAAAAGAAATACCCGCTGGTGGTCTGGCTTGGCGGCGGCGAGGGCGGCAACTCCCCCAGCGGAGCCTTTTTACCCGCTGGCGATTTCATCACCGTCGGCCTCCCCTATCCCAAGGGAGCCAATAATCCTGCCCAAGCCAACATGGTCGGCGAATTCCCCAAGATCTGGACTTACCATCGCTTCATGCTCGATGAGATCGCCAAGGTGATTCCCAACATTGATAAGAAGAAATCCATCGTGGCGGGATTCAGCAACGGCGGGCACTCCATCGACGGCATGCTACGCGCCAGGGCTCCGGGGGCACCCATCACAGACTACTTTGGCATCTTCATCTTCGCGGACGGCGGCGGCACCCCGTACACCTCCAAGGGGTCCCTGCCTAATCTGACCGGGAAATTTGCCTATGCCTGCTGGGGCTCCGAAAAGGGCTCCAATAAGCCGGCCACCAGCCAGCTCCCCAAGGAACTCAAGGCCAAGGGGGCGACCTCCCTCGGCAGCGAGATGGCGGGCGTCGGTCATGCTTTTGCGGATACCGAGCTCCCCAAGGTGGCCGCTTGGCTCGAAAAGGTGGCCTTAGCTGGCCTGGCGACCCCAGCGAAGAAATAAGCCGAGTTCGGTCGGAACTAAGCCCCGCGGCGGCTGGTCATAAAATCCACCGACCCCGGCTTGACTCAAGCCGCCCCTAACTATTCCATTGTTGGAATAGTTTCCACCTATGAAAACACCCCTTGCTAAACGTTCGGTGCCCGTAGCCGCCGATACGGGTACTTCCAGCGTGCCCGCCCTCGAACGTGGCTTGGCGATGATGGAGACGCTCGCCCATCGACCCGAAGGCCTGACGCTCTCCGAACTCACCGCCGCCCTCGACCTCTCGCCGGCATCCGCCCACCGCATCACGGGTACCCTCGAAGACAGTGGCTACCTCCGCCGCGATGAGGTTAGTCGTCGTTATACCCTGACGCGTAAACTGCTGCTACTCGGCCAACCGCGCGGCGAGTCCCGCAACTTAGTCGCGGCCGCGGCGGATGCCATGCGGGCCATCCTTCAGACGACCGGCGAAACCACGCAGCTCTGCTGTCTTGCCGAAGATCAGTGCGTAATTCTTGACCAGTTGGCCTCACTGCACCCGTTCAAGTACATCGTCGACCTTGGCTCCCTCGCCCCATTGCACTGCACTGCGCCTGGCAAAGCCATCTTGGCTTTCCTCCCCGACGCCGAACAGGACGCGGTGCTCTCGCGACTAAAGCTCGAGAAGCATACCGACAAAACGATGACCTCCAAGCGCGACGTGGCCACGGAGATTGAACGGATTCGCTCCCAGGGTTACGCCTTAGACAAAGGTGAGCACTTCGATGGCATCTATTGTGTCGCCGCCCCCATCCTCGACCAGCACGGCCACGCCATCGGCGCCGTGACCATCGCCGGCCCCTCCAGTCGATTCCCCGCCGCTGCCATGGCTGAACGCGGTCAATTCATCCGCACCCAGGCTCATCGCATCTCCCGCACTTTCCTTTCCTAATGCGTCGCCTCTTTGCCATTCTCGCGTTCGGCGTACCTGCGTTGCCGGCCGCCGACCTCAAACCGGCGGACTTAGAGTTCTTCGAGTCCAAGATCCGGCCCGTGCTGGTCGCGGAATGCTATGAGTGCCACGACGCCAAAAAACAGAAAGGTGACCTGCGGGTCGATTTTCGCGATGGCCTCCTGAAAGGTGGTGAAAACGGGGCCTCCATCATCCCAGGCAATGCGAAGAAGAGCCTCCTCATCCAATCCATCTCCCATGAGCATGAGGACCTGCACATGCCGAAGAAGCGGCCCAAGCTCGACGCCAAGATCATCGCGGACTTCGCCGAATGGGTCAACCGCGGCGCCCCCGATCCGCGCGCCAGCGCGCCGAAAGAATCCGTGACCGCCACCTGGTCTGACCTGCTAACGGTCCGGAAAAACTGGTGGAGCTTCCAGCCGCTTCTGCGCACCGAAGCACCTAACGGCAAGGCCGCCAGCCCAATTGACCGTTTCTTAGATCAAAAAATCACCACCGCAGGACTTAAGCCTGCGGCGCCTGCCGACAAACGCACCTTACTTCGCCGGGCGACTTACGTGCTCACTGGACTGCCACCCTCTCCCGCCGAGATCGACGCCTTCCTGGCGGACACTTCTTCGGAAGCTTTCACCAAAGTCGTGGACCGCCTGCTGGCCTCACCGCGATACGGCGAACATTTTGCCCGTCACTGGATGGACCTCGTGCGCTACGCAGATTCTCACGGCAGCGAAGGTGACCCCGAAATCAATCAGGCTTGGCGTTTTCGCGACTACCTGATCCGCGCCTTCAATGCCGATGTACCTTACGATCAGTTTGTGCGCGAACAGTTGGCGGGTGACCTTCTTAAAAAGCCACGTCTGGACACCAAAGAAGGCGTCAATGAATCCGTCATCGGCCCTGGCCACTTCCGGCTCATCGAACACGGCTTCCAGCCGCTCGATACCGCCGATGAACAGGTCAAGAACGTGGACAACCAGATCGACGTCGTCAGTAAGACCTTCCTTGGACTCACCGTCTCCTGCGCCCGTTGCCACGATCATAAATTCGACGCCATCAGTCAGGCCGACTTCTACGCGCTTTACGGCATCTTCGCCTCCACTCGCCCCGCCCAAGTCACCATCGATTCCCCGGATCGTCTGAACAAGAACCGCGCTGAACTCATCGCCGCCAAATCCGAACTGCGCTCAGCCTTAGCGAGTGAATGGTCGACCGCTGCCCAAACGCTACCGGGCAAACTCGCTTCCATCGAAGCCTCCGCCGCTGAATATCGCGCGTTAAAAAACAAGGAGCAGACGGCGGAAGAAGCCCTCTCCTCCTTAGAATTCCGCACACGCCTCCAAGCAGGTGCAGTCTCCAACGGACCGACACCCGCATCGTGGTGGACCTTTGAGCAGGACGGCAAGGACCTGACCGGCAAGTTGCCCGTGAAGCTCGAAGGCGGCGCCGTCATCCGGAATGGTCGCCTGATTCTCAACGGAGAGACCGCCTTCGCGAGCACCGCTCCGCTGGCCCAAGACCTCAACGCCAAGACCTTGGAAGCTTGGGTCGCCCTACCCTCCCTCGAACAGTCGGGTGGCGGCGTAGTCACCGTGGAATCCCTCGGTGGTGGCGTCTTCGATTCCATCGTCTTCGCCGAGCACCAACCCAAGCAGTGGATGGCCGGCAGCGATAACGGTAAGCGCACTCGCGACTTCGGTGGACCCGCAGAGAATGCCAAACCCGGCGAACTCATTCACCTCGCCCTCGTCACCGACGCAGCGAACCGCGTCACGCTTTACCGTAACGGCCAACCCTACGGAGTGAGCTACATCCCCGAAGGCGAACAGGCCACCCTTCGTGAATTCGGTGCCGGCAAGGCCCGCGTCCTGTTTGGACGTCGGCACACCGGCGGCGGCCGCGCCTTTTTGAAAGGCGAAATCGAAGAAGCCCGGCTCTACACCTCGGCCCTTTCCGCCCAGCAGGTCAGCGCTTCTTTCCGGGCTGGCATCTTCCGAGGAAAAATTCAGGACCTCGCTCGCAAACTTACCCCAGCCGAAGAAACCGAGCGCGACAACTACCGGAAACAGCTGACCGCGGTGCAGGCCGAACTGGCGCGACTATCGGCCGCACACGGAGATTCGCTCACTTCCTTCGAACTGGCATCCACCCATCGCGAGCATCCGCTCCACGCCTGGACCAAACTCCGGGAAGCCCCGCAAGGACAAATCGCCACTGCCTGGGCAAAACTCACCGTCGTTAAGCCAGCCGCCGCCCAAGTCACCTACTCCTGGGATCTCACCAGCAAAGATTCCGCCGCATGGTTCCGTCAAGGCAACGGCTTCACGGCCGATCAGCCCGGAGATTTTCTCGTGGAAACCGAGGGTACCAAACCCGTCCGTAGTCTTCTACCGGCCGGCACCTACGGCAATCTCCTGTCGAACAAACATAGCGCAATGCTCACCTCTCCGCGCTTCAAGGTGGATTCGGATTACATCAGCGTACGCATCCTTGGTGGCGGCGGTGCGCACTTGCGACTCATCACGGACAACTACCCCATCGGACAAGGCGGCGCTGGGAGCATCTTCCCCCAGACCGAAGTCTCCGGCGACCAACCGCACTGGGTTCGCCTAAGCACGGCCTATCGACGCGGCTCCTATGCCTATATTGAACTGACCATCCCAGACGACATCACGCGGCGGGCGAATCAGGATCCGAAAAACAAAAGCGCCAGCAACCGCGCCTGGTTCGGCCTCCAACAGGTCGTCTTCCACAACGAACCTGGCCTCCAGCTTCCCGCTGCCCCGACGCTGTCCGAGGCCTTGGCCGAACTTCTGGCTCCCACTTCAGCCGAAAACCACATTCGCGATCTCACCGCCGCCGTGCAGGCCGCCGCCCAAGATTGGGGCAAAGGTAAAGCCAGCCCAGCACAGTTGAATCTCCTGAATGCATTCGTGAAGTTTGACCTCTTGCCGACCAGCCCGACTTCGGAAGCGGCGAAGTTCACCTCCGAATATCGTCGACTCGAAGCCGCCATTCCAGAACTCCGCCGGGCGCCGGGCGTAGTCGAAGCCGATAGCTTCAATCAGCCCCTCTTCGTCCGCGGCGACAACAAGAAGCCAGCTGCAGTGATTCCCCGCCGCTACCTCGAGGCCTTTGACACCAAAGCTTTCGTGACCCAGCAAAGCGGACGCCTCGAACTCGCCGAGAAACTCGCCTCGCCGGAGAACCCTCTCACCTCCCGCGTAATGGTGAATCGTCTCTGGCACCATGTCTTCGGCCGCGGGCTCGTCGGTACCGTCGATAACTTCGGCCGCTTGGGCGATCAACCGACGCACCCCGAACTCCTCGACCATCTTGCCCGACAGTTCATCCAAGAGAACTGGTCCGTAAAGAGCGCCCTGCGCTCACTAGTGCTCACCGAGGCCTTCCAACGCGACAGCACCCCGTCGGCTACCGCGCAAGCCAAGGATCCCGCCAACGAATTACTTACCCACATGCGGGTGCGTCGGATGGACGGGGAACCCCTCCGCGATACGCTCATCACGCTTGCTGGCCGAATGGGTGATCGGATGTACGGCCCGGGCGACTACGCCATGGCGGGACCCCGCGAGCAAACGCGACGCAGCGTTTACCTGCTTGTCCGCCGTAACGCACTCAACCCACTCATCACCACCTTCGATGGCCCCAAGCCCTTCACGACGCTCGGCCGACGTGACGCCACCAATGTCCCCGCCCAGTCGCTCACCTTCCTCAATGATCCATTCATCATCGAGAGTGCCCAGAGCTGGTCCCGCCGACTGGACGCCCAGCAGAGTGACGCCTTGAAAATCGATACCCTCTTCATCCAAGCGCTTGGCCGCCCCGCGACCCCGAGCGAGCAACAAGCCTGCAGCCGCTACCTAGCCGACCTTGTGAAGACCCATGCAGGCAACCAGCCAGCGGCTTGGCAGGACCTCGCTCAGTCCATTTTCAACCTCAAGGAATTCCTTTATATTAAATAACATGTCCCCACTCACCCGTCGCGAACTTCTCCGCCGCTGCTCCCTAGGCTTCGGCGGCATCGCCTTGTCTGGACTCCTCTCGTCGCCGGCCTTCGGCGCCGAATCCTCCGGCAAACGCCCGCACAAGGCTAAGGCCAAGAACATCATCTTCTGCTACATGTCGGGTGGCGTCTCGCACGTTGACTCCTTCGACCCCAAGCCCGCCTTGGCCCGCCTGCAAGGCAAGCCCATGCCCGTGCCCGTCCAGAAAACGATGTTCAACAATAACGGCAACATCTTCGGCAGCCCTTGGCAGGCCAAGCGTTACGGCCAGTCCGGCCTCGAGATGACGAACCTCTTCCCGCACATCGCTAGCTGCGCCGACGACCTCACCATCGTCCGGTCGATGACGAGTAAGGTCAGCGAACACGCCCAAGGAAATTACTTCTTCCATACGGGCTTCCCGTTCATGGGCCACCCCAGTGCCGGTGCGTGGATGAACTACGGATTGGGAACGGAGAATCAGAACCTCCCCGGCTTCGTCGTGCTGCAAAGTGGCGGCGCCGTCACGCCTCACGGCGGCGTCGGCCTCTTCAGCAACGGCTATCTCCCGGGCCAACATCAGGCCTCGATCATCAAAGCCGACGGCAAAGTAGCCTTGGCAAATATTAAACCAGGGGAAGGCGACGCTGATCAAAAACGTCGACTCGGCTTCATTGGCGAAATGGACAAAGCATTCGCCGAAAGTTCGCGCGAGCCTCAAGTCGAGGCCGCCATCCGCAACTACGAAACCGCCTACCGCATGCAGGCCGCCGTGCCGGAAGTTTGCGACATCAGCGGCGAATCCGAAGCCACTAAACAAATGTATGGCATCGATTCCCCTGACCCCTTGATGGCAAGTTACGCCCGTCAGGCCCTGCTTGCCCGACGTCTCGTCGAAAAAGGTGTCCGCTTCGTCGAACTCAGCTGCCTCACATCTAACATCGGTGCCGGCGGGGCGGCCAATCCGTGGGATCAGCATGGCGCCATCGAGAAAGGCCACGGAGCCATGGCCCACCAGGTCGACCAGCCCATCGCGGCCTTGCTCAAAGACCTCAAGCAGCGCGGCCTCCTCGACAGCACCATTATCATCTTCTCTGGCGAGTTCGGCCGTACGCCGTTCTCGCAGGGCAGCGATGGGCGCGACCACAACCCCTACGGCTTTAGCCTATGGGTAGCCGGTGGAGGCTTTAAACCCGGCACGGCCTTCGGCGCGACTGACGAACTTGGCTACTACGCCGTTGATAAGCCGCTCACCGTTTATGATTTCTGGGCCACCATCCTTAATCAGCTCGGTATCGACCACGAGAAACTCACCTATCGCTTCGGAGGCCGTGACTTCCGCCTGACCGATGTGCATGGCAGCGTCGTAAAAGACATCATCACGTGAAGAAGTTATTTGTTCTTGGTTCGTTGTTCTTAGCTTGTCTACAAGGAAATCAAGGCAGGACTGAACTCCGCCGCTCAACCGCAAATAACCGATGAATCTAGGCTCCATCCCTTTATATCTAGCACAAAAACCAAGAACAAAACCCAAGAACGACTCACTATAAACATGCGCACCCTACCCCTCCTCCTGCTCAGCCTCACGCTCTTCGCCGAAGAGAAACCCGCGGGAGTCATCATCCACGAAACCGGCGCCCACGAGCCGCTCGCCCAAGGGTTGGCCTTTTTCCATGGATCGTGGAAGTTCGCCGACGGCGCGATGCTCGGCGAGCAAGTGCCGACCGAGAAGCATACGGCTACAATCAAAATTCTTACCGCCTTTGACCAAATCAAGGCGGAGTGGAAGATGAAGTTCCTCGATCCGAAGGAAAATTTCCTCTTCGTCTCCTGGCCGGCCGACTCAGGTGCACACGCCATGGATTTCACTTTCCTTCCTGACAGCGGAAAGTTCGAGCTCATCCGTCCCGCCTACAAAGACTTGAAGCGCGAAGTCCTCGCCAAAGGCCAGCTGACTGACCTCACCAAGGATTGGCATGATGTCATCTGCATCCACGATGGTGCGAAGTTCACCCTGACGATCGACGGCGTGACCATCACCGCCTCCGATGAGGCGTTCAATCGCCCCATGGGCCCGTTCTACCTCAATGGCGGCGGCTTCAACGGCGCCCGCTATCTCGTCAAGGACCTCAAGGTGACCGCACTCCCGGGCTCGCCCCAGACCCGCACCTTCATCCCCCTCAAGCCGGCAGCACCAGCGCCGAAGAAGTAAGCAGCGACTGGCATCGCCCGCCCATTTAAAGCCCACACCCCTTAGCCCCATGACCCCACGCCCCAAGGC
>Ga0194048_10000128_pt1 | contig 33463 bp, 40 predicted proteins | sample JunL225m_MetaG_FD_161685 | JGI IMG/M metagenome (GOLD analysis project Ga0194048, IMG submission 161685) | Anoxic zone freshwater microbial communities from boreal shield lake in IISD Experimental Lakes Area, Ontario, Canada - Jun2016-L222-5m | ecosystem: Environmental > Aquatic > Freshwater >...
GCGTATGTATTCTTTCGCTCAATGAACATATCCCATAGATCTGGATTGCTTTTAATCTGAAGCAAAGCAGGAATAGGATTTACATGTCCAATTGATAAAAAATTATTCATATAAACAGCTTTTGTATTTCTTTTATCAATGACTTGTTTTGTACATTTATGTCGCATAACATTGAATGTCGGCATGAAGATAATTCTTTGTCTAGTAAAAAATTATACGCTTTTGCCATCTTATTGAACACAAATAAGTCATTAAAATCAATTCTATATCCTTGTATAGAATTTAAGGCATCAACATGATCATTAGTCATTTTTGGAAGATTTAATGACTTTAAAGACTTATTGATTTCATTCAATGGCCGAGTCACAATAAGTTTTCTTGCAGAATGATCATTTAAAACATCTGGAATGCAATATGCTGACGTTTCAGAAACTCCAAATTTACCTGGAGCATCTATTAAATCAAGCTGAACTAGCGTATTTTTCCAAAATGCTTCATGGCGACAATAGCTATCATCAGTTGTTAGCAGATTAGCCAGCCATGCAGTGCCTGATCTTGGAAGACCAAGCACCATGAAATCAATCACCAATGTACCCAGGTTGAACCATTCCAATAAACAGGCTTATTAAGATCAGTATCAAAATAAGGCTGGCCGACATAAAGATTTTTGCTTGGCCTATTATCCGTAGAGCCACTGCTGGTAGAAGCATTTAGCGTCAATTGAACTCGGTCAAACCATTGCGACCAAACACCATGAGCCTTGCTATTGCTATCAGTAACGGCTGATTGATTTGGTGCTTTTGGAAAACTCATTATTTAGCCGCCATTGTTGCATAAGCCGCTGCTGAGATGATCACTACCTTTACAGGATCAGTTACTCTGAACTTGAACACAAAGGACCGGCTTACGCCCAACCGCCGCCATTCCGCTCTGCGTAAATATTGACCAATAGCGCCAAAGCTAGTCCACATTTCACGACCATATGTGTACCCACCATCTCTGCTGACTTGTAGCATGATCTGTGGCTGGATTGACCTTTGTGATAACCCAGACTCTTCTGTTATAAGAAGATTTTCTGATTGTGATTCAATAATCTCACTATTTTGAGTATTGATGTAGATTTCACCAGCATTGCCACCAATGACGCCAACACCCTGTTGCATATCCAATCTCAGTCGATAAACATGCAGTTTGTTAAAACTAGTATCTGCAAACAAATGCGGAGTTATTAATTCTCTAGCAATAAGCTCGCCATTGTCAGTGTAAGTTTGTGGGTCAAGAATATAAATGTTTCCATTGCGATAGTCAGTAACAGCAATTTGGTTCAAGTATTGAGCGCCAAAATTAGCGTAATGCCTTGTTTGTCTACCGGAAACTAGCTCACTCCAAGCATCAGTTGTTGCATCAAATAGCCAAGTTTTACCTTCTTTCTGGAAAGAGATCTGATAAAACTCATGACCGTTCTGACGATAACCAAAAGCAATAGCATCGCCAACATTTTGATATTGGCTAAACAAATAATCTAAATCTGGAGTAGAAACTATAACTGGCTGATAATTCTGTATGCGTATAACAGAAATCCCACCGCGCCTAGTGCGACCGAGATAGAACATTTCACCAGCACATCTAGCAACTGACCAACGAGCAGCAAGGCCAATGTCCGTAGGTGAGCCAGCAATCCTTTGAAAAGGAAATGGAAATGATCCAGTGTTTTGCCAGTATTCTTGAGAAATAGTTCCCAGCAGGACAAGATTTCCATTGTCTACAAAGACCGCTTGAAGATCATCCGTATACGCCTCTTTGCTAGCAAACTGTAATGGGTCCCAGTTAAAGCCATCGTATTGTCCAGACAGCCAAAACTGCTTAGTGTTTGGAACATTAATGACAAAATAGCTATCAATAAAGACTACAGTGTTAGCCCCTGGAAAATTGACACCAGTGTAAGAGCTTGTTATAGATCTAAAGTTATCTATAACTTTTAGTGTGCCAGATGTTGCGGGCCATGAATCTTGATAAATAATAAGCCAGTCATTTGCATCAGTTACAACGCCAATACCACTTGCTGATTGATAGGCATATCCTGTGCCAGTGCCAACACCAGTTGCTATAAACGTTGTTCCAATGACGTTAGATGATGATCCAATCGTGGTGAAGTTTGTTGTCCCTACAAATCCAATGGTGTAGGTTTTTCCAACAACAAAATTACCAGCAGTTACAGTTGGTACGTTTGCAGTAAATACAATTCCTGATTGATTTAATGAAGCTCCAACAAGAGTAAAGTCAGAGTTAGCAACATCCTTGATAACATACTGAAATCCATCAATTAAATATGGCGCGCTTGTTTCAGGAACATTTACAGTATAAAACGCATATCCAAGAAGAGGACTTATAGGAAGATTTCCAGTTATGCGTTCTACTTTTACTTCTTGGCCTGTTTTTCTGCTAGTTAGAGTTTCATTGACAAGAATTGCGCGGTCATTATTTACGTTAGCAGTACCGTTAATAGTGCCGCTTGCCGCAGTAAATGTCCATGTGTTACCAAGAACAGATGTAATTGTATAAGTTCCGCTTGGGACATCACCACTAACAGTGATAAATGTTATGTTTTGACCAACATAGCGATATAAACTTACATATCCTTGAGGTTCAACAACAGTAACTACATGGGTTGTAGCGTCTACTGTATATGATCTAAGAATGTAGTCTGGAAAATTGTAAGTTAACTCGCCTGTTTCTGGCTGAAAAATATAGCCATTTTGACCATCTACAATCATTAATTGTAAACCGTTGTCAGCTATGGATACGTTTCCTGTTGTTGTCTTTAATGTTCCTTTTGATACAAAAGTTCCATTTGAATAAACTTGATACAACTGATTATAAGCAACCGCAAATAATGCGTTTCTAGCCTCCCACCACCATATTCCTCGAACAGGTTCATTACCAAGACTGGAAATTAATTTTAGCCCTGGAGTACCATACGCGACAAGATTAGATTTATCTTTTTCCGCTTTAATTTCTAGAAAAAGATTCTGGCGTTTCTGAGCAACGATAGATTTAGATCTACCCTCTACTCCTGGACCTAGAACCGATAGTTGTATGCTTTCTGGCATGATTAGCGTCCGTAGCCGTCTGAGTAGATATTGTATCTCAACTGTGACGTATTCATGAGAGCTACATCAGTACGCAATGTTTCAGTGCGCTGATTCATTCTTTTTAGACGCTTCAATGCGCTAATGCCAAGCTGTACGGTAGTTTGCCGCATGTCGAACTGATATTCTTCAGCAATTCTGACTGCAAGATTGAAAACAATGGCTTCCCAGTAACCTGGAGGAAGTTCAATGTAAGCCGTAGGATCAGCAATAATGGGCAATGGCTTCCAAGACGTAATCGTAATGCTTCCTGGAGAAGTGCCGGACTGTGCGTTTGGGGCATAAATCGGATAAATATACGCTTCAGCAATTGGAAAGCTAGGCTGATAGTACAAATACCCTGGAAAGTTAGTGCTAAGAGTTTTGAGCCTAATTGCGTTGTAATCGTCATAGTTCAAAACTTGCATCGGATAATCGACCGGCAAGGAACTATTGGTTAAAGTTAGATAAGCGCCAACAATCTTCATTGGCCGAACTGTGTTCCAGTTACCGCCAAGGCCAATTGTGTAAGGATTTTGGTTTGCAACTAACGGAAAAGTTTCCCTGATGACTTCATAGAGCATTAGCTCATCAAGCGACCAAGAGTCCAGCATTCTGTTAAGAGACTCCAGGCCGTCAGTCAATTCAGACGCGGTTAGATCCGTATCAACAGATGACACTTGGATCAATCGCATTGCTGCGCGGACGAGATCATTGCCAGTGTATAGCTGACCTACGTTAGCAACGGTCTTTGTATGAAGCTCATATGGAGCGGTTGAAGCCCAAAGATTGTCGTCATTTTGCCAGTAGACAGCAGACAGTTCCCAGATGTTGCCAGCAATCTGCCAGATGTTCTCAATGACTGGCGTACGGATAAGATTTCCACCGCCAAGAAGAATGTCGTATTCAACAGAGCCATCTACAACAAAGAACTCAATCATGTTATCAACCAGATCAACTGGCGATGAGATAGATTGAGTGCAAGCCTGATCTGAGTAAATATTTACTGGCGCAAAAGTGCCATGATGAAAGACCTGATACTTGCAGTCACCAAGTTGGCCGCCAAGCGGAGGAATTAGTTTAACTGTAAAGTATCTAGACATTTTTTCACCAGATTATTTGGAAGCAAAATGTTCTTTGTTAATGTATTCTTCAGGATTTGCGGTTTCATTGCTAGAAAGTCTTTGTTTCAAAGCAATGTTTTCGGCTTCTAAAACAGAGCATTTGTGTTTATAATGCGCCGCTTCTTTGGCTAAACCATTTACTACATCACCAATGTAACTATTATGTTCTTGTTCCATACTTTTATTTATCCAATTGTTGGTATTTTAATATATCCACCGCCAGGATATCTTATTTGAATGTAACCAGAAATTGGAACATCCGATGTAGCGGTATAATAACCTAGAGATATGTTGTTATCAAACTCTACAAAACCAGCACCTTTTGTTTGAAACAAAATTCCGACATCTGTTGCACCACCAGTTGTTTTGACTACATATTGACTATTACTTGGAGTATATAAATTTAATGCACCAGATCCTTTTGGATACATGACAATGTCAACATTTGTTCCAGATCCTTCCGCAGCAAATCCAGGCGTAAGTGCAGAGCTTGAATAAGCAGTAACGTAATTTGCTTGTTGTGATCCGAATCTTATTCCACCAGCTCCTTTTGCAGAAAGATTTAAAAAAACATCAGAAGCAGATCCTTCAACAGTCAAAGTTGGAGAAGATCCAGAATCCCCTCTTGCAACAAGCCAAGATTGATATGGAGTGCTGGTTAAAGGAGCATAGCATCTAAGAGATTCTTTGTTATTGATTCCACCAAGAGAAACATATCCAGGGCTTCCTGTTGTAAGACTTGGGGGAAAAACACCAACTTGATATTTCTTTTGTCCAGGGCCATATTCTCCAGCGCCTATAAAAATAGGTCTGGCTTGAGTCATGTCCTTTACAATAATAATCCAATCTGAATGGGTGCCTGATCCGCTTGTGCTGGTAACATTAACTGTTATTGAATTTGCACCAACTGATGTAATAGTACCATCCATGTAGATAGTATTATATTGTGCAAGTACCGCACTATAAACTCTAACTGTTTGATTTGTTGCAAAAATTGTTCCGGCAGTTGCTCCGGTTGCAAATGTTTTTACTCCAGTTCCAATTGAAAAAGAAGTGTTACTGTTGATGTAAAGCCAAGATCCACCAGACTCAAATGTGTAACATCTTCCTTCGCCATTTGCTTCACTAGCAAGACTTAAAATGTTTACGTTTTCTTCATATGCGCCCTGAATTGCTTGGACGCGCACGGAGGTAAGTTGATTGTTAATGTTTGTTCGCCAAAGAAACGGAACATTGCTATTGTTTCCAAGGTTATATGTTGTTGTGTATGTATATGTATTAACAAAAGATATATTGCTTGTTATAACTGTATTATTAACAGCAGCAAAAAAATTAGAGCCAACAACAGGGATAAATGGATCTCCAGATACAAATGTTATTGTTGTATATGATCCATTCCATGAAGTGCTACATACTCCAGTACCTGTTGTGTAAAAGTAATTAAATGCTTCAGTGTAATATCCAGTAAAAGAAACTGATGAATTATCTAATTCTGTAACAGTTAATTGAGTAGAACTATTTACATTAAGAACTTTAAATATTTTGTTTAAAAAATAAAAATTATTACCAACAAACGTAGTAATTCTTCCTGTTCCAGAGGCTGTTCCTGCATTTGTGTTTGCATAAAAACTTACACCAACTGAATTTGATGATGCTCCAACAGAAACAAAATTAGTGCTTCCTACTGATGTAATTGTATATAGTTGTCCAACTAATAAACCAGAAGAAACTGCTTGATCAAAATAAGATCCCCAGTTTTGATTAATTACATTTGTTCCTGAAACAGATGTGGCATATCCTTGTACAGATGAACTATAAAGAATTGATTCTGTTGGGTTTTGATCTTTTGATACTTGATGAGCAAGCCAGTTAGCCGCCCCATCCATAGAAAGAAACATTCCATTCGGCTGTGTTGAGTATCCACCGCCAACAAGGACACCGCCAGTTCCCCCAGTAAATCCTTGTGAATTGTAACCAGCAGCCACATAGTTACCTACACGACCACCGCCACCGCCAGTAGGATTATTCCAATATGGAGCATTTGTTGTTGCGTTATATGTTAGAACTTGCCCATCAGACCCACCAACAAGAAAAGAAGTTGTACTTGAGCCGGTCTGATATGGAATAGATCCAGCAGCTCCATTTTGTAATCTAGTAGCATATGGAGCAACTAATCCCCACTCTGGTCCTGTTCCATTTGAGGTTAAGATAAATCCAGGAGAAGAAATGTTTAGCTTTGAAGTAACTCCAGATGCTGATTGATATAAAAGATCTCCAACTGCACCGCCAGTCAAATTGTTAGCATAGGTTGAATTGGTGGAGTTTGTTGAATTTACAACAGTTGCAGTACCGATAGATGATGCAATTTGACCGCCGGTCGCTGGAGTAAGGCTTGTTCCATCTGAATAAACTACACCAGTGCCGATACTTGTTGATCCAGTACCGCCAAGAGACTGAGGAACCGGAGAAGTTAACGTGAAATTATTGCCCGTTAAGGTAATGCCGCCAGACGCAGTGTAAGACTGACTAGCAGCAAACTGAACAAATACAACAGCAGTTACGCCAATGGTTCCACCAGCAGTAGCATTACAGGTCCAGGTGCTTGCTGCTTGCGTTGATCCTGATGTAATGAATACAGTCGCGCCAATGAGATCAGCCCAAGTAGCAGCATCTGATGATCTTGACCAAGAGCTTGCGGCGACAACATAAATTCCGTTCTGTGATTGAGTTGACTGATTTTTAACCAGCACTCTTTGAGCAGCAGTTACAGAAACGCCATCAATGGTCTGAGTTCCAGAAAGAGTGATGTTAACTGTAGTCGCTACTACGCACGATGATTTAACATTAAGGCCAGATGCTTTTGAATCAACATAGGACTTGTTAGCCGCATCATAGGCATTAACTGGATTGCCAACATTAGCGATAGTGTAATTGCTAAGAGATAATTGACCGGTAAGCGTTCCACCTGACAATGGCAAAGCTCCAATGCTTCCAGCGTTGAAAGTCACCCATGTTGGAGCGTTAGTGCCGTTAGATTGTAGGAATTGACCAGAAGTACCAGGAACAACAAAGCCAGTAGATCCAACGCCAGCTTGATAGAGAACAGACCCAGCCGTGCCGCCAACAATGTTTTGAGCATTGGCTGACACAACACCAGAGATACTTACACCAGTGCTGCTTAAACTAAGCCCAGTAGGATTGCCTAGACCGTCTGTTACTGGTTTAAGAACATCAGATACACCACCATCTACTTGGAGCAATCCAGGATAGGTTGTGTTTATAGCATTTGGGCCTAGGTTCGACATGTTGTATTCCTAAATTAACCTAAGTTTTGAGATACGATCTTAGTTGAGCTTGTTCCGGCGCTATTGATAATGCCTCCGCCAGATGTACCATTAAAATTGTTATTGCTTACAATAAATTTATCTGACGATGGTCCTATGTACAAAGCCGCAGCTTGAAGGCCACCAAATAATTCATTGTTACCAACGCAGCCGAGAACTTGGAAGTTTTGCGCTCCACCATCAAACTGACATCCTGCATAACCACCAGAAGATGCTTTTGAATTACTTTGGAAATCGCAAGCCGTAAGAGTTACATATTTTGAATTAACGGTTGTTTGTATGCCAGCAAACCCATTGTTATAGAATTTACAATTAGTAAAGCGCATACTTTGTGTGTATTGCAAAGTAACACCAGCCGCAGAACTTACTGTAGCAAACCAACAATTTACAAAATCAAATTCTTGAGATTTATTTAAAACAACACCGTAAACAGAAGAATCAAAATACATGTTAGTAATATTGTTTCTTTCTGGTATATGGCTTGATGTGTATGCCGCAGCCTCAGTTGTCATACTATAGCGGCCACCAATTACGTCTCCATTCACCATGGTTATTGCTTGTGCTTGATCGTATAGTCTTATATGCCCTAATTGAGCCACGCTAGGTTCATTTGCAGCAGCAGCCAAAATAAAATTAGACATAAATACGTCAGCAGAATTGTATACCGCTACAGAATTTTGTATACAACCAAGAGCTCTAAAGTTGTCTAAATTTATTGCTACGTTAGTTAAAACAGTGCTTGGATCTGGCGAAGTTCCATAAACTAAAACTCCGACATAGGCATTTTCTATTGTAAAACTAGTTAAATCTATATACCCAGATTGATTGATGATTTTTATTGCAGCGCCATCAGTAGCAGTTCCGGCTTGTCCTAAATATATACCAGATAATCCAGCGCCACCTATTGCATCAAACAATACTGTAACAGCCGTTGTGCTTTGCTGTATTAATCTAGTTGCCCAGTTTCCAGCTCCGACTAACTGTATTCCCCAGTTGTTGCGATTTGCTGGATTACCTGAAATATTTATTGTGCCTGTTACGTTATAAGTTCCGGCAGGGATAAATACGGTATTAGCGCCAGGACTTGATTTAGCGGCAGCAATAGCATTATTTATAGAAGTTGTATTTGTAGTCCCTGAAGCACTTGGAGAAGCTCCATAATCAGCCGCATTTATAACTAAACTTCCGCTACCAGTAACACTCAGAGTGCTAGTTCCAGTGTTATAAGAAAGACCTGACAAAGTTACATTCTGAAAGCCACCGGAATTGTTACCGGCAAGAATACTTTGACCTGATGTCGTTGCAATAGATGCCCAAGACATTGCTCCACCAGTCGTACTAGAAAGCACCTGACCTGATACGCTTGGATAAGTCGCTGGCAATGAATAGGTCTGACTAGCAGGACTAGTTCCAGCATTGATCGTTACTGAATTAGATATAGATCCATTGAACTGAAAACTTGTACCTCTTGGCGTAGATGTCCAAGTCGGAGCAGATGCACCATTGGACTGTAAAATCTGATTAGCAGCACCAACACCAGCCATTTGCCCAGACAATTGAGCGCCGGTTGCAACGGTCATTGCAGACCCGCCATTACCCCAAGGAACGCCAGTTAGAGAGCTAACACCAGTACCACCAGAGCTAACAGTGACTGGAGTGGTCAAGGAGAACTGATTGCCGGACAAAGTTATGCCAGTGCCAGCAGTGTAGCTTTGAGATGCGCCAAACTGTACAAACGTGACGGCTGTTGTCCCAAGCGTACCGCCAGTAGTTGTGTTGCTGATCCAGCTAGTTAAGCCGTTGATAGTGCCAGCAGAAATGAACACCATTGCGCCGATTAGTTCACCCCAAGTGTCTGCATCAGTGGCTCTAGACCAAGCACTTGCAGATGCTACATAAATGCCATTTTCAGCCGCAGCGGATTGGTTCTTCACCAGGACTCGATTACCGGCAACTACAGATACGCCGTCGATAGTCTGAGCGCCAGAGAGTGTAATGTTTGCCGTAGTAGCCGCCGCACAAGATGTCTTTACATTGATGCCAACAGCGACAGAATCAACATAATTCTTAGTCGCAGCATCCGTAGCCAGCACTGGAGTAGCTAAGTTAGTGATGTTGTTTGCACCCATGCTTAGAGTGCCAGTCATCGTATCGCCAGCTTTTAATAGCGCGGTTGGAACACTATTTGACCAAAATGGCGCACTAGTTCCTGAAGACAGTAAGACCTGTCCTGGAGTGCCGGCAGATACAAAAGAAGTCGTGCTAACGCCACTCTGATACGGCAATGATCCAATAGACCCGCCGTTAAGGTTCTGTGCGTTAGTGGTTACTAGGCCCGGAATACTAATGCCAGTGCTGCTGATGAGCAGACCAGTGTTATTACCGTTACCGTCAGTTACAGTTTGAAGCTGATCAGTTACGCCGCCAGGAATCTGGAGCAAACTACCGTAAGTAAGGTTTTGATATTGCGGGCCTAGATTTGCCATAGATTTTACTCTTCTGTTTCGTCAAGTTCTTCCAGAAGTTCGCCAGCATCTTCCTCTTCTTCCTCTGGCACTTGTGGAATTGCTTGATCGCGAATTTTTGCAACTAAATCAGCAACTTGCTCAAATGGAAATTTGCCTAGCGCGGAAAGAACACCGTTTACTTCAGCAAGTTCAAGTTCTAGATGAATCATACTATCCTCTTAAAAAGGTTATTGGAGGCTTTATTTTACACTACTGGAGCAGGACTTTGAGGCAAATTAGGCGCAGTTGGCCAAGGAATCGTGATAGCTGCGATTTCATCCACCGTTGTGCAAGTTGCGTACTCTTGCTTGGCTAAGTTAGCGGTTGTTCTTACGGCTTCTCTATAAGCGTTCCAGTCTGGTGCTACAGGCGTTCCAGTCTCTACTTGCTTTGTTACCATCCAGTCGCTTGGAAGTAGTAGAGAATAAGCCGTTGAGTTGACTTGAGAGATCGCTAAAGCTTTGCACTGATCCAGATCCTTTGGCGTATTGGTATAGGTCAGCGTTGCAGCTTCTAGTGTTTCAGTCACCCAGTAATAGGTCTGATTCGCTGGATATCCGATAACGATGACTTCTTCTAAACCAAGTGCGGCTTTTTCTTCTGGCGTAGATAAGTTGAGCCAGTTCGGAGGATATTGCACATCATCAATAGTGAACTCAGTGCCTTCTTGAATGTACTGCGTATTTGGCGGGTAATAGAACATGTTGTATTCCTATCTGGCTAAAGAGTTCTTAAAAGGATTTTCTGCGAAAGCGGCGTAGATGTAGGTTGCTCCTGATCCGTTTTCAATAGCACTAGAAGTTCTAATTTTAAATCCATTGGACAAAATATCAGTTAGTGCGATACCTGTATCTTCTGCTTGCATGTCATTTGGATACAAAGAAAGATTAGCCAAATTATATGTGTTTCTTGAAGTGTCAAGAACTATCCAGTAGTTTCCTGACGAATCCGTTCTTTTTACAAGAATGAACCTCGGCCTAAACCCAAGGAACACAAACGGTCCGTCAGTAGATCCATTCCCCGTATAACCCCCAAACGCTGAGTACCCAGCAATCGCGGCGAAGCAGTAGGCGACCATTGCATCACCGTTATTTGCTCCTGATCCTGCATAGGTAAAGACCGTACTAGTTGGGCTTGTGTTGTTCCAAAATCCTGAAGTTGTTGCCCCTGATGAGTTCAGAATCAAGCGAACCGTATTTCCAAGAACCGCGCTGTAAACGTCCCAGTTGTAAGCGGTTGTTCTGTCTTTAAGAATGATGAAACTGGGATCAACACCTAACCCATGCCCAATCGTATAGGTTGTAGAACTATGCGTCCAAGTCACCACACTAAACCCAGCAGTCGTATTCGCACTCACTTGGCTAGTGATCGTTCCAGAAGTGTTGCTGACTGCTGTGCCGTTGGCTTTCCATTGCCATGCAATATAAGTGGCCGCAAGATTGTTGTATGTAATGCTAGTGCCTAGCGTGAACCCTGAGCTATTAAAAGCTGTAAGCCCTGTCGTATCTGTTGTTTCAGCGCCAGTAGTATTGGAAATTAGTCCTTTAGTTACACCGCGCACAGAGTCAGTCAACTTATGATCCGTAGCCGCTGATCTAGACTTAATCCATACAAGATCAGGCTGAAAGCCACCAGAATTAGTGATGCTGTTGCTTAAAAGAGTACCCGTGTAAGTCGTAGCCGCCATGTAACCAGCACCGTTGACAATTGCTGGCGTTGGCAGATTCTGCGTATTGAGAGATTTGAATCCGCTTGGTGGCGTGTAGCTGAATGGGCGTTGGCCGAAGTTGATTGATCCGGTTGCTGTTGAGCCGCTATCAGATCCTACGGCTGGAAAATATATTCCGCTTGCAATTCCGCTGTAAGCAACGCCCTGAGAAACCCCGTTTTTGTAAAACGTCAAAGTTCCAGTGTCTGCGTCAAATGTAACTCCTATAATATCTCCCGATGTATAGGCCGCACCATAAGCGGCATATGGAGGGCTATTGCCAGCGGCGTATTTGTTTCCCCCCGGACTGTAGCAATATCCTCCAACAATACCCGCCAATTGATTTTGTAGGCTTGCTGTATTGAGAACTATCCCTTCGTATGTATTCGATCCGGCAACAACTTCCCAATACCATTTTCCAGAAGACATGCCTATTGACCCGGCAACTGAATTATTTAACGTGATAGACCAAGTAAGATTTGCGTTAGATAAAGTTACCCCAGATCCTTTTCCAAGCGGATTCAACACCGCATAATTACCAACACCATTGCCGCCATCATCATAGTTGGTCGGACTATCCAGCATCGAATCGTAAGTTGATCCAGCAGTCAGGCTGATGTTGTTCGTCGTCCAGTTGTTGCCGTTGCCAGATGTATCGTTACCAAGAGTGGTAGTGGATGTTTTATTACCAAATGTCAGATAAAACCCATTGGTTCCGTAAGATCCCGTATACCGTGCTGGTTGCCAGACGCCAGTGGTTGCGTTATAAGCGCCAAATGAGCTTGGTATTAAAGCCTGTCCGTCAATGAAGTTGACTTCTGCTAGGTAACAGTCCGAATAAAAATTTAATACGTTTGTATTTGCCACACCAATTTGATGGGCAGAAGCGGTATTTATCTGGGTGTTAAGATTCTGCGCTGGTGTTGCGGTATAAGATCCAACTTGTAACGACCCATTTACATATATTTTAAAACGATTGCTTGCAGACGCCTGAGTTGTATCAAGAACAACAGTGATTTGATACCATGCTGAAGGATCTCTAAAGACCGCTGATGTAGTCCATTCTATGTTAGTTGTAACATTATCAGAGGAACTATAAAAAGTCAGCGTGTCGGAATTGGTGAAACGCAATACCGCATATCCATTACTTGCAGTTCCTGTTCCTTGACAAAATATAGCCTGATACGCGCCAAGAATCCCGCGCTTTACCCACCCGCTCCAAGTCCAAGTCTGCCTGTTCCCAGCAACACTTGGCGTCCTATTCAAATACGCACTTGCGCTAGAGCGAAAACGAAGAGACTGCTTAACAGAATAAGCTCCTGATACTGGCGCTGCTGTTTTGCTTGCACTAAACATAATTATTCTCCAGCCTTTTCTTAGCCCAGTAAGCTTTTTTAGAAGCAGACATTTTAGCCTTTGATTCTTCGCTATGCGGGCCTGTACGGGTCGGTGCGTGACCTTTAAGAGATGCGCTTATTTTTTCCCTTACATCATCCCTCCGCGACGGGTTTTTATCACCGAACATTAAATTTCGGTCTTCTTTTGGGGTTGTTGTCCATGCGTGTTGCATAGCTTCTTTATGTTTAGCTCGAGCCTCATCTGTTCTAAGGTGATCCATGTTGCGAGACTTGGCTTTCTCGGATAATTTGGCTTTTACTTCCGGGCGTTTAGATGGGTTATCCCTTGATAATGCAGCTTTAATCTTCTCCATGTGTTCGGGCGTGTGTTGTTTTCCATAGAATGGATTGTCAGCTCCCATCCTTTTTTGCCGCAGCTTTTCTTTTGTGTCCTCTGAAACAACACGGCCTTTAAGACTTTCGGACCTTTTGCGCCGCTGATCTTCAGTAAGCGTAATGCCTATCGTGTGAAATCTCATGTCACCGTTATGTTTGTTATAAGACATGTCGTGATTTTTAGCGTTTACGCACTGAAGAAATTTTGCTTCGATTTCTCTGACATATTTGCTTTCACCGAACATAAGTATTTCACGATTCCATGAATTAGGAGATTCCTCAATAAGCGGTTTAACATGCTTAGACGAACAAATATAACCATCTGACGGCGAACAATTTTTAGCTGTGCGGCATCCTACATACCACATTCCGGTGTCCGTATTAGTCCAGCGATAAAGAAACGCGGCTTGCATATCAGAATCCAGCTCCAAACGTGCTTCCATACCAGTTTGTACCATCTGAGTAGAAGTTAAATATGTCCTTCTTACTCGCAGTCGTCGTTACTGTTGGAGTAGTACCGCCAGCCCATGAAACCGTTGACCAAGAGACTGTGTAGCTACCAGAGCCAGTGTAGAGAATCAACGTAAAGCTCTTGCCGGATGCAGCCGTTGGCATTGTGATCGTTGGCGAACCCGCAAGAGTGACCGTCTGCATCGTGCCATTTGCAAGGCTTAACGTGAAAGTCGATGCGTAGGTTATCGTGTAAAAGGTTTCAACGTAGTTCGTGACGGTCGGATTTGTGAGCGCAGGGTTTGTATTCAGGACAACATTACCCGTACCCGTTGATGTTGTTACCCCCGTTCCCCCATTTGCAACAGGTAGTGTTCCAGTAATTCCCCCGACTGGGAGGCCAGTACAATTTGTCAACGTGCCTGAACTTGGTGTGCCTAAAGCCCCGGCATTAAGTACGGGAGCGCCAGCAGTTCCTACATTGACCGCAAGGGCAGTAGCTACGCCCGTGCCTAGACCCGATACACCACTAGAGATTGGAAGGCCAGTACATGAAGTCAGCGTACCGCTTTGTGGCGTACCAAGAATCGGAGTGACTAGCGTTGGCGAGGTAGCAAAAACATTTGCTCCAGAACCCGTTTCATCCGTAAGCGCCGCTGCTAAATTTGCACTTGTTGGAGTCGCTAGAAATGTTGCTACGTTAGTTCCTAAGCCGCTGGTGTAAAAAACCGTACCGCCAGTGCCAAACGCAACAGAACTCGCATCCGTACCAGTGAAAGTTAATGTATTACTCGCTGTCAGCGTTTTCCCGTCTGCAATCGTTAGCGTTGAGCCAGTAGCTGGAGCAGTCAGAGTGACTTTATTAACCGTGGTTGCAGTAGCAACACCGAGCGTAGGCGTAGTAAATGATGGAGAAGTTGCAAGAGCGACAACCGTCCCAGTGCCAGTGGTCGTATAACTGGTTCCCCATGCAGACCCCGTAGAGTTTGCAATCCCTGCACCGGGGTAAACCTGAGCCGCCGCAGTGGCAGTTAAAGTGCCTGTAGCTAAATTCAGACCAGAACCAACCGTTACATTTGAGAACCCGCCCGACCCGTTATTAGCTAGTAGCTGAGCATTAGTCCCCGTTGTAGCCGCCGCATAATCAGTCCCCGCTGTTGCCGTAGAAACCACACCAGACGTTGATTTCAGCAAACCAGTAAGAGACGTTGCAAGCGTAGTGGTTCCGGTTGCGGTCAAAGTTGTGAATTTACCCGCAGCAGCAGTTGTTCCACCAATAGCCACGTTATCTATGGTTCCAGCCGTTGCCGGATTAACCGTTAGCGTTCCTGTGCCAGTTGGAGCAATGCTAATACTGGCATTGGCCGGATTCATATTGAATGCGCCATCCAGAGTCAGATTTGTGCCGCCACCGCCTCCCCATTGGAGACAGGCCGTTCCAGATGAGGTACGAAGTGCGCCACCACCTGATCCAGATGCGTCAAAATAAGAGCTAACAAACTTAGTGTTAGCAGTTACAGTCGTTCCGGTAATCGCCGCTGGCGTAGTGCCACCAATCGCAGGAGGCGTAGATAAATCAAGCGTTCCGCCTAGCGTAAGACTTCCTGATGTTGTTACAGTACCGGTTAAAGTTAAACCGTTGACAGTACCTGTGCCTGATACGCTAGTGACAGTGCCACCACCACCAGATGTAGCCGCAAGAGTGCCAGCAGTTAAAGTTAAGCCAGATCCTACGGTTACGTTAGAGAACCCGCCGGAACCATTGTTGGCCAGCAGTTGTGCGTTAGTGCCGGTCGTAGCTGCCGCATAGTCCGTCCCAGCAGTTGCTGCACTGATTGCTGTGCCATTGCCTTTGAGCAGTCCAGTGATCGTCGTAGATAACGTAATCGCTGGAGTTGTCGTTGATGTTGCTACCGTACCAGCAAGGCCATTAGCGCTAACGACAGATACAGATGTTACTGTTCCTCCAGAAGCAGTTGACGCTAAAGTGCCAGCAGAAAATGACAATCCAGAACCTACGGTTACACTGCTAAAACCGCCAGATCCATTGGCATAAAGAATAGATGATCCAGTAGTTGCAGGAGCATAACTGAGCGCAGGAATATCACTAGCAACTAATGATCTAAACGTAGGAACAGCAGCAGATCCCGTAGTAGGACCAGCAAAAACATAGTTAGCAGTCTGAGTTGCAAGCGCTCCAGTTAAAGTTCCAGTTGTTGTTACTGGGGAGTTGGTTACATTAAAGATATTTGGAAGAGACAAACCAACACTAGTGACCGTACCAGATCCACCGCCACCACCCGTTGCTGATAGAGTGCCGGATGAGAACGTAAGACCAGAGCCGATAGTGACTCCAGAAAAACCACCAGAACCATTGCCATAGAGAATGCTTGTGCCTGACGTTGCTGGAGCGTAATTGACGCCAGCAGTAGCAGCAGAAACTACGCCAGATGTTGCTAGAAGAAGCCCATTTAGACCAACATTTAATGTCGTTGAACCATTAACCGTTAGCGTAGTGAAACGCCCAGAATTAGCCGAACTAGACCCGATTGGCGGTGGAGAAGCTAGATAATTACTGAATCCAGCGCCAGATATAGTGTTTGCTACATTTAAAGTAGTGAAATTAGCTGATCCTGGGGTTGTTGAACCAATTGGCCCAGGCGCTAACAGTGTTGCATTAACAATTTGACTTGGCGTAGCCTTAGTGGTTACACCAGCAGAGACTAATGGCAGAACATCAGACCCTGGCGTTACTGATGTGTTAGCCGGTAAAGCCGTGATCTTGATATTTGCCATGTTTTTTCCTGAGTTTCGTTAATTACTCTTCAATCTTAGGTCTGCGGCCTCTTTTCGGCGCTTCCTCGATAATTTTACCTTCAATCCCTAGTACGTTTAAGTACCATTCTGCGCTGGTTAGCCAACCATCCGCATGTAAAACCTTTAAATCGGCTTCATCAAGAGCAATTCTACAATTATCGTAGGTTTCTTTATGAACCGAGCATGGAAAGTCCATTATTTACTCCAAAAGATAAGAAAAAAGGGGGCCGAAACCCCCTTATTTCAGTTTTGCTTACGGGTTAGACCCTGCAACAATGCCGTAGTTGTTAAAGTTCGTTACGCCAAAGTCAGTGTAGACAGGGTAAGAACGTACAACATTGACAAGATAAGTGTCCGCAGCTGGAGTGAGAGAGCCAGCAGTAGGATTAACATATCGAATTGCAATGGTATTCGCAGCAGATACGCGAGCACTAGCGATTGCAGTTGCATTGCCAGTAGACGCAGTGGTTGAAACACCAACCCAATCGCCGACCGCTACGCCAGAAAGCGTAAAGGTCTGTTCAGCAGAGGTTGCCGCGCCAACACTTGCAGGAGTAACCGCAAGAGAGACAATGGCAGACCCGCGCTGAATGCTAGGTTGAACAATATTTGGACCTGGATTAGACATAATAATCTCCTATTAACCAGTGACGCGAACGGCAAGTTCTGGATAAACCGTTGACCAGCCATACAGAACGTCCAAACGACAAGGCAACTGGTCAGAGTTAATATCGTACTGGCGAACCAGACGAATAGAAACGCCATCAGCAGATGCACGACCGGCCATATCTACACCTTGTGGAAGGAGAAGATCAGCAGTACCGAACGCGAAAGCATCACGATGGAATGCAATAGCGTTAGGATAGCTTGCGCCGTTAGAGCCAGAGATAACACTAGCATTACCGCTTGGAATAGAGCCGGTAGTGCTGGTTACGTTCTGGAACTGACCAGAGAACACTGGGTTAGGGAACACAGAAATGCTCTGTGAAGAACCCGTTCCAGTTACAGCGCTGGTGATAACAAAGTTACGCAGTGAGCCAGTAGACTGACGATTCTGTGGGTTAACTGCATATACACCAGGAATGGTGAATACAGTACCAGCAGTCAGAGTCTTGCCATTGCTGACAGTTGCAGACAGTGCGAACGTGGTCTGTGCATTGGTCTGAACTGAACCGCCAGCCTGTGCTGCTACGGCCATCGTGTCAGTGCCAACTACAAACGTACCAGAAGTGAAGTTGCCTACGTTCTGATCCATTGCAAAGTTAAAGCCCAGAGTAGAGTCACCAAGAGCGCCTTTCTTGAAGATGCTAGAGATGGTTCCAGATGGGTTAAACAGATTGGTCAGACCAGAGACGATACCTACTTCGACCGTAGGATCAACAACGAAGTGACGCTCTTCATCAACTGGAGCGGCTTCCTGGTTAAGACGAGCACGAGCACCAAGGATTGCAGCCGTAGACTGTGCCTGAGTAGGAGTGCCAGTAAGCTGACCTGGAGTGCCAACAAGGTTGTAAATGTTGTAGAACTGCTGAAGACCATCATAGTCGATCTTGTTAGCAACTGCTGCAACGGCTGGCTTAATGAAACGATCAGAGAAATCACTGATGTTCATTGAAAGATCCTGCGTGGTGAACGCCATGTCTACGCCGAACTGAGTGCCGAGCGTCAAAGGGACATAGGTTTCAACAGCAGATTCAATCTGAAGTGCTGGACCAGTACGGCCAACATATCTTGGTGGTTTACGCAGATTGATCGTAGTACCGATCTTTGCGCCTTCGATAGCAAACTTATCGTCATACTGACGAGATACTGCACGCGTGAAAACCAACTGGTTGGTAAGAATACGCAACGCTTCGTTGGTGATCATGCTAATAGTAAGCAATTGATTGCTCATAGCATTTACTCCAATAGAGAAAGGAAAAGGTTTTTTGCCCGTTCATTTTCTCAGATAGGAGCCGATCCCTCGAATAATCTGATTTGCCGCAATAACGCACAGGGCCATGCTACGTTACTGGTAAGGTCAATTGTATCACAAATAAATAAATGTCAAGCATAAAAAAAGCCAGAGTGTTTTAAGTTCTGGCAAGAGAGGAGTATGAAAAGTGCTATCTCTAGCACCAAATACCTATATCATATTATCGCCTCATCATTGCTTGTTTTTTAGCTAGATCTTCAGCGTTTCTAGCGGCGATATATTCAACAGTTGTCATTTCAGCATAGTTCTTAACGTTCCTTGGAACTCCTCCAGCAGCACCATTGAGTGGCTTGATCGGAGTTGGAGCGTTAGACTTAGCCCTTGGAGCGCGGTTAATGATTTCCGCTAACTTCATGCCAGCAGCGATAGGATTGTCAAGCCCAGCAATTTCATACGCGACATCTAGATTGCGGCCAAGCATATAGGCAATCTCTGGACCATTATCTAAGCCCAGTAGAGCTTGTCGGATAGTAGGATTCTGCGCTAATCTTGGATCTGATATGATGCCTTCGATGACAGTATCGTAATCAGCAAACTTGGCTCTTGCCGCTGTTTCTGCTATTTCTAGCTTCGCCTGTGCAGCCATAGCGGTTTGCGTTGCCGCACGTTGTTCATATTCTGCCGCAACTGCTGCTTTGGCTTCTTCAACAGCAGACACTCTAGTATATTGAAGCATTGCGTCCATATACCGTGGGTCATATTGTCCTCCAGCAAAGTCATTAGGATCTGGTGCTGCTAACTTTGGCGCTTGAGATTCATTCTTCGGAGCAAACTGTTTAAGCATCTGCTCCTGTTGCTCAAGCAGCTTCTCAAGCCTTTCCGAATACCGACGAGCTTCATGCTTATCCCTGGTGAGTTCGTCAATACGTTTCTTTACCCAAGCATCTGTTTGTTCAAAATTTTCTTCAGAATCCTGTGCAGTTTCTTGCGCTTCAGGTTCCTCGCTGTCCAGCAGAGTCGGATCAACCGCTTCCGTTGTTTCCAAGATAGCTTCTGGTTCATTAGCAATCTCTGGTACTACTTGTTCATCACTCATTACTTTCTTCTCCTGGCTTTTCTTCGCCGGTTAATGCGCCGATATTCGGCTTTCTAGTCATACTCCCTGCTGGATTTCTTGAACGTCCAGCGCGTCTTTGTCCTTGTTGCTGTGATGGTTGAGGCTGTGCCATTGGAGCCATTTGTCCTTGATGTACACCAGGAGCTACAGATTCCTCCATCTGCTCGAACTCCATGTTCTCTTCTGGCAGTTCTTCAGCGCCCATGCCCATCATCATCATTAAGTTCTGTTGCACTGCTGCTTGTAATTGCGCGTCCGTCATCATCAGCTTGCCTTCTACGTCAATACGCTTGGTCTGTGAGTCAAACCATTCACGCTCTGCACGTTGAATCTCTAGCATCTTGTCGCCCTGTGCGGCTTGAAGCTCTTGGCTGAGATGCTCCATCTGATTAGCCATCTGCTCCATCATCTGTTGAGCTTGGATGACCTGTGGATCTACCTTTGTGCCATCAGCGGTTGGCTGTAATTGTGGCGGCAATAGAGCTTGCAGACGCTTGGAGATCTCTTCTGCTCCAGGCCAGTCCATGTTCTTCATCATCAGATCGCCAATGGTCTGGAATAGCGCAGGATTAGCTTGGGTTAACGCCAGCATCATGTTAGCTGCTTCATCGCGCTTCGTTGCATAGCTTGGCCCAGAGTCACAGACAACGTCATACTCACCGATAGTTGGGTTATAGATAGAATCTATCCCTGGATTATCTGTGTACATTGATGGCTGTGGCAGATTAGGATCTAAGTTCACGCTCTTTGGTGAGCCATCTTCACCAAGGATTCTTGCTACTCTTGGCTGGTCATAGACTTTTGGAATCATGTCAACAATGATCCTACCGATCTGACGGATAGATCTATTCAGATTGTCCTGGTAATGGAAATTGCCAGATTCTGATTGCTTCTGACGCAGCATGAGCGCACGACCAGAAGTCTCATTGGATTCACCGCCAAGAGATGGCTGATAAATGCCCATGGATTGCATAATGTCGTTCTCAGCCAACTGGATAGCTTGCATAATCGCAGAGCTTGCCTGTGGCGGTTGAGATCTTTGTGGAGGACCAACTGGCGTACCAGCGATAGAGACTGGATCATATTCAAGATAAGACAATGATTCCTGGTTAGCTCTTGCCCAATTAGGATCTGTCTCAAATTGACCAGCTACACCAATGAACGGAGCCTTTGGAGCAAGCGCAACATTCTCAGCATTAGCTGACAAGTAATAGTTGTATAGTCTTTGTGCGTCTTTAGCGTTGCGAACAAGACCAGATAGATAACGCTTTCCTTGTAGCCAGACTTCATGTCCGATTACTGGCACAACTGGAATGTACTTCGTTGGCAGTTCTGAACGCTCTAGCACTACAGAGCCAGTGACTTTACACCACATACAACGTTTAACGTCTGCCGTTCTACTGCGACCAGTCTCAGGATCATTGATTTCCTGTTCTTCATGCTCAATATAATAATACTCAGCTACGCGCACTGAATCCTTGGAGTACCAGCCCTGCATGTCTCCATTGCCAGCATCATCAAACTGCGTAGGATCTACATCAGGATATTGACGCTTAAAGTCCTCCTTTGCAATCTCCTCTGCTATCACACACCATTCTGCATCAGATCCGTCTGGACTCTTGCTATGGTTATCGTAATAAACCTTGAACGGATCAGGAATGCGGTCAATGAAGATCTCTTGATCAAATGATGTGTCGGAGGACCAGTCATTGCGAACGCGAATGTAACCAAGACCAGTGTCTACTTGCCATTCGACCGCCGTGTCATATGCGATAGACGCATTACTATTATCTTGGATATGACGCACTAGACCCATTAAGACTTCTGCTGTCTCTTGATCAGCGCCATCATTTACTGGACGTATTCGAACGCTTGGCGTGTTCTGTCTGATCTCATTGACCACTCGATCTCTGAACTGCAATAGCCGATTGACTACCAGCATTGGCCGTTCTTTCCCTGGACGATTGCGGTCATACTTTGCTGCTTCAGGCCATTGATCGCCAAGACGAGCAAAGCGAATGTCATCTAACCGCTCTTGTCTGTTCTGAGCCTCAAACTCTACTGCGCTAGAGAATCGCTTACGGATCTCATTCAGCAACTTCTCATCAGGCTCTTCCGCTGGTTCGTTGATACCAATGGAATTAAAGATTGAATCATCGTCTAGGTTCATAGTAATACCAATGGTTAATTCATCCAGCTACCAGCAACACCAGTGTCGCGCTCTTTGCGCCTTTTAATATTATCATTCTTCAGCATGTCAATACACGTTGAAAGATAACGGAAAGCATCAGCGCCATGAGAGTATTCATCATGCAATGGCCCTCCTGGTTGCTGCGTTGTTGAGTTGATCGAGCGCCGATAACGCTTGAGACATTCTTGTAAGCGTTTAGTGTTGGTCTGATCCATCCAGACATGAGGTAATAACATGCGCGATAACTTGATGCCGTGCTCAACATCGCCAACCGGAATGATCTCTACATCCCAGCCTTGCGCGGTCATGATCTCAGCCGCACTTTTGCCAGTCTTGTAGTCCTTTGCGACACCATCATGTGGTAGCCAGATCTTTCCCCAGTTGAACGGTAGTTTCTTTAGCTCTGAGCTGTACCAGTCTAGAGTCTGGAATGACTCTTCAATGTAATGAATAATCCTGCACTCTGATCCTGATCTCTGTGCAACAATGATGGTCATCGCATCATTCCAGCCGAGGTCAAAGATCGCATGTGCTTTGAGGAACGGATCATGTTTGACATGAGTAATTCTGTGGTCGTCGATCATTGCTTGGAATTCTTCAGCGAAGATGGCCCCATCTACAACAGTCTTTGGCACACCCTCCCATATGTTGGAATATCCTTTGATATCGACATTGAGGCAATGCTGGCGTTCTTTTTCTAATACATCTGGAAACCAGGGATTGTCAGCGTAGTTTATTTTGACAATGAGCGAGTCAGGTGGGGTATTAAGTACAAATCGCTGATAGGTTTCGTCTGTGTCGAGATCTGGATTGAGTGATACCCATATCTCACTATTAGGAGCGCGAATAGTAGGAATAAGTATATCCCAAGACTTTTTGGATACTGTTTGCGCTTCTTCAATCCAGCACCTATCGCAGCCTTCAAATGATTTAATTGATTCAACTGTGTGGTTGGCAAGACCAGCAAAGCTAAACGTAGAACCGTTAATGCCGGAGATCTGTGTTTCTGTGACATTGTAGAACTGTCCGAGGTTTAAAGCCTGGATCTGATCGACTAATAGCGTATGAACAGACTGCTTGATGGACTTCTGCACTTCTCTAGCGCATAAGACCCGCAATGGAGATTGAGCGGCTTGGATTAGTAAAGCTCTAGCAAATGCCCAGGACTTGCCAGAACCTCGACCGCCATAAGCTACTTTATAACGATATGGTTGGAATATTCCTTGGAGCTTCTTTGGAAAGCTGGCTGTTGTTTCAGTCAAACTTCACCTTGATTGAATGTTGAACTGGACCGCCGTCAGCGCCAGTTATTTGATTCTTTACTTCAGCAGGAATGATCTTGCCAAGTAAAGAAGCATAAGCAGATGAGTTTGATTCGGCTAATTGTTTAAAATAATCAGCGCCTCCAGCTTCTTCAAGAGATTGCATTAGCATCTCTTTTATTTCTCTAGTCTGTTTGTTTGGTACGCCTCTTGGACGACCAGGACCAGGTAAACCGTTAAACGGTTTTTTCTTAGTTTTTTTAACTTCTACTTGTTCTTCTTGCATTGTTTTATTCATCCTCAGATCTTTCTAACCAAAGTTCACAAGTATCTGTCAATGTCTTGGGTTCTGGTCCGACATCCAATAAACTATTAACAACGCAATAGCCATGGCCGAAACAAGTTCGATTTGGCTCAAAATATTCACAATTAGAACACTCTTTTTTCAAAATCATTTAACTTAGCCATGTAATGTTTGGCTTTTTCCAGATCATTAGACTCGCCAGGTTTAGAGTTGTTTCGCATAGAGTGCTTAATTATACAGCCTTTTAGATAGCCTGAAAATTCTTCTGCTGTCAATATTAGTTCCATGACTTCCCAGGGTTGAACTGCCATGCGCTTGTAATGATCGCCGCCAGCTTGATGTTCGTCTATGTCTCTAGCACCATCTGATCTTTGACCGGACGCCCAAATGAAGTCTGCAAAAATACTCATCTGATTTGATCCCATTGTTCTGGAGTTGCGTCATTGAGGCTAACTCTTACATCAGCCTCCATGGTTAGTGTCTCTTTAATGAACACACCATTGGCCTGGAGAGTGCCGCGCCTGTCCTTAATCTCATTGTAAGCCGATTCTAGGCACGAAAGTAAATCCAAGCGTTCCATGTCAGCTAAGATAATTAAAACGACTAGCGCGTCTCCTAGACCGTCTATCACCCCATCGCGGTCCTTCTTGATCAGTGCATCGCATAGTTCGCCGACTTCTGACACTAACTTTAGCGCCTGGACCTGACTGCTGCTATTCGGAATAATCTGTCTAGCTTCTGCCCAGCGTAGGACGTCTAGTTCTAATTCTTGAAAAGATGGCATTATAAACTCCTCTTTTTTTTCCAGTTGTTTCTCATCCAAACACTAGCAATCTGTTTTTGTTTACATCCACATGATTGTGACTTAGTGCTAACGATGTTGTGAGCAAGAACGGACTTGATTTTTCCGCAGCGACACTTGGCGACAACGACCTGTTTACGTTGACTGCCAAAGATCCGATCTTCGGCGTTCTCTAGGATGGTCCAAAAACCGAATATTCTACCCACTATATCTTCTCTTGTTTTAGCCATTCTTTTTCTTCATCGCTTAATTTTGGAAGACCGCAATAGTGAGTAAATTCACCAGCAGGGTAATATTGCCCAACCACCGCAGAACCATATGCAGTTCTTAATAACATCTTAACGCCTTCTGATGGCTTATTATCTTTAGTGATACGTTTCCAGATTGGCATAAATTCCGATAAATATTTGTCGCTATTCATACTTTTCAATAGTTATTATCAAACCGCCATTTATTACTGGTTCGCCATAATAGGCATAGATCCGGCGCACCTGTTTGTCATTCGCGAATACAATACCCTGAAGAGCATCTAGAGTTGCCTTGATGCAATTGTCTAGATCTATAAGAACCTTGGACTCACGACCAGACTGCGTTTCCTTTGGCCTCAGTTCTATTATCACACTGACCTGATCGCTAGTCAAAGCAATCTTGTGCTTGCTAGCAACGTACTTGACCTCATTGCGATAGCGGATCGCTTCTTTGCTTAGGACTTGCTTGTTCTTGTAGACCCGCCAGATTGCGTTCATCGAAACAGGATAAGGAAGTTCTAATGTGATTGTCCGCATGGGCATACCTGTTGGATGGCATCATTACCGTACCTAAATACCTTGTCTATAGACAAGAGGTATTTTGGGTACGAAGAATCAATGACTTGCGGAAGCCTGTACCCAGTACCCAAACGTACCTTAGGTATTTTAGGTACGATTGTACCCAGTACCTAAAGTGTACCTCGGGTACTTTAGGTACGATTGATTTAGTCATTTTTCTGAAGAATCATGAATGTTTTTTCCAGTTCATTGACTACAATCCACCCCGCTTTGTATGGTTCTATGATAGCACCGTTGAGCAAAAACCCGATTAGCTTGTCAGTGTTGCTGGCGACAAGATGGTTCTTGATGGTCTGTTTTGCCCATCCCATGCGTTCCAGATAGATGGTCAAATCTTCTTTGCTCAAGTAAGGATAATCATTGATCACATCCAATCCAGATTCTAGCCAAGCATTAACAAACGTCTTCATATTCTTTGCTAATTTAGAATCTGTTTTCTTTGGCTTATCCTCATCATCTAATGGCTTAACCACACAGGTAGTAGCATCAGCACCAAACTTAGTTTTGCCCATCTTTAAAACTTCTAATTCAAAGTAAAACTCTTCGCCTTTACTAGATAATGCGCGTTGCTTAGTAATAGTGGCGCACTTTATATTTTCCTTTTCTGATATTTCTATCTCAGTATCAATATGCGCTCTAATACCAGACCAGCCTCTACCACCTTTTGCTGCGTCCTTACCGCAATGATGGACTATTAAAATAGCGCTGGAGACACTATTCATTATGTGATCAAAACGCGCCATGATCGGACCCATATCTGTGCCAGAGTTTTCGTTAGCGCCAGCGGAGATTCGAGCCAAAGTGTCGCCAATGATTAGCTTGCACTTGACGTTACGCATTTGCTCTTCTTGCTTCACCAGGGTGATTATGCGGTTTACATCATAATCGCTTTCATGAAAGTTAACGGCTACCTGAATGATAAGAAGGTTTGGAATCTTTTTATCATGAAACTTTTGATGCGCCTGAATCCTTGACTTTACGGTCTCAGGAGATTCAGTGGCGAGATAAACAACAAGTCCTTCCTCTACCTGTTTTTTGAACCAAATGCGTCCACCGGCTATATGACAGGCCATGTCAATAGCAAAGAACGTCTTTCCTGAGTTGCTGTCGCCATAAAGAATTGATATGGTCCTATTAACCAGCATATCCTGGATTAACTCATCTGGCGGTTCGTAGGTGTCTGATAATTCATCAGCGTAAATCCCTTTCATCGCGTCAAGAAGATCTTCATCTTCCTTCAAAAAGCTCACATCAAAAGGATCTGGAAGGTCTAGCTTGCGTCTTGCGCTATTCACTAAGTCCGAAATTTGTCTACGTCTTGCGGACCAACGATCGTCATGAGGCGCTGTTGACATGTCCATCAACGCCCTGAGATGATTAACAACGGATCCAGGGTGTAAACCGCCGCCGATTAAGCTATACGCCATGTCGCGCAAGCTATCGTGATAAACCTCGCCAGTGATGATGCGCTTGATCAGTTCAGCATGACGTTCATCTTGTGGAATCTCACTGATCTCGCCAGTAACCTTATCGACTCGCTTGTCTACCCGAATAGCATACGCCAGTGACTCAAAGCCATTAAAATCACGCAAAGCGCCTTCATTCTTTATCGTGTTGCCAGTGAGAGTTAAATAACGCTCAGTGCTGTATAGCTCTATAGATAAACCATCCCAGGTTCCTTTACAGCCCTGATTTAAAGGAGGCGCATAGCCAAACGCTCTTAGACCAGTTCCGCTCGGAGAGATCTCTATGTAAGCAGCTCCGAGATGCTCTAAGAGGCTTAATGCTTCCGGCAATGGCTTGCCATCAAGAAAGCAATGATCAATATCTACGCCATTTAATCCATCGCCGTTTAGGACAATTCCTATGCCAGTGAAAGCATCTGATTCGTCAACACGTTCTTCATAAGCCAGCAACGCTTCTTCATACGTTGCCCAGGTGTCAGAATTGGTGCTGCTTGCTTTTCCGTTAAGAGTCTTCGCATCGAAAGGGATTTTGCGTTTGTTGATGTCGCGCCAGCAGACCCATCTCGGAAGGCATTTTAGCTCTATTGGAATGTTTTCAAAATTCACTTTGCTTTTTCCTCAAAATAGTCACTAAGTGCCTTCGCTGTCTCATAGCTTGGGTTCTTCACTCTGCCGGACTTGATAGCCTGGATCGTCGCATAATGAATTCCAGTTGCATCCGCAACCATTGCTAACCTCCTGTCTAGCAACAGATTTCTTATCTCTTCAATGGTCAACATAAAGCCTCCGCTAAATTATTGCAATCTGACGCTTGACATCCTAAAGCATGCGCTATAACATTGTCAACGAGCCAGCAAGAAAGGCTCTATAACAAAGGAGTATGAAATGGCAATTCAATTGATGACAACAAAGGGTTACGCTAGCGATAGCGTCAAGATCCTAGTACACGGCCAATCTGGAGTCGGCAAAACCACTCTTATCGGCACACTTCCTAACCCAGTCGTGATTTCAGCAGAAGGTGGCTTGCTTGCGCTTGCTGACCTAGAAATCCCGTACTTGAATGTCACTAACATGACGGAGCTAAATGAAGCTTATGAGTGGCTTCTAAACTCAAAAGAAGCTGATCAGTTTCAATCAGTCGCAATCGACAGCATCAGTGAAATCGCTGAAGTTGTCCTGAACACTGAGAAGAAGCTAACCAAAGACCCTAGACAAGCCTATGGCGCACTGCAAGAGCAGATGACAGACCTGATCCGCGCTTTTCGGGATTTGCCTCGAAAGCACGTTTATATGTCAGCCAAGACGGAGAAAGCAACAGATGAAAACGGAAGAATCCTCTACAGCCCCAGCATGCCAGGAAACAAGCTCGGTCAGATGTTACCTTACTTCTTTGACGAAGTTCTCGCTTTGCGTGTTGAGCGCGATGCTGATGGTGCTACTCATCGTGGCCTTATGTGCGACAGCGATGGACTCTGGACCGCCAAAGATAGGTCAGGAAAGTTATCCCCCTGGGAAGATGCAGAACTTGGCGCAATCATCCGCAAAATAACAGGTGAATCATGAGCATGTTAGACAGAGTCGAAAATCAAGATCAGCTTGATGAAGTCATTGAAAAACTTGAAGATCTACTAGAAGGCGTTGACATGGTAGTAGCCATATCAGCATTAGCTAATATGCTTGTTGAGTGTTTTGCTGAAATCGGATCAACGATTAATGCAGATCAGGCTTTGAGCACTTTTGCAAGCGTCACTGAGCAGATGCAAATTGAGATAGAAGAATTGCTAGACATTAACATCGCAGAACAATCACATTAAGGAACATATCATGGCTAATTTAAATGAAGTTTTCACTCTTGATTCTTTGCCTACTAATAGCACTGGAAGTTTTGATCCTATTCCCGTGGGTTGGTACACCGCGAGTGTTGTGGACGCGCTTTTAAAAGATTCCAAGTCCGGCGGTCAGTACATCAACGTGCGCTATGACATTCTTGGGCCAACTAATGCTGGTCGAGTCATTTACGGCATGATCACGATTCGCAATGCTTCTAGTAAAGCTGAAGAGATCGGACGCATGCAACTGGCTGATCTAATGCGCGCAATCGGTCTAGCCAAGATTGGCGACACTGATGAACTGATCGGAGGCAAGTGCCAGATCAAGGTAGAAATCCAAGAATCAGAAAGCTATGGCGCTCAGAATCGCGTAGTTGGCTTTAAGTCTATGGCCACTGGTTCTGCTGCAAAGGCTTCAGACACTACAGCCGCACCGCCCTGGAAGAAAAAGTAATTCAGCCATTGGCACAAGGAAGTGCCGACCTAAACTGGAGTATGGCCTTGGAAATCAAAGACATAACAAACACAATTGCCTCGCTAATTGATCATCATCATGAGAACAATCAGGAATTACCTCGCCCTCATCTCGGAATTTCTCTTCTGGGTCATTCTTGTGACCGTCACTTATGGCTCAATTTTCGATGGGCAGTCGTACAAAAACATTCTGGACGCTTGCTACGATTATTTCGTCGCGGTCAGCTAGAAGAAGAACAGGTCATTAAAGACTTAAAATCTATTGGGATAGAGATCAATTCTCGGCAAACTTCAGTAGACTTTGGTTCACATATCTCAGGATCAGCGGATGGCTTACTTACTGCTGGCGTACCAGGACATGAGTCCGAAAGTCTAGTGCTGGAGATAAAAACGCACTCAAAGAAATCCTTCACGGCACTGGTTAAGCATGGCTTGGAGAAAGAAAAGCCAGTGCATTACATCCAGATGCAGGGCTACATGCTTGGACTGAAGGTCAAAAAAGCATTGTATTTTTCTATCTGCAAGGACAATGACGATATCCATACTGAAATAGTTGACTTCAACTACACTGCCGCCACAAAAGCTATCGAGCGCGGCAAGAAGATCGCATTGTCAGAATACATGCCAGAGCCGATAAGTGCAGACCCTTCCTGGTATGAATGCAAGATGTGCCCAGCGCATACGTTTTGCCATAAAACAAAAATGACAGAGGAAGTCAACTGCCGCACTTGCGCTAATAGTACACCTACAGAGGACTCAGAATGGCTTTGCGCCAGAAATGAAAACGCCCCTATTCCTGTCTCCTGGCAGCATCAAGGCTGTAATCAGCATGTCCTGCACCCTGATCTAGTTCCATGGACCAGAGCGGAGTCCAGTAGTCCTAATGAGGCTGTCTACATCATTGATAGCCAGCATGTCCGCAATGGAGAGCCTGACGAGCGTGTGTATAGCTCTAAAGAGATCATTGCTAATCCTTCTGCGTGTGCGTCTGATGATCCTACGGTCAATGCGCTCAGAGAGGAATTTGACGCTAGGATAGTTTTTTAACTTTTTTTCATCTGACTTGTTGACATCTTAAATAATAAGACTATCATTACATCCAAGCCAAGGCACTTCGCACTGGCACTAACTGGAGAGAAAGATGTTATTCGTAATCATCATCGTAGTCGGATTCATATTGCCCACACTTGTAGCAACTGGCGCATACCATTTGATTGACAATCTGCGCTATTCATACAAAATTGACAAAAAAGAACGCCAGCGCCGGAATCAGGACGCAAGCTATTCGAGACTCCTATGAACAACTTCTACAGAAGATTAAAATTAAAGCTGATCATGCTACAGATCAAACGCCATCACCAGCAGATCAATTTACTTAGCCTCCATCTCGGCGATCTTGTACGCAAGAAAAGCCAGATTGAGATTAAACTAAACAGATAAATTTAACCGTAAGCTAGCAGAGCGGCAACATCGCTAGAGTCAGGACAGTGCGCTGCGTCTCTCTTGTCTGGTATAGCAGAATGTGAGAGCCTGACATTATTTTTGTATAAAATTATGTACACATCAAAAACAATATATAAACCATTTGAGCCGCCGGATTATGAATCGCCAGAGAGATCATTTATTTCAGCCATCATCAATGACGCTATCAAGTGCATCAACCGCAAATGTTCAGAGCCATGTCATGTTGATGCAGACCTGCGCTGGCTATTCTCAGAACTGTCTGACCCTTATTTTGATCTAGTCGAAATGGATCCTAAAATAGCTAGAGAAGGTCTTTTAAGGCAACTTGCTAATGACGTCTCATATAGGACTTTCAGGGACAGATATCGGCGCTGGAAAGGAATAGGCACTGCGATAAAAACAGCAGAAATTAAAAAGATGAGCGCAAAGAAGTTCATAGACTTCATGCACTCCCTATCAGATGAAAGTGCCAGTTAAACATTCTTAATGGATGGGTTGTGGGAACCTAACTGGCACACTTTTTACAGGAGAAAACAATGGACGAAAACGAATACGCAGCATTTGAAGAATGGCGAGAAGAAACGCCAATCAATGAAATGCTCACTGGAGATGAACTAGACATGGTTCTGTTCTGGTTCAAGGATCACAAGTACGATCGCGCTATCAAAGAGCTTGATGACTTTATCCTAGCAGCATGGGAAAGACACAGAGAAGAAGATGACTACTGAGGATTTAGAAAAGCTATCGGCTTACGCCAGAAAGGTCATAGAAGCAAAAGGCTATACATTTTATCGCGCTGTTTATGAGCAAGGAATAAAAGATGCCGAAAGGTTTTATGGCATTACAAAACCAACATATTCAACAAGAGAGATAAGAAAAAATGAACGATGATGATGATTTGGATGGTCCAAACATTCGCATATTAGAGTGTCCGGTGTGCGCTAATCCAGTGTTCTGGCACAATCATGTTTGGCACTGTGAACTATGTAACTATCCAAATGAAAACTAACTTAACTTGCCCTAGATGCGGGAAAAATAATTTAGCGGATGTACATACATGTACGCCAAAACAAGATCAGTCGATTGATCTTAATGCTAGTGCGGCATATTTAGAGACTTTAGCACCGCAATGGAGGAAAAAAAATCCAGATCATGTGACGGATGTTTTATGGGGTATAGGATTTGCTGAAAGGCATTACGGGATTGGAGGCTGGGATGACTAAGGAAAGAGATTTGTTAGCGAGAGCAGGGTTAGTAATCGCCCAGTACCGCATCAAGGACCCAGAAAATCCGGCGCTACGCAAGTTATCCCAAACAATCAACGAGTACCTCGAAGAGAATCCGCAGGAGGAGCCAATCGCTTACTGGGATACGCAAGAAGGTAAGTTAATCCCTGCTGTGCCGCTTTCTTCTGAACGCACTTGTTTTAAAGTTCCTCCTGTACCCCTGTATCTCCACCCAACTAAACCAGAGCCAGCCATTAGGAAGCCGATGACTCAGAAAGAAATTGATAAAGGGTTTTCACAAGATTGGTTTTACGGATCATTTGTAGAGGGCATCCGCTACGCAGAAAAGCACCACGGGATAAAAGGGGAGGAAGAATAAATGATGACCAAAAAAGACAAACTTGAAACTTTAATGTTAATTTCTGCGCTTGAATCTTATTGTTTATCTAAAGATTCTTTAGAAAGTTATCCAGATTATTTACTAGAAACCACCAGTGATGTGGTAGAAAAATTAAAAGCAGACGTTTTGGGCGAAGAAAAATAATGGCCTAAATAGCAAGCATAAGAGCGTTTAAAAGTCATATCTAACAGCTTTTGCGGAAATCTCGGAATCTGATCCCGTAAATTTAGAAAATCCAGACGCATCATAGCCCAACTACGATAAAACGTATTTTATGAGACATAAATCGGCTTAATGCCTAATATCTGAGACACAAAATGCTACACAAAATCTTAATACCAATGCTATTTGCACCAGCAACATTTGCAGATGTTAATTGCTACAACTATGGCGTAGTAACAAACTGCACCAATGGTGTAACAGCCTATCAATATGGCTCAACGATCACTAGCATCCATGCGCCAGATCAACAGCCAATAACCGCTTACAGATACGGCAATATCACCAAAATAGAAGCGCTAGAAGTTCGTACGCCAAGCCAGATATCGCCAGTACCATTAGGAACGTCAGTGCATGACTCACTTATGCTGGAACCACTCCACTAAGTGATCAAAGCCAACAAAAAGAAGCAAAGAAAACACAATGCCCATGATTAATTTAGCTGACTTGCTCATAGCGGCCAGCTTTTTTAATTCAATAAGCTCTTCTCTTGTCAGACCCTGACTAGTGTCAATGATTTTCAAATCATCATTTGGCACTTTCTGGAGCCTTTTGCTTTGTGAAAATAGCAATAGCTGAAGCGATCGCTAGGCCGGCTGAAACAATAGCGCCCTGGAGTTCTGGTGAGACTTTGATTCCAATAGCCATCATCAGATATACAATACCGCGCCAAGTGCTGGCTTCACTAATCGCAATTCCAAATTTATCGCCCATGAGATTTCTCCAAGAAGGTTTCCAAGTATTTTACAGCAAATCGTAGTCCAGCTACATTATCTCCCAGCATTCCAAGACCTAAATTGCAAGATCTGCATAATAAACCGCGAACTTGATTAGTTTCATGACAATGATCAATGCAAATATGCTTAGTGGCCCCGCAAATCATACAAACATTTGGTCCAATTTTTTCTCTAGTAATTCCATACTTCGCCTTTTCCTTATAAGACCTTATTTTTTCCTTATCTTTTGGCCTTTTTGCTCTACATTTTTTGCAAGTTTTACGCTTATGTTGTTGCTTTCCGGTGAACTCAAACATCACCATTGGCTTTTCAACTAGGCATATCTTGCAGATTCGCGTCATAACTTGGCTATTTGAAAGTGCATGCCATCTGCGCGTTTCCAAACTCCACCCCAGTCTAATCCAGCATCAGTAAAACAC
>Ga0194048_10000129_pt1 | contig 33353 bp, 51 predicted proteins | sample JunL225m_MetaG_FD_161685 | JGI IMG/M metagenome (GOLD analysis project Ga0194048, IMG submission 161685) | Anoxic zone freshwater microbial communities from boreal shield lake in IISD Experimental Lakes Area, Ontario, Canada - Jun2016-L222-5m | ecosystem: Environmental > Aquatic > Freshwater >...
GCACCAAATGTGGCACCGCTGATAAAGAATACTTGGAAGATACTTCCCAGCTTGAAGATTAGGAAGATGCTACTCATACTCAATCCCATAAGGCCAGCAAAACAAAACAGCATAATCCTTGCTGTACTAGATGACATGCTACCTGCCATGTATGAGAACAGGAACACAAAAGCAAGCGGAGCAAAGATTGCCACCCACTTGAATGGTGTACCCCAAATTGCAGCAGCAAGATCAGGTGAAAGCCCAACATAGGCACTCACGATTCCGCTGATAAACAATGCAATGGACATGTTATTAAACACACCCAGCAAGAAAGAACGTAGTCCCATATCATATTCGGGAGCAGTAGTAGTTGAGTATGTATTATATTCTTGACCAGGTATCATGTTAAACTCCTCTGATGCTCTTTAGATTTTCAATCCTAAAACTACGCCACTCTTTAATGTCAGTAACAAAAACTCGTAGCGTATCCATATTTAACTTACGAGGAACCCGCTTGTCCTCACTTTCGATTAGCTCAACAGTGGGCAAGAGCGTAGGATCCAGTGTACAAGGCATCGTGCGTTCTGTACCATCCACCTTTGTAAAGGTAACATTGTGGATACCCTGCGATAGTTCCTTAACAATTTCCAATCGTGTCACTTCTTCACCTTCTTCTCTTTCTTAGGCTTGATTTCTTTTACAATTACAGCTTCGACCTTCTTCTTGGGCTTGCCCCACATCCGAACAACCGTCTCCTGATCACTCTTCTGTCCCAGTGGAATCTGCTTTACTGTTCCGCCAGCAGCAAGAAATTCTGCCATATAGTTACGTGGATCAATTTCTTTAGTCATGTTATTACCCCAATGTGTTGATTAACTTTTGAACCTGTGTAGGACTTTCTTCCACATTCCAAGTGATACCAAGTGGTCCACCATAGATGACAGTGGTCAGACTGCCGCCAGCTTGCACTGCAACTTGGAATACGCTAACAATCCAATCTGTATGTAGAAAGAGCTCATTGCCCCTGTGGTCTTCTGCTGCATTTGTAAGCTTAACTAGCATTGCTCTTCCTCTGTTGTATGGTGCGCCGGGAGGGACTCGAACCCCCGATCAGACCGTTATCCGATGTAGAATATTATGGTTGTCTGTAAAGGCTAACCAACAACAATCTACATCAAAGAGCGGTCGGCTTTAGCCACTAAGCTACCAGCGCATTATTATGGTAGGGACGCCAGGTTTTGATCCTGGTCAAGAACACCCGTCCGGTGCTAAAGAGTTTATAAATCTCTCTCGTGTCCAACACCCGCCCCCATATAAACTATTTACCCTTGAGATCAACAGCATCAAACCATTTGTCTGGATGCCCATGTCCTATAATAGCACCATCTTCACGCTGAGTCAAGATTTTCTTTTCTAGACCCTGCTGCTTCATCTCATTCCAAACACGTTCAAGATCCTGCTTGAATTCTTCTTCTGAATCCCAAGGAAGGTGTCGTAGATAATCAACTTTCTTCATCGTATAATCTTTCTATGCAAGGCTCTGTTTAGATTATCTGTAGCAATATCCAACTGCCATTTAATTCTTGGTGTTCCTTTTACATTACGGCAACGTTCAATCATTCTATCTAGATAATCACCACCAAAGAATTTCTCCAAACTACTGCGCACATCATGCAATGTGCTTTTTGAATCACCTTCAAAAATAAAATGATGCAGTCTAACAAACCTACCATTAATTGTTTTGTAGTAGCTAAGATTACCGTCAATTGTTTCTAGTATTTTAGGCATCTTTTTTGACTCCAGTAGTCCAAGAGACATCAGGATTTTCCTTGTAGGGATAAACCTTCTGAACAGCATTATTAACTTCCCACGATCCGTTCTTCAACGCCGCAGTATGACTTTTAGCGTATACAGTAACTTCAATAGGATCCATAAACTGTTTGCGATAAGGACGGGCAACAAGTGTAAAAGGTTTTTTGCCTTTTGTAGACTTGATGAAATCTTTAAGCCAACCTGGCTTTTCCTCATTCCAAACACGTTCCATCTCCTGCTTAGTAATCATGCCTTCTTCTCCTTAGCAGGATCCATGTCTTTATCCATGGTATGGACAATTTCAATTTTACTGAAGTTGGGCTTTACTTGTTCTGGCACAGGAGTAACATCCTCGTAGTTTTTAGCAATGGCATTAATTGCATTGTTGCCCTTCAATGTACGATGATAGTTGAAGCTATTGGCCATTTGATTATATTCAAATTCACGTTCAGCAACAAAATAGCTATAGATTACTATTAGCAAAACTGCCCACATAACAGCAACAACGGTTGCAATAAAATCGTCATGCAGGATGTTTTTGGTAAGCAAATGCTGTCCTATTGCACTGCTAACACCAATGCTGATAAAGAACAATGTGCGCCCAAGATGTTTAGCGTACAGTTCACTGAAGATGTTCATTTGATACTCCCGTAGTTTGAGCATTTAAATTGGCTTCCAATAGAGAGCGTTCAAGTTCGTCGATGCGTTCTTTATAAGCTCTTACGGTTTCCTCAAATTCCACACGCAATTGATCCAACTGCGCTTCGGTTTCGCTTGCCTTTGAAAGCCAATAATCCATGTTAGTCTCTCCGTTCCATGGCAGCTGCTTCCTTAATAAGGGCAATTAGACTGTCTAATTCCTGAACAGTAATCTTGGCAGTCTTCCAATCATCCTTGGAGTCACTTCCGCCAATTTCAATCATGTATCCGTTGTCATACATATTAACCGTAAATGACTCGCTTACCTTTGTGAGCTTGTCACTAATCTTTGATACTGTCTTAGCCATTTCTATTTGCTCCTATTGTTTATATTACATTAATGTTGCATTGATGTCAACATCAATGAATGGTTCCATGTGGAATTTCAGTGATCTTCAAATCAAAGTCATCAGGCAATTCCTGATCCAATGCATCTTCCAAAGCACTTAGCACAGATTCTCTGAGCTCTTCAGGATCCATTTCAGGACCATCCATTTCCAACACTTGTGGATCAGTCAGGTATGGACCACCTTTAAATTCAACTCGAATCCGCATCAATCCGACCCATCCTCTTCCTGTTCCCAATCCAGCATCATGTCTGAGATGCCAAACATTTCATTAATCTCCTTGGGCACATTCTCTTCTACCCAGGAACCATCGCCCTCGATCTCAATGTAGTCATCCTCGCCGTTGTCAAACACGCCGCAGAAGTTCATGCCAGGCTCAAAGTAGTATGCAGTGATTTCCCAGCCCATGTCGCACATTGCATTATAGAACGCAATTGGGGGACTCCAGGCACTGTCAAAGTATATTGAAGCGGTGTTGGGATCAGTCTCTTCAGCATTACCTTCACTGCTGACATCCCACTTGGTCCCCCAGTATTCGATGTTCCATTCATACCAGCTGGCGTACCCATGCTTCTCAATGTTTGCAGCGATCCTTGCAGCATCACGCTCCATAAAGTTCTCGCCGATCTCAGTCTCTTTATGAAGATCCTCGGGGCACGGTACAAAAGCATTGAACAAGCAACCAGTGGTAAAAGCTGCGATGAGCTTAGTAACTTGATTAGCATCTTCATGCTTGAACACTGCGGTATTCTGGCACCAATTTGGCATTGTATTAGTCCTTCTTACTGGAGATGTTGGTGTTAAGGAAAATACCTAGTGCTATTACAGCAAAGTAGGTCTCGATGGTATAAGGAATCGCCAGCACAGGGAACAGAGTGTTCATCGCCCAGATAGTGATAAACGGTCCGAAGATAGCAGCTAGGATTAGCAATAAAAATAAGACAGCCCACTTCATATCACGCCTCCACATTCATGTCATACAAGTTGATGTGCATACCAGTGCTGGACCAACAATGCCAAAAGCCATCCTCATACAAGTAGAGGAACTCTCCGCCAAAATCTTTAAGGGCATTGTCTGCATAGACATCGATGTTAGCATAGGTCTTAGACAGTGTCTCTAGATCACCTCGATCACGACCATATGCAACACACATATTGCCGTAGAGATCATCATAAAGTTCATCTGAAATATTGTCAGCAAGTCTTGCATCATGCCTGGAAAACGGATGCTTCTCACCAATATCAGCACCCAAGCTGGACAAGTCGCCCAGCGCCATTAGTGCATCAATCTTAGCAACGTCACGATAATGCTTCATAAGCATCAACCCAACACTCTCAGGATACCCATCCCAGTGGCAATAGATAGCAGTAACCTTACCATCCGCTTCAAGCTTACCAATCATGCTGCGAGTGCCCATTGTATATCTCCTTAAGCTGCTTCAAGCATGTTAGCGGGAACGCGGTAGGTACCAATTGACGTCTGCACGACAATGTTCTTAACGAGGATGCGCTTGACAATACCAACGTAACGCTTGCCGCGGCTGTCAAAACGAACAGTGTCGCCGGGACTGAACGCATACTTGTTCTGCTTGCCCAACTTAGCACGGGCATACTTGATAGCCATTTGTAGGCTATCCAGCTGATCATTTGTAAATTCGCCAAACATGATAGCTTGATTGAGTTCAGTGATGGTCATTGGGATCTCCTTAGCTCATAGTGTATAGTAGCACGAAATGGGAGGCTGTCAACCTCCCATTTGTTATTAGTAATAGTTGCGCAGAGCAGCGAGACGGTCGGACACACGACGCATGGTCTCGAGGTTCTTGGTCTTAATGCGGGCAACTTCGTCCACGTTCTGCTTGCGCTGGTCGGGCTTAAAACCAACCTCTGCAAGAAGCTGCTCAGCAGGAACTTCCTTAGTGGACTTAGCAGCAACGAACTGCTTGGAGACCTTCTTGACGATGGTAGCAAGCTTTACAGTTTTCTGCTTGGGCGCCTTAGCGGGAGCAGCGGGAGCGACGAGCGCAAAATTAAAGCCCTTGGACTTAACGAACTCGGACGCATCTTCTTTGGACATGGGCTTCGGAAGGTCAAACAGCTGGATATCGGTCTGCCCGTCCTTAATGAGAAGCTTGGTGCGCTGGGCAGCGGTGCCGTTAGCAACACGGAACTTGGAAACGCCAGCCTTAGAGGAAGTGCCAGCAACAGTGAAAAGCTTAGTCATGCTCTGCTCCTAGTGTTTGGGGACCATTCCCCTTAGCTCATATTATAATAATAACACGTTTCTGAGTTCTGTCTACCATATTTTTGTAACATTTTCTGTTACATTCGTGTTCCTCGGCGCAAAGATTGGGACTTCTACCCCGCACGGTTAGTAATCACTAACCCTTATGAGCCAGCCGCTGCCGTTGACCGTTGTGCGCTTTCTGTCTGCTTATATCACTATAATACGCTCGAACTGTATTCTGTCAACCACTTTTTTGTAACATTTTGTGTTACAATTCCTCAATCTACTGTTACAGGGGCATTTTCCCAAACGTGCAAGCGAGTGTTGCCGCCCACGGACCAAGCCCACCCCATCTGTTGCGTGGGAGTAACGACACGTTTGACGTCAAAGCCCAGCTCCTGTAGGAACTTTTGAGCATAGTCATAATCCTGATCGCCCCAGCCCCAAACTTTGATACTGCGCCCGCCGTTTTTCATGCGGTCGTTGAACACTAAGGTGTTCTTATGGTTGCGAAGGGAGTTAATGAGACGAACTGCTTTGCCTGCATTGGTCATTTGTAAGCTCCTTGCTTGTGTTTATATTGTGATAATACGCTCAAAAAGCAATCTGTCAACCAGATTTTTGTAACAAGGAAAGTAACACTGCTTCCTTGTTTATGGCATCCCTTTCCCAAGGTAAGCGCCACTGCTTTTTGCGATACATCCAACGACGGTTAAGGCGCCGCTTGCCCCAGCGAATATCGCCATTTGAGTAGTCATGCATCCTACCATGCGCCCACTGTTGCACATGAGCCATTTCATGTGCAAGCACCCTTAGCAGCATCTTGCGTCCCAAATTCCTATCCAACCTAACTTCAAATACAGTTGGATTGGTGATATTACCAACAAACACTGCATCGCCCATATTGCCATTTTTGCGGCGAAGGTTGCACAGTTTGATGTTGACCTTAATTTTAGGGTTTTTAGCTTTGGTGAGCAGCAACTTTCCATACCAATGAGTTACACGACGTATCTCATTGGTTGGAAGTACTCTGGAGGTACCTTCAATGTTTACTCTCACTTGGGTTCCTTTGCATTGAGGTGATACTCAATAATATCCCAACCCTCATCCTGCTCAGGCATTTCCAGCATCTCAACCATGCTGTCTAATATGTAAGCAGGGATGCTCTTGCCTGGACGGCTGTTCAACCGACGCTGCCACTCTTCCTCGAGAGGAGTTGCGAAGAATACAGCTGTCTTACGATAATGCTCAGGCACCATTGCCAACTTAGCCTTGCGGCTCTTCTTGGTAATATTAGTCTGATCCCAGATTACATCTTGCCCAGCAGCAAACGCCGCCTGAACATTTTCCAAGACAATCTTGTTGGCAATCTTAATCTGCTCCTTGAAGACATCATTGTAAGTCTTGTCTTGAGACTTGGCATATTCTTCAATGAGATCATCTGAACTAATTACTAGGGCATCGCCTTTGTACTGTTCACGCCAAGTTGACTTACCACTGGCAGGAACACCAATCAGCATATACATTGTAGGCATTGTAGACTCCGTTACTTTTGAGGGGTTTCTTTAAAGAGCTGACGTAGAATAAAGCCACCCAAGATCAATAGCAATCCTGAAGTGCCCACTGCTACAGTATAATCCTGGGCCATGAACAAGCTCCATACCCAGAATCCAATTCCCACTAGGGATCCTAGCACCAAAGTGCTAATACCAGCGGCGATTAACAAACTACCAAATATTCTCAACCAGTGTGTCATACTCATATTTATCCGCTTCAGTATCCAACCACTGCACAACTTCTGCTTCTGTCCAATTTGGTGTTGCCAATTGCCTAGCTTTGAGCAGTTTGAATTGAAAATACCTAAACAGTTCTGGATTAACTGCTTGGCAACTTTGGTCTCTTGGGATGTCCGGTGTGTTCATACTGTTAATATGGCATAATTCAGTTACTGTGTCAAGCATTAAATTAGACAATAATTACTGAATAGTGTAATATATAATCATGTCAAACTCTAAAAAACTTAACAATTGTCTGTGCTGTGGTAACAATAAACTCAAATTAGTATTTGATTTGGGCAAGCAACCACTGGCCAATAGCTTTAAAAAAACTGCCACTGAGCAGGAAGAAACTTATCCACTTGCAGTACAATATTGCGAGGATTGCAGCCATCTACAGCTAACTGATGCTGTTGATCCCAATATCATATTCAAGAATTACTTGTATGTCAGTGGCACCAGCAGAACCATGTTGGAATACTTTGATTGGTTCTCGAGCTTTGCTGTAGAATACATGCCATATGGATACCCAACTGGCAAAGTATTGGAGATTGGCTGTAACGATGGTAGCCAGCTAAACTATTTTAAATCAATGGGATATGAAACCTGGGGCATTGATCCTGCTGAGAACATCTATCCCACAAGCAGTAAGAATCACAAGGTAATATGTGACTTTTTAAACAAACAAAGCATACAGAAGATTTGGCCAGATACATTTGACATTATATACGCACAAAACGTATTTGCTCACAATGACAATCCACTTGAGTTTCTAAAGTTACTTAAACCTAAAATGAATTATTATACCACACTGTTCATTCAAAATAGCCAGTGTGATATGATTGTCAATGGTGAGTTTGATACTATCTATCACGAGCATCGCAGCTTCTACAGTCATAGAAGTATGGCAAAACTAGCAGAGCAAGCTGGACTTCATATTATTGATTTTGTCAAAGGTACTATACATGGCGGCAGTGGCATTTATGTATTAAGTTCAGAACGATGCAGGCCAAATTGGTTGAAGAACCTATTGGATCTTGAGAAGGCAACTGGTCTACACAATATCAAAACTTATGAAAAGTGGGCAAACAACAGCCAGTATATTGTCAATGATTTGGTTGCTTCAGTCAATTGGCAAAGTAAGAACCAAAATCGTCTGGTAGTTGGATATGGTGCTCCAGCAAAGGGAATGACCTTATTAAACTACGCACAGATTGATTTGGATTTTATTATAGATGATGCCCCATTAAAGCAGGGCACTTTTACTCCGGGCCGCGGCATCCCAGTAGTTGGCATTGAAGAGTTGGAAAAGTACAAGCATCGTGAGATCTGCTTTGTACCACTTGCTTGGAACTTCTATGATGAGATTGTGGGAAGAATTAAACGTGTAAGAGACTTCCCAGGAGATAAGTTCGTTAGGTATTTCCCAAAGTTTCAGTTACTCTGAACTTGCTAACATGCTCATGCGTAGTGAGCATACCTTCTCAACTATATCGTCCTTGATTTCGTATACAACAACTTGAGGACGATTTGTTCCACGGTGTGTTTCAACCTGTATGTCTAAACACTTTGGAAGTATCATGCCCTGCTGTAAAAGGCAATAGTGTGGATCACTACGCAATTCTGCCATAAGTGTCTTGTCCAACCAGCAACGTGCTAGTATAGCACCAAGACAGTCAACGATATCTGCTTTGATAGTTTCAACGTCCAACACTCTAAACTCAGCATACTCGGGACCATAATCTTTACGCTGTTGCTGACGAAAGTATGTAATACGTGGATCTGTATACACTGCGGGAACCATACTGGACTCCATTGCGTTGTTAATAAAAGTAGTATATAATCTAGATATTAATGACACGTTAATAGCGAATAAATAGTGTATGCGATATTTTGAATTCAAAAATTTAGTTATGGAAGGTGGCAATGTCTTTAAGGATGCCAGCGGACAAATCCAAACCACTCGAATTAACAAAGCTGATATCAATCCAACAATCCAATGGTTGGAAAATATCACTGGATTACCTCTTGTAGACAACACGCTGGGAAGCGTCGGAAAGAAAGCAACATCAGGCGATTTGGATATTGCAGTTGACCAAAAGGCAATTGGCAAGGATCAAATATATTCTCGCTTGGTAGCTTGGGTACAAAAGCAAGGCATTCCCCAAAATGAGATTGTCAATACATTAAAATTTAAAAGTGGATGGGTTGATAAGACTGGTATAAGTGTTCACTTTAAGACACCAATTCAAGGCAATCCGCAAATGGGGTTCGTTCAAACTGATTTTATGTTTGTGGATGATATTGAACAAGCAAAATTTGGGTTGCATAGTGCAGGAGATGCCAGCAAGTACAGTGGTGCAGATCGCAATTTAATTATGAGTAGCATTGCTAAAAGTCAAGGTGATCTAAAATATAGTTGGCAAAAGGGCTTAATGAATCGTAGTACTGAGCAAGTGTTAACTACTAATCCAGATGCAATAGCTGCTGCTTTGTTAGGTCAAGGTGCAACCAGACAAGATCTTGACAGTGTTGAAAGCATTATGTCTTGGTTGCAGACAAACAATCCAAAGCGCATAGAATTCTTAAGATCATTGATTCCCAAGCTAAGGGATACCAAAGACAAGAAGCCTGGACAGATCAAAGTTGATAATGAAGAAGCAGATAGAATTGAGAATGCATTAAGGGCACTACAACAATGAAATTTTTTGAGATCAATCAAAAATTAACGGAAAAAGCTTTAGCTCGCAGCGATTTGATTGCCAAACCAAATGCTGATGAGAAACAAGTTAAAAAAAGACTAGATAGATTTGCTCTTTTTGCAAATAAATTTGCAAAACGCTTGCCATTTAAAACAACCGGCGATGAAGAAGTTAAATTAAAAGTAACAAGTGATGCAAAAAATGACATAAGCAATGGTGAACTTCCAACAATATTTGACGTTGCTGCTCGTCGTAAAGTTGGCACTGAAGAATGGCGGGTGCCCACAACACATACTGAAGCAGTAATTAAACTTACCCAACTTGAAAAAACTGCTGACCTTGGCGGAGAAGAAAGTGGCAAAAGATTAGACAAAGAAACTAAAGCATTAGAATCTCTTCAACAGCAAATTACAGATTTAAAAGGCGCCAAACCCTACATACACATTGATATTGGTGGTACCGTTGTTAAAGCAGCCGGTGTTGTTAATGTTGAAGGGGGGCCAAAGAGTGATTTTAATTTAGTTGATAAAAACAATAAACCAGTCGCATTTATTAGTCATAAGGACGGAAGTCCTGCTAGTCCTAAAAAGTTTGGACAGTGGGCTGGTGTTTCAGCATTTGCTAATCATCCTGAAGTTAAAAGCTTTGGTCGTAAATTTTTAAAACAATATCCCAATGGCATGCCAAGTGGAGCTACTGCGTTATCATATCCCATTAAAGATTTTGATCTTCAAATGCGAGCAGTATATGGTAAAGATTTTGGCGGTGATTTTGGTATTAATAATGTTAACTGTGTTATCCAAGGGCCACCACGTTTAGAAAAGATGTCCAGGGGAAACAAATATAAATTATCTGGACTATTGTTATTGACTAACGGTGAAGAATTACCAGAAGGATATCAACCTATTTTTATAGCTCGATACTTTGGTGGTAGAAATGATCTTGGCATACCAAATACAAGAATTGTTATGTATCCAAAATTTGGTAGAAAAAGTATTGACCTTAGTGCGCCAAAGAAAAAAGCAGCTGCCATTGTGCCGGTTGCTAACGCACAGCCTACAATGACTGCAAAAGAAAAAGCAAAAGCAGCACTTGCAAGTGGCGGCAATAGCAAAAAGGGGTAGTATTTCTACTACCCCCGGCTTTAACAATTTACTAAAATTTTAAGCGTTTCTAGTGATATAATTTACGCGAACTTTTTCTGCACCGAAGTATTCCTTTACGGTGGCAACAACATCTTCAATCTCATATGTCTTACAACTGAAAACATCAAGATACATTGTATTATCTCTGTCTACAAAGTGAGCAGCAAGATTACTTGTTTCAATCAACTGCATCATACTGTAGCCAGCCTTCTGAGGGTCATGGGTAGCAAAGTGCGCCACAACAGGTTCACCATAGGCAACCATATCGATGCGACGTACTAATTCTTTTGTAAATGCTGTGATGTTTGCGCCGTCTGTAATCTTATCGTGATCGCAGCCTGAGCAATCTAAAAGTAAATGGTATCCCCAGTATGTTGACATTGAATTCTCCTTGATAAGTCTTGGGTTCTATCAAGCGACGGGACTTACACCCATGACCCACTGTGTCAACACAGCCGCTCCATCCTGAGCTACACTTGTTTAGATTCTATTTATATACTATTTCATGTAGGAAGTCATTAAAATTATTTTTGATCACTGGATTGAATTCAAAATTTAAATTTTTTAATGATTCAATGAACATATGGTATGATGGATGTTTACCATCAAATATATCAAGGTTTACCCATTGCTCATTGCTCATATGTGTTCTTCTACTGATTCTAGAAAAGTTAATCCAATCCATCCCATATTCAGCTGAGAAAGGAACAAACTTATCTATATCATTAAAATTGTTGCTGGACACGGTGTAATTTGAATGAAAAGAAAATCCATATTTCTTTTTCATATCTTTCAATAATGCCAGTCCTTCCAATAGATGCCCCCAATTACCATTCACTCTGGTTTTAGCGTAGGTGTTTTCATTGCTTGCATCAATACTAACTTCAACGGAAGTGGTTCTGGATAATATCTTACTAATGGAATCTTTATTTTTATAGAGCAACGTACCATTTGTTATTAGTTTAAAAGTGATATCACTTGTATCTATTTTCTCCAACATCCAATTCACTATAACAGGATTGCCAGTAAATTCTCCTTCTCCATCTATCCAAATTGATTTTACCTGTAATGGATTAAAGAAGAATTCATCTATCTTAGATAGTATGTTTTTTATTTTTAGAATATAAACAGGGTCTCTATTAACTATTAGGTTATTTCTACAACTGGGACATATAAGATTACAACTATTATCCAGCTGAAATCTCAGTTCTCGTATTTTGGTAAAATCATTGGCTCGCGATGGTGGGACAAAAATACTATTGTCTTTCCCATAGTACAATCCCTGCAAAACGGGACAAAATTTACCCACACAATAACGATGACTTCTATCAATAATGCTAGTTCTGACAGGATTATTTTTAAAGACATTCCAGAATTGATCTCTATTTCCCACTGTTAATAGGTTACATAAATTTTTTGGAACCCATTTATAACAGTAACATGGGAAAACATTTGCGTCAGAATTAATGCTTATAATATCCAAGCCGTTGCGGCAAGACCCTTTAATCCAGTCAGATTTATCTTCATTATATAATGGAATCATAATCCTATTTATAGTTAGGAAATTTGATGGATATTCATTTTTGTAAGGCAGTCAGTCAGCTTCTGAATCTGTGTTAAACAATCATAGAGCGCATGATGTTTAAACTGCTTGGGGCTGTAATGCACCGGACACATCTTGTACACCGTGCGAGCATCCATAGCTTGCCAATAACGCCAAGGACTTGTAAATCCCAGTTGCTTGTTTGCAGTCTCTAGAATGGGGAAGTCGAATGTTGCACCATTGGCCCAATAATGATCTGCTCCAGTAGCCCAATGATTGAATGCAAGCATAGCCTCTTCAAGAGTAAGCCGATCTTCAGGACTAAAAGCTTCAATTTTAATGTCCTCTTCCTGCTTTGCCCACCAAGCAACAGTATCATCATCAATATCTCTAGTGGGTTGGCTTTCTGGATCCACACGACAATAGAAGTAATCCATGTCATATGGGTTTTCAATGTTGCGGTATTCGCGATTGAAATTGAATCGAACACCAGCGATGGTTAGGATTGTTGCATTTGGGCTGGTGGCAAGTGTTTCCAAATCCACCATAATATCTCTGTCAAGTTTCATACTATAACTATAACACAAAAACACATATTGTCAATACTTTAAAAAAGGTTATGGAACAAAATCCCAACACTTATAAAGTATGACAATAACAGCGCATAAACTGGATATAAAATGAGTTTACAACGATCCATGGACAAGCTCCTTAAAACCACAGAAATAACCCCTGTGACATTAGAACAAGAGCAATTGACATAGCAGACAACCCACCATAGAACATTAACGCTCCCGAACTTAAAATACTAGCAGTTAATAATACAATCGCAATCTGCATTACACTACCTGCAATACCAATCCAAGGACTTTTCTTCTTGGCTAGATCTCTATCTGCTTCTATATGTTTGGCTTGGGCTAACAATTCGCGTTTACCTTCGCCGGTAACTGGGTCACTTTCATAACGATTAATTCGAACCTGTAGTTCTTCCCCACGTTTCTTATCTCCAGCACGTACTGCATCTTCCTGTGCATATTCTGCCATAGTTTGCTTAATGCTTTTGGCTTGATAGAAGCTATAAATGTCATTTGCTTTGATAGTATTGTTTAGTATGCTACTACTTAATTGACTACCTATGAACGCATTGACACTGAAAATAGCAGCAAATATACTTATTATCATTGCTGCTTTACTTTTAAGCCCGCTGGTAGTTGTAGGTGTATCACCATTCTTTTCAGCGTTCTTTCTAAGTTGATTTAATAGGGTGTCACCTAATGCCATAATAAAAATCCTTTCGAGGTATGCTTATAAATATATTTATGGATATGTTCTTCAAACTAGTCGCCGATCTGGGCTTTCCAATAGCTGCTGCTATCGTTATGGGTTATTTTATATTTTTGGTTATCAAATTCATCCTTGCGGGTGTTATGGGTAGCGTAGGAGGTATGAAAGGTATCATCGTAGCACTTGATAATCGTGTTAAAACAATGAATCACGATGTCATACGTATTGATACACTGATGAGCAATGCTCTTGGTGTTAAACCAGATATTGAGCGTATCGCACGAGCAGATGGGAAGACGGATGCCCGCAGGGATTGATATGGAAAAACTATTCACATATACGATATATGCTTTCGTAATCATAGGAGCCGCTCTTGTTATTCTAATGGGTTGGGATTTCACTCACGGTGGCTAATGACATCAAAGTTGAAGTCATTGAACGAATAACAAATGGAATATCATACTACACAGTATTGTTGAATAACTGGGTATATTTGATAACAAGAGAAAAAAAATTAGTAATAAAGTTTATAAGGAAAGTGTAATGGATATAGCAGAACTTGTTGGTAAGTATGGGTTCCCAATCATGGCCGCTGCTGGTTGCGGTTATATGGTCTACTACGTTTGGACATGGGCAACTGTGGAAGTTAAACCTGTATTAAGTGAAGCCAATTCTACTCTTATCGCACTCATTGATCGTATCCGTATGTTAGACAACGATCTAATACGTCTCAATCAGAAACTAAACATAGTTCTACAACTACGCGGTAAAGAGATTGAAAGTGAGCGTCACCTTGAAGACGTTAAGACTGCTGCTAATGCCCAGAAGCGTGAGATGGAAGCAGCAGAACAGCAACGCAAGGCTGCTGAACAGTTAGCACATCAGACTAATATTGATGTTGATAATAATGGAACTGTAACCGTCACTGAGACCAATGGTAACGAAACTGTTAAGGTAAATGTTCCCGCCAAAACAAGTAAATAATACATGTTAGTAACAGATCTGTTTGAATCAGTTTCATCCATTGTGTATCATGCAACACGGTTGTATAATGCTGCCCAAATACTTGCTGATGCACGTTTTAGACTGGCAGCAAGCTCGGGTACAGATACTGAACGCAATCTACAAAAAGGCAATAAACCATATTATCTTAGTACAACCCGTAGCAAAGTTGGTGATTATACATTGCATCAATTTTATAAAGATGGTGTGGTATTTGTCCTAAATGGTGATTGGTTCAACCATAATTACAAGGGCGGCCCTGTTGATTATTGGGGACATAATTCCAAGATGTGGCGCGGTGATATAGCAGGACAAGGCGGTCTTAAAGGTCGATACAGTGAGATGGAAGATCGTGTGTTCAGTGATCAACCATTTATACCTTTACCAAAAAATCCAAAAGATTTAATTAAAGCAGTTCATATATTATACAAACCAGATAATGATACAAGACGCAATCAATATATGCGTATTTTATTAACTAAAGCAAAGCAGCTGGGCATACCTCATTATGTTTATGAAGACGACGCAGCTTATGTGTTACAAGATACTCGTAAAGCAATACCTTTAACAAGTGAATTCATTAAGAGTTTAGCCAATCCTGAGATACAGAAAATTGGCACAGGTTGGCCTGACAGAATGAAGAGTGATTACCTTAAAGGTTGGCGTGAGATATACTATGCCAAGGATAAAGATAGTCTTAGTAAGGAAGGCAAGAGAACTGCTGATAGGGTAATGTATTACTTAAAAGATGCTTACAGCGGACTCAGTGCTGACATACACAATGTCAAAGCCAAAGCAGATCCTGGGTTAGTTAAACTAATTAAAATCTTTAAGAAGATGGGTGTCAGTAGCAGCAATCAATATGTTGACGCAATGAGAGCAAAATGGGAACCAATCTACAAACAAGCTGAAGAAGAATACTGGGCCGATATCAAGAAGCGTAAAGATGCAGAAGATGCAGAACGTAATAAAAGCGATTGGACTACTGCTAATTTAGCGTAATTACTTCTCGTGTGCTATAAATTCACCATTCCAATTATCACCTAGATCCTGCTGTTTCATAAACTCACAGCGTTCAATCCACATCTTATAGTACTTGTCCATTTGACCACCAAAGAAGTGAAGATCCTTCATCTCCTTACACATAGCAGCGGCTTCATCGAATCTCTTCTGCTTGTATAGTTCATGCATCGCAAGGTGGACTTCTCGATCTATAGTATAGTCAGCACCCTTAGTCCTTAGTGCTGTGTAGATCAAGTCTGCCACTGTCTTACCCTTGGGCTGTAAATTATCCAGTAGCAGGTAAAAGAAGTCATCCTTGGTCCTGTTATAAGTCTCAGCACCAATAATACATAGCACACCATAAGCCTTACAACGGGCTTCTAGTCGTGCTGCGGTGCTAACCATGTCACCTAGGATGTCATAGCTATGACGTTCTGTGGAACCCATTTCACCAATGAAGCCAATACCTGTATTACATCCCCAGCCCATCGCCGCTGGTGGTAATCCACGTGCTTCCATTAGCTTGGTATATTCATCTACTTTGTCCAACATCTCCAGACCAACAGCAACAATAGTATGTGCATGGTTCAAGTCTTCAATTGGAGCACCATGTATGTGCATACTTGCGTCACCCACATACTTGATAACCATACCATTTTTATCCAGCATTGGTTGGCTGATAGCATCCATATAACCATTCATATACTTGCCAAGGCCAGCGACGTCATCACCATAGTGTTCACCAATGGGAGTAAAACCGCGCAAGTCACTGAACATAACTGATACATCCTTGCGAACTCCACGCTTGATTAGATCTGGATCCTTCTGTAATAGTTCTACTACTTCCTTACTACAATAACCTGCGAACTGCTTCTTGATTGCTTGTTTTTGTAGGAACTCACTTACAAACTTAACTCCATATGCGTGTAATGCCACTAACAGTACCATAACACTAAAGCCTGTTGCGTCTAATAACAGTAGATAATAATCAAAGGCATAGAAGCTACCATAAATGCCAGCACCAGCCATAACAATAACGCTTCCCAGTCCAATATATACCCACCTTGTCAGAAATAATAGTATCAAACCTGCTGCTAACATGGCAAGTATTTCAACACCGTCAGCATAATCTGGGCGCTGAATATTAATTTGATTTAGCAATGTGCCAATAACTGCTGCTTGGACATCCTGTGGCCAAACTGAACCATTAGGAGTTGCCACTGGGTTACCTAGTCCAGCAGCACTAACACCCACTACAACAACAGCTTGCTCAAAATCATCTGGCATATTGGTTACACTGGCTGACTTATTACGCTGTGCCCAATCAATCCAAATTCTACCAAGTTGATCTGTTGCAATTGGACCAAACTTTGGAATACGCATCTTCTCAACGCCATTCTCGTTAAGTTTGACTTGAACTGTTGTATCGCTTGCAGCTACACGTAGGACTTCCATGCTAAGACTGGGAAATAGTCTTCCATTGCTTCCAATTACAAGAGGAATACGACGAGCCACACCATCAATTTCGGTTAGTGTTGCTACAGTACCAATACCAACAGCGTTCTTCTCTAGCTCAGGCATATTGGCAATGATACCAGGATAATTTTTAATTAGATCTATGTATTGAGGACCCAGTATTGCTGCTCCGGGCTTACGTGGGGTATTCTTATCTTTAGGCCCTGGTATGTTAGCAAGTATAGTGGGATTTTCTGCTAATACTTTAGCTAATGCAGCATCACCACCAAAGCGATCTGCTTCCGGCATCATAACATTCCACACTACAAGTCCAGCATTGCGCTTGTAGAGTTCCTGTATCATCTCAGCGTATACTGTACGTGGAAACGGCCACTGGCCATATTTGTCCAGCGCAGCTTCATCAATGTTTACCGTATAGATTTCATTTTTAGTGGGCGTTGCATTAGTGATGATCGTATCAAAATAACGTAAACGCACACTCTCAACAAAGCTGGGATCAGCAATTCTAACTGACAGTATTAGTAATAAAGTAACGAGGGCAGTCCAGGGACTAAGAGCAATCTTCTTAAGCATCGAATATTTATTCTAGGTAATACCGCTTGCTAGAATGTGGCACAATATTACGATTCTTAATCCGCCCATGATTTACCACATGCTTAACAACTTGATCGTATCGTTCCTTTAACTCCAAGTTACTGTTAAAGAACCAAGTATCTCTTTCACTATAAATGAAGCTGCCTGCTTTGCCATTGCAGAAAATGTCATTTGACCATCTTGGATAGATTAGGTTTTTTACAGTCTCAACCTTTAGGTATTGCTGTAGTTGCTTGTTATATCCATAATTGGTATGATTATTTTGATAAAGACTGGGATCATTGCACAACTGTACAAAGTTTTTAATAACGTGTGCCTGTTTAACGGGGATCTGTACAGCATCTGTTGACCAATAGAACAGCTCATCATACCATCCCAAATGGTATCGTTCCTGTACATATGGACTTACGCAGTTGTCAAGGGCATCAATAAAATTAAAGTAGTAGCCATTATCGTATCCAAGTACAGGCTTTTCAATACCCCATACAAAACAGAGTCGTTTACCACTGGCAATTATGTCTTTATAGTCTGCAATTTTCTCTCTGAATAATGCACGAGCAGGATTATTGATACTAAAGTACCTATTGATGTAGTACTCAAAGTTTAATCCAAATGCATCAAATATATCCAAGCTATGCTGACTAATGTCAATAAGCCTAAAATTAAACTCCATTCCCCCATCACGTAGCAACTGGATGTCTGGCAATACAACATTTGTTATCTCCGCATTGCAATGATCTTGCTTATCAGCACTTGCACCGTAATTCCAAATGGCAGCAATTTCATCTATCTTGCAATCAGCATCAATCCAAGCGTTGAGAATGTTATGACTATCACTGCCACCACTATAAAAAAGTACAACATAATCATAATGATTACGAATCTGTCTGGCACGATCCTTGTATAAGCTCCAAAGATCCGCAGCAGGCTCCTGTCGCCAATTTACTGCGGAAAACACTTCATCATTGAAGTTCCAATGTGAGGCTCGATTGGTTCTTTTTTCTAATTCGATGGCTTCCATCTTGCTGTAGGTTTTTAAATCTCCAACTTGATAGAAACCATACTTATCAGCTGTCAAAGCTTCTCGCCTACCTCAAATCCACGGAATGTTTTGAATCGGGGAAATCTGAGACTAAATGTTCCGTCTTGGTTTTGGGTAACTGCATCGGCTCGAATCTCCACCTGATGACCAACCACAGAAATCTTGCTACGAAAAATAGCATCCCGATCGGTATCAGAAAAACCACTGCCAACATTAACATGTATAATTCTACCATCGTCCTTACCTTCACAAACTAGCGCACCTAGACGACCTTCGTTGCGCCCTGTACCCTCTTCTATATCTATCACTTCCAGCGTCACTTCAATGAATGGCTTTTGCTTAAGCCAGTTAACAGTGCGCTTACACTCATAAGGAGCATATGGATCCTTGATCATGATACCTTCGTAGCCACCTTTAATAGCATCCCTGTTGATCTTTGCAAGCGTTGCACGACCCTCATCAGTATCCAAATCAACTAGTTCACTGTGTAGACACTTGACGTTGGTCATCCTTGCCTTGCGTATAAACTCCTGCAGGTTTTCGCTACGATACTTCTGCTTGATATTACACTGTCCCAACTGAAACTCTTCCAACGCTATCCAATCAAACAAGAACAAGTTGGCATCGTTTGCCTGCACATTGCTTTTGCGATGTACCTGCTTCATTAAGTCCTGGAAGCTACTGGACATTACTTCACCGTCAAATACCATGGGCTCGTCCAGCTTCTTAGCAATTGAAGCAAACTGTTCACGAATATGAGGGAAGTTGACAAGCTCTTTACCATTGCGACTAAACTGATCTACTCGACCATCTGGGTACACAACGGTAATGACACGCACACCGTCCAGCTTGACTTCCAGCATCTTGAGTCCGTAAATCTTGCTCTCATGGTTGGCGCCGTCGTGAGCAAGCTGGCATTCAAACACTGGGACAGAGTATGTGTCCTTCTTTGCCTTTTTCACAGCCTTATTAATAGTTGTTTCACTGAATCCAGCTCGCATATCCTTGATTAGAATCTTGCGATACCACCCATTCCACTGTGCCACTGATGCTTTGTTCATAGCAGCTTCAATGGCGTCACGAGCATCATGCCCAGTGAGCTCACGCAGCTCAAGCTTGTTGGCTAGATCGTAAAACTCTTCCCAATCCAAACTCTGTCCGCTCTGCGGATTTGTGTGCTCTGGAATCTGCTTGACTCCAAAAGTAATCATGGGGTCATAGCAAAGCTTAAGTCCAGCAAACAACTCATCATTGTCAGCGGTTGCTTCCCTAACCAAAACGGCTTCCTTGTGAAGCTTGCTGTTGTTATTGGCGATTTCGTCGATAATCCGGAACATATTGAGCCCTCAGTTGATGTATTATAATAGCATATTGAAGAATTATGTCAACCGTTAAAACTGCCCATAAGTATTGACATGAAATACCCCATCATTTGTGCTGCAATGGTTGAATTAAGTGACTGTAACTTAGCAATAGCTGTCAGAGATTCTGGTTGCTTGCCCAGTTTTACCATTTTTGATGTTAAGGAAGCATATAAATTTGGTTCCAATCAATTCAATCTATTTGTAGATTTTGATAGCCTCAGCGAGTTACGAGTTCATCAGATTCTGGACTTGAACCCACTAATAGTAGAATATGTGTTTACCAATTACGACAATAGAAAAAACACATTACAAACACAATTAATACAGGATTTTATCAAGGTTGCAAAACAACGTGGTATCCAGTTTATGGTTAGAACAACCGTTCCCAGTACGTTTGCCACAGTTGAGAATGTATTTGATATCATACATATTAAAGGTGCTGAATCCGCCGGCTGCCCTGGGTCAGCATCGACACGAGATAACTTCATTGAGCAGCAAAAGCTTACGCCCAATGTCAAAGTGTATCCATCCGGGGGAATATATTCCGGTAAGGATATTGAGTTCTTCCTATCACACAATGCAGAAGCTGTCATAATTGGGACACCATTTGCATTGACCAAAGAAAGTAAGATGCATGATAAAGTTAAACAAAAACTATTGAAACCAGTAGATGTGCAGCTAATACCAAGTGCAGATGGGCTTGATAGGAACGGTATTATATTGGATACAGAACATTACCATAAATCAACCAACCATCTTAAATTGGGGGTACATGGTATTGGTGGGCATGTTTATGCTGGTCGTAATGTTAATCAAATAACAGAAATTAAATCCGTTAATGAGCTAGTCACTGAATTAATGCTTGACGTAACTGTATCCACTGCATGGCGGAGTTAAACATTGAATGCTCATACTACTGGAATCCGGAGTTGTTAAATTATCCTGAATTACACTTACCCCAATGCTATTTCCTTGCAATTGTAATGTAAACTGCTTATCTGCTCCGGCGCCACCCTTTTGTGTTATACTTGCTGTGTTACTACTATTACTAATGGGGTCAGCAAACAAAATATTTGCAGTATGATTACCAGCCCCTTGTTGAAGTATGCTTAATATGTTATTGCTATTGGTACTTGGATTAACAGGAGTTGGTTTAATTAAAGCAGTATGACTTCCTGCTCCTTGCTGTATAATTGAGTAATCATTATTGTTGCCATTACTAACAATAGCTGCTCTTTTTTGATCATTGTCCTCTTGATAAACTACTATGGTATTACTGTTTCCAATTTGATCAATGTAGACAAAATTACCAGCAGCAGGAGGTGTTGGGGGAGATAATTGCTGTGCGTTTGCAATAGTTGCAAGCATCATTAAAGGAATAACGTACCTCATCGACCCTGCTTCACAGTGATAACCGTGCCTCCAGTTCTATTAACAGTTTGACTTATTGCCGCCCCATCTTGATTTACATTTACTACTGTAGGTGCTTCCTTGTCAACAGTTACTTCAGCATAGCTACTAATTCCATTTCGATAAAGTATTAAGCTCATATCATTATATACCGCTCGCAAGCCTGCAGCCTTATTAAACTTGAACTTAGGCAAACGCTCATCTTCAGCAGCCAACATATTACCCAGCAGTTCTGCATTGGCTAGATCCAAAGCATTAAACAACATATTTTCGTCCAAGTAATTCATATCCAACCTACTGTTGCCAGTCAATGAAAGAAAGTTAGTATCCAGCCCATCAAATTTCAACAAATCTTTATCAAGGAAGTTAATATCCAAAGCAGTCCTGGTTCGATTTTCATCAGATGCTGCTTGTTTTGGTGGAGTTAATATAAGCATATTATTGATCTGATCAAGACTCAAATTAAGTATGTTTGGTCTTGAAGGATTCGATTCTCTTGTTCCAACCTTAGTAGATTGGAATGGCTTGTTCATGATAACTGTGCCCATTGAGCTTGTTACCATGATCTCACCTGTTACACAATCCTTTTCTATATCTTTCCATCCAGTTGGGCAGCTGGGCAGCAGGATGATGAGGCTACGGCCAATCTCGTCCACAGTAAGACTAAAGTCTGTACCGCGCACACCTACCGTAGCAGTGGGTGTTTCTATCTTAAGACTCTCGGGGCTATGCTTTGCTATCTGCCCACTAGCAAACCGGACTGTCCCCAATGCAATCTTAAGTCCTAACTTCCCAGCATCCTGTTTCGTATTATCGAATACGAAACTATCAATTACAAGTTTACTCTGTTCTGTTATCTCAACTTTACTATCGTCTTTAAATGTTATACCTACTTTTGAATTAGCAGTAACAACAGCATCTTCCATCTCCACAGAGCTTTGTACAGCACTGGGAATTACCTGACGATTCCTTTGAATCTCAGTTGGTCCTGTCTGTGTTATTACTGTTCCAACAGCATCAGCCCAGCAATCAGTTGCCAGAATGAACAGTAATGGTATTGTTTGAACCCATGCTCTTGACATTGACTGTTGTATCTATTGTCCCAGTTTGTATTATTGACACAGTATTACTTGAACCAGTTATATCCATTGCGCCATCATGCCCACTTGATCCAGCAGTACCTGCTTGATTGATGCTCAATGTATTGCTGTCACCCACAGCAACAATGCTGGCTTTACTTCCAACAAGTTTATCAACATTGGTTAATATGGTTGCTGTATTGCTGTCGCCAATCAATGATATGGTTGATTGACTTTTTGAACCAGTTGTGGTTGATAAAGTATTGCTGTCGCCAGCAATATTAGATACAAGCACACTGTCTGTACAAGCACCGTTGTTACCGCTTGCGCCGTTACCGCAGTTTACAGTCACACTATTAAGACTACCGTTTACATTGGAAGTTAATGACGCACTTGCGCCTTGCATATTCACCGCAGTGGTGTTATTACTACCAACTTGATTGATAGTAACTGTTTGATTATTTCCCCACAGAGTAGTTTTAGTTGTTTCATTACCGACGACGTTATTGGACCCGTTCTGAGTCACGTCAATGGTACTGTTATTACCAATCTGATCTATGTATACCATATTTGCAGTCTGTGCCAATGCTGTTCCTGAGAACAACATAACGCTGGCTACCAGCAGACCGAATATTTTCTTTTCCATTGTGATTCCCTCATGGAAGGAATCGATACCTTTGCCTGGCTTACTTTTTTCTCGTTGATGCAAATTGCCACAGTTTTTTCTTAACTCCCTGTCGAATCATATCTACCACTGCTGCTTCTGTGGCTACTCTCACAGCATAGGTTGCAGGTTCATTTATATTAGCACCTGCTTCGATTTGAACGCTCATCGTACCTTGATCTATAAACTTCATAACATTGCCATCTACGCCTGCGCTCAGAATGGTTTTAGTTGCGCCAGCACTTACAAGAACTTCTCCTGTATGAACCGACACCAGTCGAATAATAATAGTCACTTCATCTGTGCGATACTGTGCTGAGGCGCCTATGCCTAGTAGAGCAGCACCTGCTCCGCCTGAGATAATGTTACTATCATATCCAACAATGCCGCCCTGGATCATCACTCCTGCTACCAGCATTGGTGATAATGGTCTAGCATCCTTGCCTTCATAAGTTTCTCGTTGATTACGAATAAGCTGACGTTCTTTAATGAGGTCATCAAGTCCTACACGTTCCACAGGTTGAAACCATTTACCCCTACCAGCATCCTGCAATGCCTTGATAAGGAATACTTCTGCGCCTTGGGTAACAGCACTGCTAAACAAAGCTAGTTTATCGTTGGGCTTACGTTGCCCAGTCTTGTCAGTAAAACCATATACTGCAATAGTAATAGGTGGTCCATCAGGGCCAGCCAAACCATCAATCTCACTGACTTTTAGTCGAGTAATCGTTCTAGCTGTTGGACTTGGATCTGTACTGGGAATAGCAGCAATGGATTCTTCCATATTCTCTGCTTTCCTAATAAGGACCCCACAGCCTGACAATGCGACTGATATAATTGATACCGCTAACAATCTAAGAATCAAAACTTAAAACTCCCCGTTGGGACCACAATATCAGTTCTACTACCTTTATCATCAATGATAGTCAGTGCGATAGTTCCCGCAGTTGAATCCTTGATCCAGCTAATAGTACTTCCTTGGAAGTCCAAAGTACCAGTTGTGCTACCATCAGCAAACATGGCATTACTTAATTGTAAACTAAGTTGCGCATAAATCCTAGATTCTAGATTGTTTAAAAACTTATTTAAATTGGTATTCGTTGCAGCAGAAGCCAAAGCATCTTCTTTTGCTTTCCTATCTGCTTCAATTGCTTTCTTTCTGGCATATTCCTGATTCTCGATTGTTAGAACATGACTGCTCCAACCCTCGCCTGAGAATGAAGGATTCTTAAAGGTAAAGACTAATTCACCAGACGCTGCTGGTGTAATAAAAAGTATTGTACAAAAAAGAACTCGTCGTAACATGCCAAACTCCTAGCATTATATTTACCTTAACGCTCGTGGGTAAAGTGCTAATTTAATGTTTTGGCTGAGGGACTAGGGGTCGAACCTAGATAAAAGGATTCAAAGTCCTTTGTCCTACCATTAGACGATCCCTCAACAATTACCAGTGTCTAATTACACCAGCAACAATAAACATATTAGTTAGTATATAACAAAGTAATATAAATGTCCTAATTAAAGCTATGCGATCCGCTTCTTTATCAGTTGAACCAGACTTTTCACCCAAAGCCTTGGCCCAAATTCTCCAATAATGTTTCATGATTAATCTTGTGGATAAGCTGCCAAACACTTGCCGCCGGTTTGAGCTTCAGCGAACTTCATGGCAGTTTGTTGGTCACGTGCCTGAACCATTGTTTCAGTTTGCCAACCATCACTTAGTCTGATAATGCAACGCCATTTTTTTAACATGTAATATTTATATGATAAATCCACGTTGGCGTCAACATTAATATTGAGTTTTTACATAAAAAGTCATATTATGACAACATAGGTAATGCTACAAGTAAGTATTACAAATCCAGGAGATACAATGTCAAAAACAGTACTGATTACAGGTGGTGCGGGCTTTATTGCACACCATGTAATTGATAGAATACTTAATTCAACAGATTGGAATATCGTAAGCTTAGATCGGTTGGATTATAGCGGTAATTTGAATCGTTTGCATCATATGATGATGACACATGAAGCAGATGTTCGCAAGCGGGTCAAGATCATCTATCATGATCTCAAAGCAGAGATCAATCCACAGACTCGCAGTATGATTGGTAAGGTTGATATCATTATGCATCTTGCTGCCGGCAGTCATGTAGATCGTAGTATTGAGTTCCCAATGGAATTTGTAATGGATAATGTTGTTGCGACTTGTAACATACTAAACTATTCCAGAACTATTGACAACTTGGAACGCTTTGTTTACTTCTCAACTGATGAAGTATTTGGGCCAGCACCCAATGGTGTTTATTACAAGGAATATGATCGTTATAACAGCACCAATCCTTACAGTGCTGCTAAGGCAGGTGGTGAAGAACTTGCAGTGGCATTTGAGAACACTTACAAGTTGCCAATCTATGTAACACATACAATGAACGTGTTTGGTGAGCGTCAGCATCCTGAGAAGTATATTCCCATGTGTATTAAAAAGGTTCGTGATGGGCAAGTTATCACTGTGCATAGTGATAGCAGTAGAACAATTCCCGGAAGTCGTCATTATATTCATGCTGCTGATGTTGCTGATGCAATGATGTTCCTATTGGACCTAAAAGACTTTGTAATGCCTCCGGAGTTTGGTGGAGCCAAGTGTCCCAAGTTTAATATTGTGGGCAAGCAGGAGATCAATAATCTTGATCTTGCTCATATAATTGCTAAGTCACAGGGCAAGGAGCTCAAGTACGAAATGGTTGATTTCCATAGCAGCCGCCCAGGGCATGACTTACGTTATAGTCTTAGTGGCGAGTTTATGAAGGGCTTGGGTTGGGAACCTCGTATTGATTTGACTGAACGTATTAGTCAAGTTGTAAACTGGACACTTGCTAATGAGGATTGGTTAACTATCAATGTCTAAGTACGGAGTATTCATCACCAGTGCAGCTAATGCCAAGTTTAGCAAATACTCCCCGGCGGAGCGTGTAGAACAGACTCTTAAGACAGTGGAGTCTGTTCGCAAGTATATTCCAAATGCCTTCATTTGTATGACGGATTGTAGTGTACCTGGTATTGACCAAGCAACACAAGATGCACTATCTGCAGATGTTGATGTGTTCGTTAATCTCAGCAAGGATCCAAATGTAAATTGGATACAGAGCAATATCCAACACCAGGACACTGTAAAGAACTTAACTGAGCTAGTTGTGGTCAGTAAGTTCTTTAAGTTAGCAACAGAGAAGAAGTGGTTTGTTGACACTGATAGAATATTCAAGGTTAGTGGTAGGTATTGGCTTACTGACAATTTTGATATAACACGTTATGAAAAGCCTGACGCCAAAGGCAAATACGTTGTCAGTAAGAAGATGCTGAGTCAATTTACGCCGGATTATGTTGGTCAAAGCTTACAGTATATGCTTCGGGTGTATAGCTTGGACACCACATTAATGTATGACTTTTCCACTAGATTATCTGTAATGACCAATTACATGCAGGAAAGAGTCAATAGTGGAAAATATATCGACATTGAGCATCTATTCTGTAAATTCCTCCCAATGGATATGACATTGGAAATTGCAAGAACAGGTGTTGCTGGAAATATTGCGCCCAATGGACATTTTATAGAGAATTGATATGATTAGACAAGACATAGATTGGTATGATATATCTGGAGAATTTCTAGTAGCCGAACCCTTTAATCATGTTGTGATTGATGATTTTTGGTTACCAGAAATTGCAGAACAGTTGCATGATGAGTTTCCTGATTACGATGATTCGAGATATTGGGCAGCTCATTACAATACTGCATTAGAAAACAAGAAGACCGGTAATCATTGGGATAAGTTTCCTAAGACTACCTATGCTGCTTTCAATTATCTAGGCAGTAGTTATTTCTTGGATAATGTAAGATCCATGGCCAATAGGCCCGATCTTAATCTTGATTTTGGCCTACATGGAGGCGGATGGCATGCACACATAAATGGTGGCAATCTAAACGTCCATATGGATTATAACATCCATCCTAAGTTAGGACTTCAACGTAAGATAAACATCATCGTCTATCTCACGAAAGATTGGCATACGGAGTATGGTGGTGGCCTTGAATTATGGAGCCATAATTCAGAAACAAATCAACCAAAAGAGTGTGTTAAGAAGATAGATCTAAAGTTCAATCGTGCTGTATTGTTTGATACTACACAGAACAGTTGGCATGGTCTTCCTTTGCCGCTGAGTTGTCCTGATGATATGATTAGACAAAGCATGGCAGCTTATTATGTTGGCAATCCACCTGACAACACGGATGATCGTCCCCGCGCAAGATTTGCTCCAAGACTAGATCAAATTGGCAATACTGAAATTGAGGAATTAATACGCCAGCGTAGCAGCTTGACGACTGTTAAAATTACTTAAACACAAAGACAGCGTGTTTATACTTTAAGCCCGCTGACTTTAAATCGGTTAAAGCTAATAGTGTTGGAAACATACGCTCAACAACAAAGATAAAATAAGGGACAGTGGGATCATTACCATGTCCCGCTCCTGTATCAAACAGAAACTTGTTTAGGGCGGAACTCTGATTACTTGCGTTAATAATTGAGTCGATTACACGGAAATATTGATTCCAAAATTTTGTAGTACCCACAAAGAAATTATACCAGCAGAATGGCATGGGAATTGTTGTTACATCAATTGGTTGTCCATCTTTCTTAAAGAGTGAATTAGGAATTTGACTTATTCCAGGATGATATGTATCACCTTGAATCCAAGGATTAAAGAATGGATTATTAATATATTCAGGTTCCATGAACCATACATCATTGTCAGGGTTAGCTTGTATAAAATCTACAAACTGTTGCCCTGTTGTATTTGTTTTTTCTTGAAACTTGTAGCTTACGAAGCCCCATGCATCTGACTTATCATTTATTGCTTGCTTGTATCCCAAATCTCTAATAATGGGCCATTCCCTAAAACGATTGCTTGCATCTTTATTCTCACTGGTAAAGTTACTGTGGTCATATGGAATAAATGCAGGATCAAGCCTGCCTACAAGTTCAGGTGAATGATATATTTGATAGATGTTAAGTTGCATGTTTGCTTTCAATCATAAAAATGGGGTGGACGAATCCACCCCAGTTATGCCAAGTTACGTCTTGGTCTTTTTAGGCTTTGTTACCTTTGTAACAACCTTCTTAGCAGCAGCCTTAATATCAGCTACATCAACCTTGCCATCTTCATTGACATCAGCTGCCTTCTTAACACGAGTCCTTGCCTTCTTAACTTCAGCAACTACAACTTCTTCAACCTTGGCTTCTACTGCCTTAACTTCTTCGACTACCTTTTCAACTTCAGCAACTAGTTCTTTTGCTACTTTAGTTTCTGTTTCAACAAAAGCTGCCAATTCTTCTTTATACTTTGCTACTACAACTTCTCCAATCTTGGCTTCTACTACCTTAACTTCTTCGACTGCCTTTGCAACAACAACTTCTGCTCCGGCAGCAGCATCCTTTAGATTGACCTTACCGTCACTATTAACATCGAGTCCATTGCCTTTTGGCCAGTACCTGTAAATTACAGCAAGCACTGCCAATCCAATAAAGATCCCAATAACTGTTTCTATATCCATAATTAACTCCTATCGATAAGCACAATTATATATGCTTATCGATAGGGTGTCAATTTATTTTTTACTTAGCGGGGATAATCTTGGCAACAGCTTCAGTCAAAGACTTAGTAATTAACTTAGCAGCGTCAACTTGAATATCAATCGTCTTCTCAAGAATTGAACGTAGCTCAGTTGGGTAAACCATCATAAGCATCATGCGAGCGTTCTTGTTGTATTCATCCAAATACTTGTCTGTATCAAAATCAGCGGTCTTGGTAGCCATTTTACTTCTCCTTGTTGGTTACAGCTTAATGCTGCATTGCACAATTATTTATACAAGAGAATAGGTTATATGTCAACTATTTTTTAATTAAATTTACATTTGCAACCAGTCTACCAGCATTTCCTTCAAGTGGATTATTGCCGGCATGTAATAGCTTGCCATTGAATACAACTAGCCTTCCCTTTTTGGGTGTTATACGTTGTTTCACTGTTAGCGCACCAAAATGCCCCCATTTTTCATTGAAAATGAATGTATCGCCCACGCTGTCATTGATATAATAAATTGCTGTTGTATAATCTTCTTTAAGATAGAAAAGATCACAGTGTGGGTAGCTGTGTGTATTTTCATTACATCCTGGTGAGGGGAATGTTAGGTTCAATTTAAATCTAACAACAGTATAATCATCAATATTGGGTATTATTTCTGCCACTGGTAAAAAATCATTTGTAAAATTAGAATTGGGCCCATCATTCCAAAGTATATGACTCATGAAAGGGGTGTCGACTGAGTTAATGACAAATTCTTCTGTCAACCCCAACTTCTTTATGTCGTCCAAACTATAAGCACTGGTATGATGGTAATGCCATGGAAAAATTACACTTGTAACCAACTTTTCTAGATGATCCATAGTTTCTTTTGATACCGCATCATCAATTATTAGAATGTCATCCATTACCAATGTCCCAGTTCATTTATGATCTTAAAGTATTCTGGAAAAGTTACGGCGAAATTTTCCTTACGATAAGCATCCTTCTGCTTTGTCCAGAATTTAAATTCTTCCCAATGCTTTGGATTATACTCTGATTTCAAGATTGATATAATGGATGAGATATCAGATTTTTGCTGCATAAGTGATAGCTTGTCAATGATCTGTTGTTTAACGTCAGTTGGAATATGACGTATATCATAATAAGCAGGTTTTGTAACCAAATTTAAAAAATATGCCATTTCGAATTTATCAAATGCAGATGTTATTTCCGGCAGATAAAATACATTTAGTATCTGTACAGTACATATAATGCCACTGGATACTGGAATGCCAATTAAATTAGAAAGATCATTCTTAATAAAATTTACGTTTTCCAGCAACTCCTGCCATTTGCCAGGATGTCTAATATAGGCAAACTGTTCGCCAATGGCATCAATACTAAATTTAAATTCCAAACTTTCAAAATGACGCCAGAGATCCAAATGTTTTGCCGTGGGTACAGATATACCATTGGTATTATAGTATAGAGTAATCTGTTTGCTTCTACCACTCTCCACTAGCTTTTCCAATAGCCGTAGTGTTGGCTTATCCACCAATGGTTCCCCACCATAGAAACCAATGTAACGGAGATTATCGGAAAGTTCGTAAATCCCATCTATCTGTTTGTCACTAAATTGTGTGGGATCGGAAAGGCGTGTATATGTTGTTTGAGGTAGATTATTTTTTTCTTCGTAATACTTTCCCTCAATGGAATAGGTAGAGGAACTTTGTCCATTGCAGGGTCTGCATCTGAGATTGCAAATATTACTGACCCTAAGATTAATTTGTTTTGGCCCTAGCTTATACTCACCTTCAACGGTATTAATAATGTCTTTCTTGTACTTGGAACTAACTAATTCAAGTTTTCTAGCACTTTGCTTGCCATGTTCTTCTTCACGCCAACATCTGCTGCATATTTCATTCTTATCATTTTGTTTAAATGATTGGCGTAATGCTTCATATTCTGGACTAAGCCAAATATCAGTTAATGTAGTATTGGAATCAAAGTGCCATATGTCCCCACCCAGGTATGGACAAGGACTTGCATTATCAAAAGCACCATAAGTTATTTGCGTAAATGGAACCACGCATATATTTTTACCAATTGCCATTAAGTGTTTAGTGCCTTTTTAATAATTATCAATGCTTCTTGAAGTGCAGCTAGTCTAATGGCACAAGCGGCGGCATCAATTTGATTACGAGCTTGCCTATGATAATCCCGCCACTGGATAGTTTCTGTAATTAGCTGTTCAATTTGTTTCTGCATAGTTCCTCATATAGTGCATGACTAGCGAGATTCTTGCCCTTGCTTTCAACCTGAATATCAAACCTATCCCAAAACTCACTGACATACATGTTAACAGCACGATTCCACATAAAGTTACTATGTGCCCTAAGCTTCTGCTTCTTGTATCCAGATTCCAGTAGAGCAAACATATCAGGCATCACAACAGGGTCATGATGTCCCAGTATGTCCTCACGGCTGCAACTATAATGAAGAGTAGGCCTAACACCGCGCCAAGAAGATTCAACCTGTTTAACTCTGTCGTCAGTGGCCACAATGTACTCGCCCGTATTGACCCAATGGTGATGAACATCCAGAACAATAGCAACATCACGTCCAATACTAAGACAGTCATCTAAGCCCCACGCATTTTCTTCGTTCTCAATAGTTATAAGATTCCTAGCTTCAGGGCTAAGACGACCCAAAGCAGCGACAATTCCGGCAGGACCCCGACGTCCAGCAATGTGTACGTTGATTTTGAACCCGTGGTCATGCCATTCTCGTCCGTAGCCCATCCAACGTGCCATGTCAACATGATATTCAAACTCCTCTATACTTCTATTTACGACATCATCGCTATTACTTGCCAACACACAAAACTGGCCAGGATGGAAAGACAGACGAACGTCGCGATCTCTCGCAATTTCACCAATACGCTGGAACCCCAACTCAGCAAATGATCTAACATCTGCTTGACGCCAAAAGTAACTCCAATTAGACTCAGTGTAAGCAGGCAAAAGATCGCTGCTAATTCGTACCATTCGTAATGCATTGGGTAAATCTCCTACACGTTCAACCAATCGGCGGGTTGCCTCAAGATTCTGTTTCATCAGCAGCCAAAGTCTATCTTCGGCGGCACTACGAGTCTGCCTGTTCAACCAAGTGATAGTGGTTGTACCAGTATTGAACTCCTTGGCGGTGTCTTTCTGATTGATCCCGTTGATCTGACTGGGACCATCAATCCATTTGCAGCAAAAGCCGATACGTTGTGTCATATTATGAGTATACACTTGTTATGTAAAATGTCAACTGCAAATATATTCCCGTACATCATTAGTTATCCTATTAGCCAAATTAACATGCTCCTGTGGAGAAAAATGGTTAATCCTAGTGTCTGGCGTTTTTGGTTGCCAAGTTGGATCGTCTGCTCTACTTAAATCCAATAGACGAAAATCAGTCCAATAACCATAAAATTTATCAGCATCCTTCAAATAATTGAAAAAACCATTTAAATTAATTAATCTAATGTTTCTTTCTTTACATATATGTTGCATTTCTTTAACCATTAATCTATAGATTTCAGCTGAAAATTTTTGCTGATGTAAAAATTTATAATATTGTCTGGCTGCTTCCTCAGTATCAAGTAAAATTTGATCTCTGGTGGCTCTCGGTATTCTTACGTCACCGTTTGTAAAAACTGTAAGTTGATAACTTGGGTGAAATAGTCTGTCATGGCTGGTGTTAACACATATTACTACTTCAGGTTCCAAATGCAATTGATCCATAAAATTTTTATATATTTGATATTGACTGTATCCCGGTTGAGCCATGTGACAAATCATATTGAAATTTAAATTGTTACAAACCATTTCCAAATAGGTATTTTCAAAATGTTCTGCAAAACTGTCGCCCACAATCATAGTTCTCATCATTTAGTTCCTTAATAAAATAATATATTATTTAAGTTACGTAATTAGAATTCAAAATGCCTTAGAAAACTGGGATACTATTCAACTGAGTAAACAATCTGGCATCCCAGGCAGTATTAACTAACGGTTCGCCTTTAATGTTTAAACTGGTATTCAGTAACATTGGACAACCAGTCTTTGCATACCATGCTTCCAATATTGGACGTATCGCACTGGGGCTATCTTTGTTTACAGTTTGAACTCTGCTCGTATTATCAATATGTACAATTGCTGGAAATAGATCTGGACGACGACATTTAACTGCAAACTGCATATAATCATAACAATTGTGATTTAATTTGAAATATTCATCTGCATGTTCTGCTAGTATAATGGGAGCAAATGGCCTAAATGGCTCACGCTTCTTAACAGCATTGACACGGTCTTTGACATCGGCGCCACGAGGATCTGCTAATAGACTACGATTACCCAATGCTCTTGGACCAAACTCTGCCCTACCATTGGCCACACCGACGACATCACCATTATAAAGTTTATTGATAATGGATTCTATGTCAACATGCCTCTTAATATCATGCCCAAGATAAGCATGATCAAAATTAATTGGTTGCTTTGTATGATACGCAATAGCTCCCAAACTTAACCCAGC
>Ga0194048_10000130_pt1 | contig 33191 bp, 45 predicted proteins | sample JunL225m_MetaG_FD_161685 | JGI IMG/M metagenome (GOLD analysis project Ga0194048, IMG submission 161685) | Anoxic zone freshwater microbial communities from boreal shield lake in IISD Experimental Lakes Area, Ontario, Canada - Jun2016-L222-5m | ecosystem: Environmental > Aquatic > Freshwater >...
GTACAGAGCCAGAGGTTGACGATCAGGTCGAGGCTGTAGAGGCCGAAGACACTGATTCCGCACCAGCACCGGATAGTGGAGATAACCACGAGAAAACAATCAAGTTCGATGCAGATCAACAAAGAGTATTTGATGACGCAATAGCCAAGAAAGTCTTCAAACAGCGTGAAGCTGAACGGGAGACCCAACGACTACGGCGTGAGCTAGATGAGGTCAAGGCGAGGTTGCCACAGCAATCAAGGCCAATGATCCCTGAGACACCAGACCCGTTTGCATACTCAGATCAAGAGTATCGCCAGCGGATGGCGTATCGGGACCAGGCACTGGTGCAGGCAGCACATTGGGATCAACAGGAAAGCGGGTTGAAGCACCAAGAACAGGTGCGTCAAAACGACCTGGCTCGTAAGCAGCAGGAAGTCATGGTGAACAACATCAAGACCTACTCTGACCGGGCAGTAAAGTTGGGCATGAAGCCAGAAGAATTGCAGGCAGCAGGCAACAAGGTGTCGCAGTTTGGGATCGATGATTCATTAGTCAGGCATATTCTGAATGATGAACACGGACCACTGATTACCAAGTACCTGTCGCAGAATCTGCAGGAGCTGGAAGACCTGTCCTACATGGAGCCAATGGATGCTGCTGTGAGAATCTCTACCGTAATCAAATCGAAGCTGGATGCATTGAGACCGAGAATAAATAAAACGCCAGACCCTCTCACCAAAATGAGTGGATCAGGCAGGACTCCTAAACAATCCGGCCCCAGAGGGGCTATATTCGAATAAAGGTAATTTGCAATGGCTAATAATTTAAGTAGTAACATTACACGGAAGGTGGCAAGGGTATTCCTTGATGCCTTCGAAGATGCACGAGTATTGACCAAGGCTGTTGACACACAGCTTCTGGCTGATAAGTTCAACCCATCCAGCGGCAGCTATGTAGACTTCAAGCGCCCGCATGACTACGCATCGATCCGCACATCTGGTGGTGATATTTCCTCGTCCACCAAGTCAACCATCATCGCTGGCAAGGCTACTGGTACTGTTCAAAACTACTTCACTGTAGCTACAGAATGGGGCAACGTAGAAGAAGCACTGCAATTGGATCAGCTTGAAGAAATCCTGGCTCCAATGGCTCGTCGTATCGTAACCGATCTGGAAACAGACTTTGGTTCGTATATGTACAAAAACGCTTCGCTGAAGTACGGCTCGCATGGTACTGGTGTGACCAAATGGTCTGACGTAGCAGGTGCAGGCGCACTGATGGATTCAATCGGCATTAGTCCTAGTGCTGAACGATTCTATGTAATGAATCCATTTACCACTGCTGGCTTGGCATCTGCTCAGGCCGGTCTGTATGTAGGTGATTCACTGGTACGCACTGCTTGGGAGAATGCACAGATTTCCACCAATTTCGGTGGTCTTCGTGCACTGGCAACGTCCACCTTGGCCAGCTTCACCTCTGGCACTGGCGCTGACCGAGCTGGCACGCTGTCTGCTGCTCCAGACGCTACCTACGTAACTGCTAAAGATACTATGACCCAAACTCTGGCTGTCACTGCATTCCAAGCGAGCATGGTAGTCAAGGCTGGCGACATGGTAACTATCGCCAACGTCAACCGCCTGAATCTGGCAACTCGCCAGCCGATGGTATCTGCTACTGGGACTGTTGTTGCATGGACTGGTGTGGTAACTGCTGACGTAACATTGGGCGCATCTGGCGAGGGTAACTTGGTAGTGGCAGGTCCGGCTATCTACGAGGCTAATGGCCAGTACAACACAGTATCTGCGGCTCCTGCCAACGGTGCTGTAGTCACCATTTTGTCAGCATCCAATACGCTGTACCAGCCCAACCTGTTCTTCACCAAACAGGCATTCGGTCTTGGCACTGTTAAGCTGCCTAAGCTGTACTCTACTGACACTGTAGCTACAACCGAAGACGGTATGAGCATCCGTATCAGCAAGTACTCGGATGGTAACGCTAACACTCAAAAAATCCGATTCGACTTGCTGCCAGCATATGCTGTCTTCAATCCGATGATGGCTGGTCAGGGCTTCGGCGTGTAGTGATGGACGAGAGGGGGAGTGGAGTAATCTGATTCAGGTTTTAGCCTAAACAGAACGCTCCCCCTTTTCTTTTCGGTAGCAGCCATACTGGTATCTGCTATTGATGGTTATATCTGCTGTATAATCAACCAGGCAATGGGATATATATGAGAGTTTGGATTAAGCCCAACGGCACAGAATTAACCATCAACGCAGAATCCGAGGATATTGCTCGTGAAATGGGATGGAAACCAAAAGAAGATGTACAAAAGGTAGATCAAAAGTCAGACGCAGCTATGCTTGACGTAGTCAATACAGAGATACCAAGACGCAGGGGCAGACCACCAACACTACGGGAGTAACATGGCAACGGTAGCACAAGTAGCGAAAGCTGCACTCCAGAGGATTCTGTTCCAAGCATCCGAAGCACCATTAGAGGCAGATGAATATCAAGACTTCATCTTCGCCATGAATAACTTTATGACCGCGCTGGCAGCAACTGGCGTGAATCTTGGGTACACAGTAGTTGCCAATCTTGGCGATACTGTCACCATTCCTGTCGGAGCATTACGGGGCTTGATAGCTAATATGGCTGTCGAGGTGGCTCCAGACTACAATGCCACAGTACCAGAAGCACTTGCACTTGCAGCCAGGGAGGGCATGACTGCGATGCGTATGCTTGGCCAGACTATGGCAGGCTCCAGACTTCCCGGCACTCTACCTGTTGGCTCGGGTAACGAAGGACAATACAACAGCAACTATCACTTCTATCGAGAGCTGGAAAACACCATTCTCACAGAAGGCACAGACTCAATTGCTTTGGAGCTAAATACCAATGCCTGACAGAACGTATGGAATTCGCCAAAGCGAGTTTGTAGAACAGACAGCTATACCTTCCGGCTCGTATATCGGAATCTGGAATAATGGTATTAACTACAAGATGGCCTATGGGAATTTCATGGCCGGTCTCGGTGTAACTGGGACCATTGTACAGGCTGGAGCAGTCACTGGCACACCAGTTCTCGATGTTGCCGGGACAGTAAATAGTATCCGTAATATTGAGAGTGGTTCCGGCATTTATGCTGCCGTGTCTGCATCGAATGGTGTGTCTGTCAAACACAACTTCACCGTTGACGCTACCGGCAAGCCACTGATGCTAAACCAGACAACAGCCAGCCCAACATTCGTCTCTCTGGTAGCCAGTACAGGCATTACCCTAGCTGCTGTAGGGAATACTGTAACAATCGCAAATGCGTCAGCAGTATCAGAGGCTAGGGGACAGGTGTATATGCAGGGCAATGCCACGGCTACTGTCATTGCATCAACATCGGTCCCTGTACTTGTGGCTGGTACGTGGACTGTCGATCTACAAAGTCAAATGACTGGTACTACTGGTGGCAGACTTACCTATACTGGGACAACTACTCAATATATGAGAGTAAATGCAGCATTGAGTCTTGATCCTATCAGCGGAGCCAACCAAGACCTGCAAGTATATCTGGCCAAGAACGGGACTGTTATTGCTGGATCGAGAATAGAGACAATCGTAACTCACTCTGCACACCAAGCTGTTCCACTTACGTGGCAATTGCAGATGGCTACCAATGATTACATTGAGATATTTGTGCAAAATCTTACAGCAACAAATAACATCACTGTCAGCCGTGTAGTCTTGAGTATCCACTGATGCCGGTAACGATCCTGCCAATTGCTAATGGATTCTATACAAGCCCAAGCCTGCCGATATCTGCGCAGGAATGTACGAATTACTATCCCAACATCAATGAGGTAGCATCCCTAAACCAGGAAACTTTATTCGGTACTCCCGGTCTAAGCCTGATGGTAACATCTGGCACAATCTCCCAAAATAATCGTGGCTCCATCGAGATGAATGGATTTCCCTATTTTGTGAATGGCACTGTCCTCTATCGGATGGACCAAGTAATCGTCGGGGATGTATACAGTTACACATTGTTTGCCATTGGGACAATATCGGGTACGGCTAGGGTATCGATGGCCACCAACGGCAATCAGCTAATGATTCTGGTCCCTGGCGGTAATGGCTATATTTACAACTGGGTGACGAGTGCCTTTGGTCAAATAACCGATGTGGACTTTACAGCCAACGGTGCGCCACAGATGGTGGCATTTGTTGATAGTTATTTTGTCTGTACTACTGACACCAAGAAATTCATCTGCTCTGCTCCGAATGATGGCACAAACTGGAATGCACTGGACTTTGGTACGGCAGAATCAAACCCAGACGACACCATTGCGCCTATCGTATTCAAGAATCAGCTATTCATTGCAGGTGGATATACGATTGAAGCATTTCAGGATATTGGTGGCACTGACTTCCCATTCCAACGTAGTGGACTGTTCTTGCAGAAGGGTGTCTATGCCAAATACTCCCTAATCAATATCCAAGACTCATTTGTATTTGTTGGTGGTGGCCAGAATGAATCTCCAGCTATATGGAGTTTGGCTGGCAATTCTACCCAGAAGATATCCACCATCCCAATTGATTCTATTCTACAGAATCTCACCAAGACCGAGCTGTCAAATATCTTTGCATGGACATACGCGCAAAATGGAGCCTATTTTGTAGGATTCTCCCTACCAAAGACCACACTGGTATACGAGATGGCCAGCAAGCGGTGGCATGAGAGGAAATCATTTGTTGATGGGGCAATTACCAGCTTTCGTGTATCTTCTATGGTACAGGCATACAACAAGGTAATCTGTGGGGACTCTGTTGACGGGAGAGTCGGTAATCTTGATCCCAATGTATACACAGAATACAGCGTTAACATTACTCGCACAGTCACTACTCAGCCATTCCAAAACAATATGAACGTCCTTTTTGTGCCGAGGATAGAGCTGACAGTAGAATCCGGTATGGGCAATGCAAACGTAGACGAGCCAATGGTATCGATGGAGCGTAGCCGAGATGGAAAGACCTGGAGTGATCCCAGAGCTAGGTCGATGGGTAAGATAGGTGAATACAACAAGCGGTGCGTGTGGCGCAGGAATGGCTCTGTGACTAGGTTCGAGCTGTTCAGGTTTACCGTTACTGACCCTGTCAAACCTGTAATTATCCAGATGACTGCTGAAATGTTGGCGGGAATATGACCAGCCCATACCTAAACGCATCACTCCCAATCATAATCGAAGATGGATCGATGTCTCAGCCGTTCAGGACTTGGACGCTGGATGCCAGCCTGAGTATTCCATTTGTGGGGGCAGGATCACCAGAAGGAGTTATTGAGGCTAGGCAGTACAGCCTATATCTGGATACAACGGCACTTGCAGGAAGCATTGCCTACCGGAAGATGCTGACGAATATCGCTGGAGATAAGTCTAAAGGGTGGAAACTCAGTTGATCAAGCGCGAGTTCGATGCAAGATATCTCAACAGCGTGGCGAACCATCCGGCTGTGCGTGGAGGATCAAGGATCAAGGAAGATATTGATATGACTCCGATGGTTCAGGACTACAGAAACCTGATCCTGACGTATGAGGGCGGTGGATTCTTGGTGCTCTGGAAGGGAAATGGAATATATGAAGTACACACAATGGTGCTCAAGGGCGGAAGGGGAGGTGTGCTCCGGGATGCCATCAATGAGGCACTTGAGTATATGTTCTTCCGTACAGACTGCGAGAGGCTCATTACGGTGGCCTACAAAGAAAATCCGGCCTCTGTTGCGCTGTCAGATGCCTTCTTTGAGAGGAAGGGATCTACTGAATTACTTAACTATTACGAGCTGAGATACTCTAATTGGGTACAACAGTGCAAGACTGCCAAGGATGCTGGCCACCAATTCCATGCTGGAGTAGAAACTAACCACGAGGAAGATGACATACACGACTACCATGTGGGTGGGGCTATACAGTTAATTCAGAATGGTAATACATTAAAAGCGATAAAGTTATATAATGAATGGGCGGTGATGAGTGGATATGAGCAGGCTATTTTGGTCAATGCTTTTCCACTGATCGTACACATTGGTGACATGAAAGTTATCTATCAAGATAATAAGTTGGGAGAGATTATATGCCAGTAGGAGCAGTTATAGGAGCAGGCGCATTAGGCGCAGGTGCAAGTATATACGCAGCCAACAAGACTTCGGACACTCAACAGCAGATTGCTGCAGACCAGAATGCATTCCAAAAGCAGAAAATGCAGCAGGCACTCGGCTACTTACAACCCGCATATTCTAAGGCATCTGACATGGGTAACCAGTATGCTCAACAGGCACTAGCACTACAAGGCTCTACATTCATGCCACAGATACAGGCTGCTCAACAGGGCAATGTACAGGCACAGAGAATGCAGATTGCAGCCATGCCACAGTATCGTAACGCGATCATGGGCGGCAACGTGGACTACTCTGCATTCCAGCCATACACACAACAGTATGACCAGAATGCCCTGTCAGGTCTGTTTAATCCGCAAATGTTTAAATATACGCCACCAGCAGATCAGGCTGCAGCACAGAATCTGGGTGCATCATTCCAAGACCCAAACAATGCGGCGATGTACTACGGAAACTATCAGGGTTGAGGTTTTAAATGGCAGCAACAGCAGAGCAAATTCGGGCATGGGAAACAGCTAATCCCGATGCTACGGCAGAACAAATCCAGCAGGCAATGGATGCCAACGGTGTCACGGCTGTTGATGTCGCAAAGGCCATTCCGACACCACTTGCCAATGCACCTGCAGATGTTGCCCAGGCACAAGCCGACTATGCCAAGTACCAAGCTGGTGTACAGCAATACAATGCTGTGACAAAAAACAATCCGCTGTGGAGCGATGCCAATACTGGGTTGATGATGAACCGTCTGGGGATTACTCCCGAGATGATGAACCAGTTCGGTGGAATTGATCTTGCGAAGGCTCAGGGCATACAAGATGCTGCCAAGATTGGACAAGCAGCCAATACCGTAAAGGGCAAGGTCACTGACGAGCAGGTCAAGATAGCGATAGCTGGAAATCCCAACATGACACCAGATCAGGTCTATGCTGCCATGCAGCTGTGGGGCGTGACTGCTGAGCAGTTTGCTCGTGTGATGGGTATACCTATTACCCAAGTTATCAAGGACACTGCTAACTCTATCCCTACTGGTGTGGCAGGCTATGAAAATGCCTTGAATAAGGGGGTGACAGATGCGACAGGTACATTACGCGCTGCCGAGATATCCTCACGATCAGACCTGACAGATGCACAGGCTAAGGTCGCCGACCTGTACGGTCTCAACATAACCGATATCCAAAATGCTGGAGATAAGGCTCGTACCGATATCCAGAATACATTCAAGACTGCTACAGACTACTACGCTCCCTACCAGCAGGCAGGGACTAACGCACTATCACTGCAGCAGGCTCTCTCTGGAGCCAGTGGGCAAGACGCATTCAATCAGGCATACCAAGAGTCACCCTACATAGCATTCTTGCGTGAACAGGGCATGAGAGCGAATCTAGCAGGCTCTGCGGCTACTGGCGGACTTGGCGGCGGAAACGTACAGAAAGAGTTGAATAGGTTTGGTCAGGGATTGGCCAGCCAGGGCTTACAGACCCAGATAGGCAACCTACAGAATCTATCCTCACAGGGATTGAATGCTGCGGGTGGTGCTGCTGCTATACAGCAGAGCATGGGTACTAATCTGGCCAATATTGGTACTGGTACTGCGCAGAATGTAGCAAGCCAGCGCGGAGCACTTGCAGGAGCTACTACTGGGTATGGCGTGAATATGGCTAACATAGGCCAGACTACAGGGACCAACGTGGCAAACCTACAGGCCCAGACTGCATTAGGAATTGGGAATAATCGGACTGCTGCAGGGAATGCAATTGCCAACAATCTGAATTCTGCTGCTATTAATCTTGGCAATCTGGCAAATCAGCAGGGGTCTACCCTTGCCACCCAGATTCAAAATCAGACTGCTGGTGTGCAGGGTATTAACTACGCAAATGCTAATAACCAACAAGGCTATACTGCTGGACTTGCTAATGCTCAGGTCAACGCTGTCAATGGACAGCAACTGGCACAAGCCCCTGCAATGAATTGGGGTACAGTATTAGGCGGTGCGCTGCAGACTGGTGGCAATGCTGCAACCCTGATGGATATGTACAACAAGAGCCAAGCTCCAAATATCCAATATCAATACGGGAATTCTCTAAATACAAATCTTCCTACCTACTTGAAAACTAATGTCGGTGGCGGATCAAGTTCGGCACTTGCTGGTTACGCTTAAATAAAACACTGTAGAGATTATAAAGATGGCTGTTTCATTCGGTGACGTATTAAGTGGTATCGGTGCTTCATTACAGGGCACTGGCCAAGAATATATGCAGAATCTCAATACTCGTGAGGTAAATTCTGCCAACCGTGACATTGCTATGCAGGACCGCACTATGGCTCTGCAGGACAGGGCTAAGGCCCAACAGGGTGCATTGGTCAAGGCAGTGCAGCAGGACGCAAATGCAGCACTACAGGCACTCGATCATGGCGATGTGCAGGGCGCACTGGCTATTGCACACGACCATATGGTCCATGCCCAAGGGATTCCAGGCTATGATCCGACTCGTGCTATGCACATTCTTGTACTACTGACTCAGGGTGATCCTGCATCAATTGCTGCTGCTCATGCAGAGTTGTTGGCTGCCAGTGGTTCTTCGTACTCTAGACCAGAGCCTATGAAGCTAGGGTCTGGCGATGTTGCAATTGATCCGACCACTGGGAAACAACTGTTTAATAATCCTGCCAAGCCGCCAGCAGAAGCTGCAGGGATTCAAGAATTGAAATGGAAGGCGGCACAGCTTGGTCTAAAAGATGGCACTCCAGAATACCGGGCATTTATACAGTCAAATGGTAGTATGCCATCATCCGATAATAGGAAAACATCTGTAGATCAAAACGGGGTGCTGAGATATATAGATAATGGCACTCCAGTATTCCCTAATGTTTCCAAGACTGAAATACCAAAAGTTCCAACGGAAGAACAGGGGAAGGTTGCTACCTTTGCGGCAAGGTCAAAGCAGGCGAATGATACCATTGATAAACTTGGCTCGCAGTTTGTAGGAGCATTTTCTACTGCCGGTCAGTTTCTTCCCAACATGATGAAAAGTGCGGATAGGCAATTGATAGAGCAGTCAAATAGAAACTTTATCAACGCAACACTGCGCAGGGAATCTGGAGCTGCAATATCTCCATCCGAATTTGATAGTGCCAATGCTCAATACTTGCCGCAGCCATTTGACAAGCCAGCAGTCTTGGCTGAAAAATCAAAAAACAGACAGCTTGTATTGGCTGGACTGATAGCAGAGGCTCCAGAACAATATCAAAAAGTAATGGAGCAGTACACCAAGTCTATCCCTGCTAAGTCCAGATTCTCCAATGTCCAAGAGGTGAAGCGGTAATGCCAACATATCAATTCACTGATTCATCTACCGGCAAGACATATCAGGTAGATGGAGACTCACCACCTACAGAAGATGAAATGCATGAGCTGGTTAGTGGGCTATCTAGTCCTGCCGGATTGGACAGTCAGCCTGCTGCGAGTTCTGCAGCTAACGCTGATGCTGGCCCTATGTCTATGTCAGATGTTGCAGAACAGGCTCTGGGAAATGCTCCAGCATCTGCGATGGAGTTTGGTAAGAGTATTGCGCAGGCTGCACTGCATCCAATTAACACGGCCACTACTGCTGTCAAGCTTGGTGGTGGTATTGTTGAATTGCTGCTTGATCCTGCACTGAGGGCAATCATTCCGGAAGGAAGCTGGATGTGGAATAAGAGCAACAATCCAGATCAGGCAGGTCCAGCACCAGCAGACTTGGCTCGCAGTGTTGGCAAGTTCTACGCACAAAAATACGGCAGTGTTGAGGATGCAAAGAGAGCAATTGCCAGTGATCCAGTTGGCGTACTGTCAGACATTTCATCAGTATTTGGTGTGGGAGAGGCTGCGATTCCTGGGAAGATAGGACAAATGGCTGGAGTTGCATCAAAGGTGACAAATCCAGTAAACATAGCTGCTCAGGCCGCTTATAAGACAGGATCATTAGGTGGGCAACTTGCTGGGTCAATAGCAGCAAAAATGCTCGGTGAATCTACTGGAGCTGGAAGTGCAGCTATAAAAGAAGCTGCTATATCGGGGGCTACAGGCGGAGCCAATGCTGACCAATTTTTGGAAAATCTACGTGGTAATGTTGATCCTGCCCAAGTAGTTACTATTGCTAAAGATAACCTTGCCAAAATGAGAGAGGCCAGGGGGCAGCAATATCGGTCAGGCATGGTTGATATTACAAATGATAAATCTATCCTTGATCTTGGTGATGTAGATTCATCAATCAATGCTGCGCAGGGAAGGGTCTCATTTAAGGGGCAGGTCAAAGATGCCAATGCTGCAGATGCACTTGGACAAGTTAAGAAAATGGTAGATGACTGGAAAGCTCTCGATCCTGCCCAATATCATACGCCAGAAGGATTGGACGCATTAAAGCAACAAATTGGATCAGTTTTGGAATCAATCCCATTTGAGCAAAGAAATACCAGAGCTGTTGTTGGTGATATATATAACACAGTAAAAAGCACAATATCTAAGCAAGCACCAACATATAGCAGGGTAATGTCTCAGTATGAAAGTGCCAGTAATACTCTAAAAGAAACAGAAAAGGCTTTGTCACTTGGAGATAAGGCATCAATTGATACTGCTTTGCGAAAACTGACATCTATCATGCGGAACAATGTTAATACTAACTTTGGGCAACGGGCTAAACTTGCTGAAAATATGCAGAAAGCTGGCGGCCAGACATTTGTACCGGGTCTTGCAGGTCAGGCTCTAAACTCATGGTCTCCCAGAGGGATTCAGGGCGGTATAGCAGGATTAACTGGTTTGGGTGCATTTTCTGTAGGTGGATTCCCGGCAGCCGTAGCAACTACAGCATTATCATCGCCAAGGCTTATGGGGGAGGCTGCTTACTACGCTGGTAAGGCTGGTGGTAAAATAAACTCTCTGGCTGGGATGACTCCTGAAATGTTAAAGAACATACAGATGTATAATACAATGCATCAAGTACAGAATGCTGGAAATCAACAGCAATGAGGATATAGGTAATGGCACGTTACGGTGACTTAGACAGCCAGTATTTTGACGATAGTGGCAACCCAGTAGTAAATGGTAAAATTTACTTTTACGAGACTGGCACGACTACGCCCAAAAATACCTATGCAGATATCAATTACACGATTGCTAACACCAACCCGGTAATCCTAACTGCTGCAGGTCGTCAGCCTAATATCTTCTTTGCTGGTGTGGCCAAAGCAATCCTGACTACAAATAGTGGTACTCAGATTCTAGTACGAGACCCTGTAGGAGTAACTACCAGCGCATTCGGTGATCCGTGGGTATCCTCCAAGACCTACGGGGCGAATGAGGTAGTGCAGGGCAGCAATGGCCAGTTCTACACATCTCTGGTCAGCAGCAACCTGAATAACAACCCTGTGACGAGTACAGGATCGTGGACATTCCTGTATTCGGTCGAATGGAGTGCAGGTACGACTTATACCGTAGGCTCTGTAGTCACATACCAGACCATTGTCTACCAGTCTATCTTGAGCGCAAATACTAACCAGAATCCATCGACTGCTACTACTTACTGGACTCCTATCCAGATGGTATGGATGGCCACACAGACCTACGCACTGAATGCCAATATTGTTGGGACCAACGGAGTTCTGTACACGAGTCTCCAGGCGGCTAACATCAACCATGAACCATCAGCTAATCCGGCATGGTGGGTAGGAACAAGTGCTGCTGCTGCGGCCTCTGCTACGGCTGCTGCTGCAAGTGCTACGGCTGCCAGTACCAGTGCAACTAATGCTGCTACAAGTGCTACCACGGCCACTACGCAGGCCACTAATGCTGCTACCAGTGCTACCGGTGCAGCTAGTTCAGCCACTGCTGCCAGCACATCAGCAACTAATGCAGCTACAAGTGCTACTACAGCATCCACCCAGGCAAGCAATGCTAGTACAAGTGCTACAGCTGCGGCTAGTTCTGCTACGTCAGCAGGGACCAGTGCCACCAACTCAGCTAATTCAGCTACTGCCGCATCAGGTTCAGCCACTACAGCATCCACACAGGCTACTAATGCTGCATCTAGTGCTACTACGGCATCTACGCAAGCTAGCAATGCTGCTACCAGTGCTACGTCAGCATCAGGTTCAGCGACTACGGCGACTACTCAGGCAGGGATTGCCACTACTCAGGCCAGCAATGCTAGTACAAGTGCCACATCAGCAGGGACCAGTGCTACCAACGCAGCAACATCAGCAACCAATGCGGCTACAAGTGCTACGTCATCATTAAGCTACTTAAACACATTTAAAGGCCAATACTACGGAGCATTGGCGACAGACCCAACACTTGATCCTCTCGGTGCTGCAATGACTGCAGGTGACCTGTATTGGAATACCACATCTAGCGAGATGCGAGTTTATTCTGGCTCGGTATGGGCTGCTGCATATTTACCAACATCTGGATATGCAACTTCTGGTGCAAACTCAAATATCACAAGTCTTTCAGGTCTAACGACTCCACTAAGTGTCGCTCAAGGCGGTACTGGTGCGGCTACGCTAACTGCTAACTACGTTTTACTTGGGAATAGTACTAGCGCACTACAAATGATTGCGCCTAGCACATCAGGAAATATATTAACCAGCAATGGAACATCTTGGGTATCACAAGCATCAGCCGCACCAGTAGTAGCAGCCGGAGCAATCATATACACAGCACTTAACTTTGGAGGATTTTAATCATGGCAGTCACAGCAACCCCGATCTTCGCACAAACACCTTACGCCAAATCACTTACGATGGTCGCTCAGACAGCGTGTACGACTCGTGCGCCTACCGCTACAGCGTCACTGGCTGGAGCTAACATCACAGCCTTTGTGCCAGTGTCTACTAACGGACTGAGGATTGACTCAATCCAAGTCAATGCTTGTGGAACTGGCATAAGCACAGTTAACGCAGCGCAAGTTGTTGGTATCTGGATGTGGGATGGTACTACTGCTTTCTTGATACAAGAGATATTAGTTTCGGCAGTGACTCCAAGTACAACAGCAGTAGCGTTCACCACAACCTATACTTTCCCGATTCCACTAAATCTTCCTGCTGCCTTTGCTTTATACGCAAGCACTACAGTAACAACCACTGCTGCTGGTACAGCATTGATGGTCACTGCATATGGTGGAGCGTACTAATATGCCAAAGACTCCTAGTGCTTTTGGGTATAGTGGAATATCTCAACCGGCAAGCAGTAAATTATGCAGCCTTACCGCAGTTGCGTCTGGCTCACTAACCATTGGTCTTAGTAGTATTGCGCTTGATTTTAGAGCATCAAGTTTAACTAGCGGTATAATTAACACAATTACAGCTTCGCCTAGCAATATTATTGTTCCGTCAGGAGCAAAGCTAGGCACATTAGCTGGTTTGTCTGCAAGGATTATTGTTGGCGTAATGAATAATGCAGGAACTGCTGAATTATTTGTAATTAATGCAAATGGCGGTCTTGCGGTTGATTTATCCGAATCTGGTTTTATCTCCACCACAATACTTAACACTTCGTCTAATTCAAGCACTGTGGCGTACTCAACTACCGCTAGAACAAATCTGCCATACCGTTTAGTTGGTTTTATTGTTGTTATGCAGGCAACCGCTGGAACTTGGATAACCGCACCTACTACCGTTCAGGGATACGGAGGTCAAGTTGTTGAGCAGACAAAGTATACTGATTCGGCAAAACTTGGCTCAAAATGGATAGGCAGAGTTGCTGGTACTGGTGAGTCGTGGCAAGGGATAGCTTGGAATGGAACATTATTTGCTGCCGTTAACTATGGCAGTGGTACTGTTTTAACATCGCCAGATGGAATAACGTGGACATCTAGAACTGCGGCAAATTCCAATGCGTATATGGCAATTGCTTGGAACGGAACATTATTTGCAGCAGTAGCACAAAATGGGACGGGCAATAGGGTAATGACATCGCCCGATGGAATAACATGGACTGCTAGGACAAGTTCTGTAGATAACAACTGGCAATCTATTGCTTGGGGCAATGGATTATTTGTAGCTGTGGCATCCACTGGGACGGGCGATAGGGTAATGACATCACCAGACGGTATTACTTGGACAACTCAGGTAAGTGCTGCTGATAATGCTTGGCAAGCTATCGCTTGGAATGGAACTGTTTTTGCAGCAGTGGCTAATTCTGGATCTCCAAGAGGAATGTATAGTTCTGACGGTATTACTTGGACATCTACCTCTACTGGTGTCAATAACAGTTGGGAAAGTATTGCTTGGGGCAATGGATTATTTGTAGCTGTGGCATCCACTGGTGGGTATGTAATAACGAGTCCTGACGGTATTACTTGGACAGGTTACTCAAATACAGGTGCTAGAGATTGGTACGCTATCGCTTGGAATGGAACTGTATTTGCAGCAGTGGCTGGCTCACCTAATGCTATTGGCAGCATGGTAATGACAAGCCCAAATGGATCATCATGGGCTGATATTCCAGGCAATGGTTATAATATTGGCGCAAGAGCTATCGCTTGGAACGGAACTGTGTTTGCCGCTATCGGCAGCACCATAACTAGCTCAGTGCAAGTCATTACATCAGCATAGGAGAACACAATGGATAACGCATGGGTGCACAACGGGTTGCCACCACCGGCAAACCCAATCGTCCACACGGAAGATGAATTATTTGGTATTGCAAAATCTCTTTTTATTTCTAGAGTTGACACTGACACCGACAGACTAATTCAATCAGTAATTGGTGGGCGTGGATCAGAGTACGAACTTGCAGAGAAAGAAGCTACTTCGTTTAAATCTGCTGGCTACACAGGAACAGCACCAAGTAGCGTAACCGCATGGGCTACTGCAAAAGGATGGACAACCGCCCAGTCTGCGGACAGTATCATTAGTGCGGCTACTAATTGGCGTACCGCACAGGCTAGATTGAGGTCTGCTAGACTACATTCTAAAGAACTGGCAAGGCTGGCTGCTGATGGTGTTGAACTGGATGCGGTAAAAGCAGGGTGGGGTATATTATTTGACGGAATTAAAGAAAGTCTAAACGTGTAATGACACAAGGAATAGAAATGGATTACCAACCAGCTTTTAATCTAGCACTTGGAGCAGCAGCGTTTTGTGGAATATTAGCTGTCATGGGATCATGGCAATAGACAAGGAAACATCAACAGCAACAATTAACCCATGTAGTTGAGTAGGAACGAGAAATGGATATGCAAATCTTATTTAACATCGCAGTCGGTATTGCAGCATTCTTCGGGGGCTGGATATTGAATAGGATTTATACGGCCATCGACAGGCTTGATAATGATGTCAGAAACTTGCCGAAAGACTACGTGAGTAAGGACGACTATAGAATAGATATCCAAGACATGAATAAGAAGCTGGATAAAATCTTTGATCTGCTGCAAACCAAGGTGGATAAGTAGAAATTATGAGATTATTTATTCTGTTGATGATGGTATCACTTTCAGTTCAGGCTGAGTCTAACTCAGCAAGATATCAGGTGTGTACTGGTGAGTTTGCATTCTGTGGTGCTTCCTCTGCACTTCCTACTGGCAAGACAATTACAGTAAATACTCCAACAGGCACAGCTCAGTTTAATGAGGCTGTAGCGCAGTGTCCTGTGATGAATGGCCCTGCCATTGCTGATGTTCTTGGTGGCAATATGAAAGGAAGCTGTGAGGCATCATCACAGAACCATGTATGGAGTTTGTTTGCTACGTATTCGCAAGTTCCAGCACAGTGGGCTACTCCGGCCTGGTCAGTTACTTCCGTAACTCCAAGAATTTATATCTCAGGATCGGATTCTAATTTTAGCCAGATGTTCAGCTTTGATTGTGTGAAAACACGAAAAGTTAACAACGTACAGATAGCAGATTGTTTCGGCCCCATCAACGAAGGTCTGAGGGGTGATCCAGTTCCTGCCGGCACTCAGATGCTGACTGAAGCTCCTGTTGGTTCGATTCTTCCTGTATCAGGCCCACTCCCATGATTCTTGAATCTACGCTCGGTGCTGTTGTCGGTGGAGCTTTCAGAATAATTCCTGAAATAATGAAGACCTTTGACCGTAAAAATGAGCGTAGTCACGAGCTGTCCATGCTAGAAGCTGAGATGAAATTCTCGGTGCTGAAATCAGAGCATGAGATGAAAATGACCGAGGCATCAATGGCCATCACTGAGTTGGGTGCGGTGACTCAGGCTGTAACTGAACAGGGATCGACAGCCAGGGCTGCTGGATCGTTTGTTGCAGGCATATCGGCACTTGTAAGACCTATGGTGACGTATTGGTTTGTTGTGATGTACTCGTCAGTGAAGATCGTGGGAATACAACTGGCAATCATGGCCGGTGGTGACTGGAGAGAGGTACTGATCAAGAGTTGGACCATTGATGATATGTCTATGCTGACAATGATTTTGACCTTTTGGTTTATCGGAAGAATCTACGAAAGGCAGAGAAGTGCATGATATGCAACGCGAGGCGATCCGCATTGCTGCATCGATATGCAAATCGTTTGAGGGATTTAAATCAATACCGTATCTATGTCAAGCAGGTGTACCAACAATAGGGTACGGCAGTACGTTTTATCCTGGCAGGATCAAAGTCACGCTACAGGATCAATCCATATCAGCAGAGCAGGCCGAACAAATTCTCATGTACGTTTTGTCGATGTATGCACAAAACGTGTCGAAATTATCGCCAATACTAAATGAGAATGAATCGCATCTTGGTGCTGTCATCTCGTTTGTTTATAACCTTGGCGTGGCGCGTTATAGGGCATCGACATTCCGAACACGGATCGATAGCGGGGACTGTGCTGGAGCTAGGGTGGAGATCGTAAAATGGACCAGATGCGGCGGGAGAGTTCTCCAGGGGCTTGTGAGAAGAAGGCAGGCCGAGGCCAAGTTTCTCGTTTAAATCATTAAATGTGTGTTATTTACAAATATAAATCTTTACAGGCGTAAATGACTGCCGTAATATGCGCTCCACCTACTGAGGAGGAGGTATATTATGTCAGCATCAACAATCTGGTCTACATTGTCAAAGATTGACGTATCCGAACACGTTGAAAAGAAAAACAATCTTACGTATTTATCCTGGGCTTGGGCATGGGGTACGTTGATGAAACACTACCCTGACACAGGGTACTCTTTCACTGACAGAAACTTTCCTGATGGCACTATGGAAATTACCTGTGCAGTGACTATTCTGGTGACAAGTTCATCATTGCCAGTCACACGGACAATGTGGCTTCCAGTGATGAATCATAAAAATCAGGCAATTGCTAATCCTGACGCATTCCAAATCAACACAGCAAAAATGCGCTGTCTCACCAAATGTTTCGCAATGTTTGGTCTGGGTCATTACATCTATGCAGGTGAGGATTTGCCGGAAGCCGAGCAGGAAAAATTGAATTTGCCAGTGACTGAAGATCAGTATGTTCACATCAGCGATCTGTTGTCAGAGACTGATAGTAATCTGGGACAGTTCTGCAAGCATTTCAAAATCAATGATGTATTTGAGCTGAAGCAATCAGACTACGCAAAAGCTAAAATTCTGCTTGAAGCCAAACTTGCGAACAAGGTGGAGTCGAAATGAGAATAATCCCATTTGAACAGAGATCACCAGAATGGTTTGCTGCAAGGTTGGGCATTCCTACGGCCAGTAATTTTGCCAAACTGATCGCATCTACGGGTAAACCGTCCACATCTGCTGATGGCTACATCAATGAGCTAATAGCGGAGCGTATCACTGGGATACGCCAGGAGATAAAAGTCTCCGAGGCTATGCAGCGTGGTACTGATATGGAACCAGAGGCCAGATCATTCTTTGAGCTTGTGACTGGCTACCAGGTTATCGATGCGCCATTGTGCTTGCACGACACTTTGGACGCTGGGGCTAGTCCAGATGGATTCATCATGCATAGTCAAATATTGGAGATTAAGTGCCCATCTGCACACACTCACGTTGAATATTTGCGAGGCGGAAAGTTGCCAGCAAAATACATTCCGCAGGTCCAGGGACAGCTATGGATCACTGGCAGAGAATCCTGCCATTTTCTATCATATCATCCCGACTTCAAACCTTTACTTGTAGTTGTGGACCGTGATGAGGAATTCATTAAAAAAATGGAAATCGAAGTGATGGATGCATTAGATAGAATCAACAAGTTGAGCAAGGAGTTTTTGAAATGATGGAGGTAGCTTATCGGGAGTTGTACGGCAGGGAATATTCCACAGCATCGGAGTTTGAGAGGGTGATGTGGGCTGACGCATGGAATGCAGCATTAGCTTGTATTTATAAACATTGTAAATTAATTAAATATATCGGAGATTGAAATGGCGTATGACACGACAAACAGCGGAGCAATGTGGGGGAATAAAGTCTTTCTCACAAATCCAAAGGCTCCAAAATGGACTGGCAAAATCAATGTTGATGGTATTGATTACAATATATCTGCATGGCCAGGTGATAAAGAAAAGAATCCAAATGCTCCATCACTGAGTTTGAGGATTCAAAAAATACAAGAGAAGCCGGTCCCAGCAGTTCCATTTAAAGGAGAGAAATTTGCAGATGACGACCTTCCGTTCTGATAATTATCATTTTGGCAAAGGCTTTAAACAGTGGATCACTGACAGCGGTTTTAAACAGCGATTCATTGCCCAAAAGTTAGGCGTATCGCCACAGATGTTGTGCCAGTGGTGTAAAAGCCGAGACATTCGGCTGAGTACAGCAATAAAAATCTGTGAGGGTACGGGGCTATCACTTATGAAATTGCAGGAGATAAGCTGTGGAATACTGGGTAGTGAACAGCCAGCACACGAAGGCTGAGTTTTTTAAGCACGTAGAAAATTTATTTGATAAGAACCATTATCTGAATTTTACCTGGACTACCGGAAAACAGAGGACGACAAAGCAAAATAGTTCTTTGCATCTCTGGTTGAACAGACTGGCAACTGCTCTGAATGATGCCGGTTTTGATATGAAAAAAGTATTGAAACCATCAGTAGATATCCCTTGGACAAAAGACAGTGCCAAGGAGTATTTGTGGAGACCTATCCAAATTGCAATCTGCGGAGAGGAATCTACAACAGAGGCAGAGAAGATCGACTACGTAAAAACCTATGAAACGCTGAATCGTCATTTATCAATGAAGTTTGGAGTATCTATCGAATGGCCCAGCAGTGAAGACAAGACGCTGCAGCGTATGTAGGTTGAAAGTGCCAACGGGGAGTGCTGTTATAGGCTCCCTTAAGGCTTTCTGCTCGATGGAACATCTGATCGAATACTCTAGGTCAGATGCTGGGAAGAAGACTGTTAGGAAGGCTGTGCAGCGCACAGTAAGGGCAGAAAAGAAGTTGGCAGTTGAGAAGCTGAAGACTCGCAGCGATTACACAAAGGAAGCCCAGACCGCATTCAATGCATACGTCAGAGAGCGCGATAATGGCAAGCAGTGTATCTCATGTGAGACATATCTGAATCAGACTGGCGCAATCGGTGGTAGTTATGATTGTGGGCATTATCGGTCTGTTGGTTCAGCACCACATCTGCGATTCGACTTGCATAACGCTCATGGCCAGTGCAAGAAATGTAATAAATATAAGTCTGGCAATGTTGCTGACTACCGAGTGAAGTTGCTACGTAAGATCGGTGGAGCCAGGTTAGAGGCTCTGGAGTGCGATCAGATGCCGAGGAAATACAAAGTGTCAGACTTGCAGAGAATTAAAACAATATTCACAACAAAATTGAAAAGGTTGAAATATAAAAATGGACAATCTTAAATTGAAGGACTGCCCAAAATGTGGGCGTAAAGCTGTAGAGGTGCTGAATTACGAGACACGAGAACGTAAAGGCTGGTTTTGTCTCAATCCTGAATGCAAAGGCTTCGAAGAAGCGATACATAGAGAGAGGGTGATCAATGGAAATTCGACAAGTAAAAAGTGATTGGTTTATGTTGGTGAGCGAGGCAGATGACCAGGTTACGCTGACATTCTTCGGCTACAGCAAGGCCGAGGTGATTGGAAAGTTTCGCAAATGGGTAAGAGCATATGACATGATAAAACTGAGGAGTATGGGCCGATGAAAAAGTTAATAGCAGCAGTAGAATTTATGTTTGCAACTTCATTTGTACTGCTAGTTTTGTATGCTGCGATTATTTTTATTTTTACTGTGTGAGGATTTATGCGAGGTAGAGCTGCTGTATTTGTATGCAAGAAGTGCGGAGAGGATGACCGCAGCATGAGACATCATAAATCAATGTACTGCGTGATATGCCATGACAATGCGATGAAGCAGGAGCGCATCGATTTCCAAACGTCGAGGATAAGGAGCCGAGGCGAGAAGCACTGGGATATGATGTTGGCAGCAAAGTGGTTAGCGGTGCAGCTATAAAAAAACCCCTAGGCTTTTGGCTTCGGGGCTTGATTTGCTACCGGAGGAGGTTTAGCATCATAAATGTCGGTGGGTTTGCGAAGCCCTTTAGACCGATCCAGACTTGGAGAGAAAGAAATCGACCTGCCCGACAGCGGCAATTATCGTAAATCTTTCCCTTCATAGCAACACTAAGTTGCAGTCTGAATCGTCTAAAAGCGTCCAATACTGTCCAATACCGGCCAGGTGTGTAGCAATCACTGACCTGTAAACTCATGTGCTGAAACCAGGAGTCATATCCTCAGCGTAAGGGATGCCAACTCAGAGCTGATCTGGGGATGCCAATCGAGGCTTAAATCGTGAAGTCACCAGACTTTAAATGGAATAATAGATGAGCCACAGGAGTGGTGGGACTGTCTAATCGAGTGTTACGGTATAAGTCGATTAGAGTAAACCGGGTAAAGTGGGCACAGGAGTGGGATTGACACTCTGTGGTAGATGCATGACCAGCAGCCTAGAGGCGATGGTTCCGGCAATTTGGCTCATATAGGCAAGTAACACAGGATTAAACCAGTGGTGTCCCCTAACCACTTATTGCCTACTGTTGCCTGAAAAAAGTGATACAAGTACAAACTCATTAAAAAAAGACAGAATTTGTTCCTACGATTTACGGGAGATATATGGCATGGTTGATAAGCAAAGCACTTTACGAGAAATGGCACTCTTCGCTGGAGCTGGAGGAGGAATTCTTGGAGGACACCTGCTCGGATGGAAAACAGTCTGTGCAGTCGAATGGGATAACTACGCAGCTTGCGTACTTGCCGCCCGACAAAATGACGGCATTCTCCCGCCTTTCCCGATTTGGGATGACGTTCAAACCTTTGACGGTAAAAAGTGGAGAGGACTTGTTGATGTGGTTTCGGGAGGATTTCCTTGTCAGGACATATCCTCAGCAGGAAGGGGAGCAGGAATCACAGGAAGTAAATCCAGTATGTGGAAACACATGGCACGAATTATCGATGAAGTACGACCTAGATTCGCATTCGTGGAGAACTCACCTTTGCTTGTGGGACGAGGAGCTGCAATGGTCATCGGTGATCTTGCCGAAATGGGGTATGACTGTCAGTGGTGCATTGTTTCAGCACAAGACGTTGGTGCGCCCCATCAACGGGACAGGTTTTGGCTTGTCGCCAAACGGAGTGGACACATTTCACACACCGAACACGACGGGTCTGGATGGCGGCAGCAACAGCCGCGCAGCATTACAAAAACGCAGAAAGGACGGGTTCCCGAATCTGGAAACGATGGTGGAACGAGCCACTTGGCCTACACCGACAGCACACAATGCGAAGGAAGCGGCATATCCAGCGGAATTCCTCCGCAAAACTCCAACATTGGCGGCTACGGTAGCAATGCGGAAGTTTCCGACACCGCAAGCATCCGACAATCGGGACAGGGGGAATATGAGCAACCCTTCAATACAGCGGAGAGTTGCAATGGGCAAACAAATAATGCTCAGTCAATCGGTAGACAGCAATTCTGGGCAATTGAACCCGATGTGGGTCGAGTGGCTCATGGGGTGGCCTGTAGGGTGGACAGACTTAAAGCTATTGGAAATGGACAAGTTTCAGCAGTGGCAGCAACAGCATGGAGGATTTTAAATGGAACTTAGACCGCACCAGCAACTGGCAATCGAGCAGATAAGAAACTCCCTGGCCACTGGTCACAGACGACCACTACTGGCTGCACCATGCAGTTTTGGCAAGACATTGACTGCTGCATACATCCTGCAAAATGCTGCTGAGAAAGGAAAAAGGGCATTCTTTTTTGCTGACCGCATCAAGCTGATCTCGCAGACCTGTGAGCAGTTCGATAGGCTCGGCATGAAGTACGGCGTGATGCAAGGTGATCACGAAATGTCGGACTCATCACAGCCAATTCAAATCGCCAGTGTACAGACAATTGCCAGACGAAAAATAAAGCCAGTATTTGATATTGCAATCGTGGACGAATGTCATATTACGGCCGAAGTCATTAAACAATTGATGGAAAGGTTTGATGCTGTGCCATTTATAGGGCTATCTGCGACACCATATGCAAAAGGGCTAGGTAAATACTATGATGACTTGCTGGTCCCAATAACGGCCCAGGAGCTGCTCAAACAAGGCTATCTAGCACCTGTTCACTACTACGGCGGTGCTCATATCAACACAAAGGGCATCAAGGCCAAGCAATTGTCCACTGGTGGCTCCGACTATGATCCGCTGGAAATTGCTACAGCGACAGAAAAACAGCAGGAAATTCTCACTGGCGACATAGTAAAAAACTGGATGCTACACGGCGAGAATTCACAGACGATTGCATTCAGCCCATCAATCAAGCACAGCAAGTATATGGTGGATATGTTTAATCAGGCCGGAGTGCCAGCTTGTCATATCGATGGGTATACGGATGAAAGGGTAAGGCAATCGCTATATAAAAAACACAGTGAGGGCGAGTTCAAAATCTTATCGTGCAGCAGGCTACTGAATACTGGCTATGACGCACCTTCCGTCCGATGCCTGATTGATTGTTTCCCCACTAGATCATTGATTGCATTCCAGCAACGGGCTGGTCGAATCATGCGCATCCATCCTGGCAAAGAGTATGCAATATATCTGGATCACGCGAGTAACGTACAACGATTCGGATTTGCCGAGAACATGGTTCCAGATGTCCTAGATGATGGCGAGAAAGCATTTACAGAAAAAGACCAGATCAAAGAAGTAAAAGAGAAAAAGCAAAGCAACTGCCCAGCCTGCTCAAAAATTATGATTGGCATTCGATGCTCGTGTGGGTACGAAATCCCGATTAGGGAAAGGCTAGAAACAGACTCCTCAACGCTCGTACAGCTCTCAGGAGCAAAGAATCCGACCACGGCTGATAAGTCCATATTCTACTCTGGTCTGCTGTCCTACGGCCGTGACAAGGGCTATTCGGACGGCTGGGCAGCACATCAATATAAAACCAAATTTGGTGTGTGGCCGAGGATGCTGGACATCAGGCTCACAAAAGCAATTCCGACATCGGTCACGGGCTGGATACAGCACCAGCAGATAAAGTGGAGAGCTGGACAAGCAAAACAACATTCATATTAGATGCACAATATAATCATTAAAAGGCTTTACATGAGTAAATGTATCACTTAATATCACTCCCATACCGAGGCACACCCGCCGAGGACACTGGAGACATAAAATGATTGAAGTTACTTACAGCACATATTCCTCAGTTCTTAATCGCCATTTTGTTGATGTAAAGACTGTAAAAACGATGGCTGACTTTAGATTGTTTGCTACGGCACTTTTTCATGGAAACTGGTCAATAATCAGCGAGGTGGCAGTATGAAAACCATTAAATTTGGTAAGACCGAATTCAGTACCCTATCGGGAGAGTATGTATATCTGATGGATTCTATCATGGGCGAGAAGTGCCTTTGCTTTTCCGCAGAGGAGCTTCGCACAGTATTAAATATGATGGAGTCTAGGGCAGCAGAACGGGCTGCACAGGAGGTCGAAGCATGAAAAGCAGGATTTTCGACTACTTTTTGCTTGTTGCAGTATTTCTCTCACTGGGCTATGCACTGGCAGTAGGAGCTTTACTATGAACAAATCGGTTCTCAAAATACTAATATCGAATATGGACCAGGTGATCCAAGTCTGGGGCGGACACGAGTCTGAGTCGGAATTCCAGCCAACAGATGCTATTTTGGACCTAGTATGGGCTGAGATGGCCAAGGATGGAGACTTTCACTGGGATACAATAAACGGGGATGCTCGGTTTGCTGAGCTGGTCCTGGAAGTGGCGAAAGGCGTGACTGGGGCAGACAGTGCTCTACAGCGGTATGTCGTCGCACAATACCGTAATGCTGCTGAAATGGAATGCTATGAGCTAGAACCTGATGTCTGGGCAGCATTCAACGATAATGATGAAGGCGATGAATATGAGTTATGAATCTGCTAAAGATATGCAGGTTGGTGGTGACCACTACAAGCACATGAAGATTCAGCCAATGGAATACTCGATGGCTAACAATCTCAATGCCTGCCAGCACACTGCTATTAAATATATTACGCGATATAAAACAAAGGGCGGTAAAATGGACTTGGAAAAGGCCATACACTGCATACAGTTACTAATCGAAATGGAATACTCAGCATAACTAGGAGTCATCATGCAATCAGCGTGGGAATGGAGAAAAGTGCCAGTTGAATTGGCAGATCGATTACCTACACCAGAACAAAAACAAATATTTGGCATGATGCAGTCAGGGATGACGCAACCGCAAATGGCTAGTGAGCGAGGGATTTCACTCAGGAATACAGTGAGTGCTATATCGAGGATAAAAAAGAATCTTCGCGCAGCAGGATACGATCCAGAAAATCACATGACACTGGTAAGCCCAGAGCCACAAGCTATCAAGGGCAGGACCGCCCTAGTCAAGGTACAAGCAGACGGTACAGAGACCGTGGCGATGTACTGGAACAAAACAGAAAAGTCTCGACAGGAGACTGGACTGGAAATGCTGGCAGATAAACTTGCCGCCCAAATTGCTCCCTACAAACCATCGAAACTAATCAAAAATAAACACATCACAGAACTAATGGCGGCAGTATTCATCGGGGATGCACACATAGGGATGTACGCATATCAGCCCGAGACCCGGCATTCGGATTTCAATGTTGATCTAGCAACTGCACAACTGCGTGAGGCCATCGACAATTTGATCGATAGATCACCAGCGTGTGAGATAGGGCTGCTGGTAGATGTTGGGGATTTTATGCACGCTGACACTAGCCATAATAAAACATTTTCTGGTACGGACCTAGATGTAGACACTCGGTACGAACGCATACTAGACATGGCTGCACTCGTAATGCGATATGCAATCGACAGGATGCTGAGTAAATTCAAACGAGTAATTGTGGTAGTGGTCAAAGGGAACCATAATCCAAATGCAGCAGTTGCTGTACAGAAAATCATCAGTGCATTCTATCATGCTGATAATCGCGTAGAAATATTGCGCACAGCATCCTATTTCCATTACATAGAATGGGGCAAATGGCTGATTGGATTTAATCACGGAGACAAGATCAAGGCTCAGAAACTGCCAGGCATCATGGCACGAGATCAGTCTGAGGCGTGGGGCAGGACGACAAGCAGGATGTGGGCACTCGGACACTTTCACCACCAGAATGTGCTTGAGCTGGATGGATGTGTAGTACAGAAGTTCGCAGCATTACCACCACCGGATGGCTGGCACTCTAGCATGGGATACAGCAGCGGCCAGGCAATGCAAATGATCGTGTTCAAAAAAACTGGCGGGAAACACTCGACACTGATCTATGAATTGGACCGGCAAATGCAGCAGCCAGACTTGAGGATAAAATAGTGATGTGGTGTGCGCGGATGTTAGTCAAGGCTCCGATTGCCTATGGGCTATGCATGAGCCAAGAAATGTTCGACGACATCCTTGACCAGATGGAGATGGTCAGCGAGCCGTATATCGAAAAAGAGAATTTTGCACAGGTACATTTCATCAGAGGAAAGGTGAGGACAAGGATCGTGGTCTGTATCCGTAAGACCAGAAAATCAAGAGAGTTTATTCATGCTGCACTGGTACATGAAGCTGTCCATGTCTGGCAAGAGTTCAAGAGATTTTTGGGTGAGGAAAAGACGGGTGACGAACAAGAGGCGTATTGCATAGAAACTATCAGCTATAACCTAATGCGATCATACAAAAAGCAGGTGGGTAAATGATTGGATGGATTGCTTTCGTAATCAATACGGCAGGGCTTGTCTTGCTGGGCTACAAGTTCCGCATAGGCTGGATATTCGGCATTACAGCAGAATGCTTGTGGATATGGGTAGCAACAGAACGAGAGATACCATCACTGGCGTGTATGAGCTTGACGTATATTGTGATGGCAATAGTTAACTGTCGAAAATGGGGGGTAGCATAATGTCAGACTGGATGAAAACAACATGGTTCATAGAATCCGACTCTTATCGGAGGGTGTGTCCAATATCGGAATCAGATTTACAGGCACAGATAGATCGCTATCTTGCTAGTGGAAAAAAAATAGAGCAGGTGGCTATAGGGGACAGCACATATGATCAGGTTTCATATACAACAGCTTTCAAAGTCACATCGGCAAAGGAGTGCGAGAGGAAAAGAATAAAAAATGATAAGATGGCATCCAGGGCAGCGGCAAAGTAATAATTCTGATATAATTCAACATCATCCGATAGGAGACATAATATGCCAATGAAAAAAGGTTCCAGCCAGAAGACCATCAGCAAGAACATTGCAACTGAGATGAAGGCTGGCTATCCGCAGAAGCAGGCGGTAGCGATGTCGCTGGCCAAGGCAGGCAAGACTAAAGCCAAGGCCAAGATGAAAGGCACTATCGAATGATAGGCAGACCAACGCTATACACTCCAGAGCTGCTAGAGAAGGCACAAGCCTACATAGGTGGCGATTACGATTGTATATACAAGCATGGAATTCCATCGCATATGGGTATATGCGAGGCTTTACGCATTAATAAAACGACACTGTATCGATGGGCTTCTGAAGAAGGCAAGGAGGAATTTAAGGAGATATTAGCTGAATGTCTTGCAATCCAGCATAACCTGTTGATCGGTAAGGGCTTGAGTGGTGACTTCAACGCAGCAATTACCAAGTTGGTATTAGGCAAGCATGGCTACCACGACAAGGTGGACCAAGCCGTTACAGGTGCTGACGGCGGTCCAGTGAAGGCAGACATGACTTGGACCATCAAGGTAGTCGGGTGATGGACCATGCCGTGGCAATCATCCTGATCTGCTACTTTGCTTGCCTGATACTTCAGTCTATCAGGGATAAGTAATGCCTGAGATGCAGATCCCCAGACGGTTGCTGCCACTGGTCCAGATACCTAAGCGGTTCAAGATCGTGATAGGTGGAAGGGGATCAGGCAAGTCTGTCTCCGTGGGTGACATCTGTCTTATGGATGCTATGTCTAAAGGCATCAAAACTGGCTGCTTCCGTGAGTACCAGGTCAGCATGGATGACTCTGTGCTCTCCCTACTAGCGGGTGAGATAGAACGTCTGGGGCTGCAAGGCTTTAACTGCCAGTCTAATGCGATCCAGTACAATGATGAAGATGCATTTAAATTCCGGGGGCTGGCTAGGAATGCCGAAGGAATTAAATCAATGTATGGATTTAATCGATTTTGGGTAGAGGAAGCCCAGACGATTTCATTCGACTCACTGAAGGCTCTGACACCAACGCTACGTGAGGAAGGCTCAGAGATATGGATGACCGGCAATCCAAGACATTCGGCAGACGCATTCAGCCAACGCTTTATCAAACCCTATGAGAAACAGCTTCGCAGGGATCGCTATTACGAGGACGATCTGCATCTGATCATCTGGGCTAACCATAATGACAATCCTTTTTTTCCTGAAGTGCTCAAGGGCGAGATGGCTCATGACAAGGGCAGTATGTCTCCGGCACTGTACCGGCATATCTGGGAGGGTGAGTATTACGACGAGGTAGAAGACTCAATCATTCCAGTGGAGTGGTTTGACGCTGCTATCGATGCCCATATCAAGATCGGCTTCAAGCCGGAGGGAGCAATCATCTGCAGCCACGACCCTAGTGACGAGGGTGGTGACAGCAAGGGTCTGGTGATACGCAAGGGGTCGGTAATACTTGATGTCCAGGAGAAAACTACGGGTGATAGTGCAGATGGCATTGCCTGGGCATTGGCTGAGTGCCGTAAAGCTTGCTCAGATTGGTTTGTCTGGGACTGTGATGGGCTTGGCATTGCGCTAAAGCGGCAGGTCGAGAAAGAGCTGGAAGATTCCAGAATACAGTGGTGGATGTTCAGGGGTAGTGAGACTCCAGACGATCCAGAGGCAGCATACGCAAGCAGCGTACATCAGCAGAACAAGACAAATCGGGACACGTTCTTGAATAAGAGGGCGCAGTATTGGTGGAAGCTACGGGACCGCTTTGAGGCTACCTTCCGAGCTATCACGCAAAAGGCATATATCAATCCTGACGAGATGATCAGCCTGTCGTCCAGTATTTCATGTATCGATCAGCTTCGTTCAGAGGTATGTAGGATTCCACTAAAACGTAATAATAATGGTAAGATACAGATTATGAGCAAGGTGGAAATGGCCAAAAAGCCATACGAGCTACCCTCTCCGAACATGGGTGACAGCCTGATGATGTCTATGTTCAGTCCTAAAGTTAAAGCGGCTCAGGCGCAGTCTATCAATTTTGCAGGGTGGGGCAATGTCAACTGATCAAATTAAGTACGAGGGTGGCAGTGAAACCGACTCCGATCCCACCGATACAGGTACGCTGTCGGACGCAGCCAGCCAGGTTAAAGGCAAGCTGAAGAAGGCCAAGCTGGATGACGAGGCCCAAGACACCGAGTACATGGGCATTGAGTTCGAGGAGCACAACACGATCCTCAACCTGCTCAAGTCAGCACAGCTTGCCGACCACGACAACAGGACAGCGGCACGAGAGGCCCATCTGTTTGTTGATAAGCGGGATGGCCAGTGGGAGCCTTACTGGTGGACCAACAACGTCAACCGTCCTCGATATACTTTTGATATGTGCAATCCGATCATTGACCAGATCACTGGCGAGATTCAGCAGGCAGACTTCGACGTAAAGGTCTCACCAGCCGGTGGCAACGCTAACAAGAAAATAGCTGCAACTATTGATGGAATCATCCGTAACATTGAGAACATTTCCAATGCTGGTAACGTGTATGCGGCATCTGCAAGGTCTATGGTGACTTGCGGCTTTGATGCCTGGCGTGTCAGCACCAAGTTCGTGGACGACAATTCATTCGACCAAGACCTAGTAGTTGAGCCAATCAGCAACGTAGTAGACCGTGTGTGGTTCGATCCGTCTGCAGAGCTGGAGACCAAGTCAGACTCTCGGTATTGCTTCGTATTGCACCCCATTGCTGCTGAGGAATACAAGGCGCGCTGGCCAGAACGTGCTGGGCTGTCAGTGCCAACAGACAGAGATGGGAATGCCTATTATGACAGGGCAGAGACTATCTGCGTGGGTGAGATACTCTACGCAGAGCTGGAGGACCGTACTTTGGTGCTGATGTCCAACGGCAAGGTCTATGAGGATGACGAAGACTATGAGGCTCTGAAGGATGAGCTGCTGGCTCTGGGTATTAAGGAAGTTCGCAGGCGTGTGAGAAAAGACCGAAAGATTATCTCACGGCTGTTTGATGCAGATGACTGGCTCGAAGATGGTAGGGATACCGTGTTCAGCTCGATCCCTGTCGTCCCCGTCTATGGCAACTTCAAAGTCTTTGAGAATAAGACCCTGTATTGGGGTGTAGTCGAAAAGCTACTGGACCCACAGCGTGTCCTCAACTATTCACTGAGCAGGGAGATCGAGGAAGGCGCACTAGCACCGAGGGCTAAGTATTGGATGACGCTGGCGCAGGCATCTGGCCATGAGCAGACCCTACGCACGCTTAATACTAATGCTGACCCTGTCCAGTTCTTCAATGTCGATCCCAACTATCAGCAAGTACCACAGCAGCAGGGTGGTGCTGTCGTTAACCCAGGTCTGCGGACTATCAGCGAGAGCATGAGGGGAATGATTGCCCAGACTGCTGGTATGTTCGCAGCCAATATGGGTGACAACCCAAATGCACAGTCTGGAGTTGCTATAGAAGCTCTCCAGAACAAGGGCGACAATGGGACATACAAATATTTCAAGGCCATCGAGGTAGCCATAGGAGCTACTGGCAGGCTCATGGTGGATGCCATACCGAAAGTCTATGATACTCAGAGAACCATCCGTATCTTGAAAGAGGACGGATCTTTCGACATGGCGGAGCTGAATGAGCAGGTAATGGATCAGCAAACTGGCCAGATCAAGACTCTGAACGACCTATCTATGGGTACGTATGACGTAGTGTGCAGGGCTGGTCCGAGCTTCAAGAACCGTCAGCAGGAGACCATGCAGTTTATTATTGACATGGCCAAGGTTGACGAATCAATCATGCCTATCGCTGGAGACATTATCCTGCAGGCCGTATCGACTCCTGCAGCAGCAATGATCGCAGAACGCAAGCGTATGCAGATGGTGACACAGGGGCTGATTCCACAGTCACAGCTCACCGATGACGAGAAGCAAGAGCAGGCTCAAAAGCAGCAGGCACAGCAGGGACAGCAGCCACAAGATCCGAACATGATCTTGGCTCAGGCAGAGCTGGTGAAGGCCCAGGCTATGCAGCTAGATGCACAGACCAACGCAGCCAAGGCACAGGCACTGGTAATGGCGATGCAGCTTAAGCAGCATCTTGAGGAGGAGAAGATTGCTCTGCAGTCTGGGGCTAATCAGATAAGCGCATTCGACTCACAGACAAGGCGGATGGATGTAGAGGTTAAGGCACAACAGGCTGGTGCTAACGTCAATCTCAACACATCCAAGGCGCAGGGGCAGGCAATCGACAACCAGATCAAGATGAAAGACCTGCAGAATCCCTACGCACATCTGTCGGATGAAGAATTAATCAGAATGGCAATGGGAGGCCAGTGATGAAAGATGAAATGGGTGGTGATGGCATGGGTGCAGGACCGCTGTCAGGTAGTGTGCACATTATGATCATGGGCGGTGAGGGTGAGGAAACTCTCGACACCAAGACCAACAAGAAGCACCGCGATATTGTGATGAGCGACTGGAATCTTGGCCCCGCTGTGATGGCTGCAGACAACACTGACTACTGGCGTAACCTGGCTCGTATCTGGATGGTGACCGTGGGAGAGGCCAAACGTCAACGCTGTGCCAACTGTGAATACTTCGACAACACTCCAGAATCCATGCAGATGATGGAGGCTGTACCGGAGGACAAGTACGACAAGGATGGTGGTGGCCGTGGCTACTGCACCAAGTTCGACTTCATCTGCCACAATCTGCGAGTGTGTCAGGCTTGGGAGAAAAAGGAATACGTTGACCCAGAGGAAGATTGATCATGGCACAGTCTGCACTGAGGGCGCTCTATAACAGCTTCATGGAGCCAACTGTTACCAGCGGCTCAGACAGTGCACCACAAGGCTCTATGGACGAGCGTGGCGTAGTGTCTGGCTCGTCAGTACCTATGCAGGCTGGTGATAACGGTCAGCAGCAGGTCAACATACCTGCATACACACAGAGCTGGTCAGGCATCGACCCTAATGTACAGGACAGGCCAAGTCTATTACCTATACGGCAGAACGGTGAGTGGACAGCACCGGAGTGGATGAAGGGTGCTGCAGACGCTGGCTCAAGCTTATACCTTGGATCAAGGGGATACCCGGTAGGCAAGTCAGACGCTATGGCACTGGCTGGCAACTTCACTGGTGGTGGATTCCTGGGTGGTCAGGCACTCGGCCCTGCAGCAGAGGCTGGCTCTACAGTCTTGAGCATGAACGGAGCAGGTGGCCGTAGTGCTGAGGCAATGGCAGAGCTTGTGAGGCGTGGGAAATACCGTGACATCTCTGGTGGTATCCCAAAGGTAACCAGAGATACTTCACTGCTCATGCGCGTGGGTGATGCCAAGTCTGTCAATGATATGAATGTCCAAATGGGTGATCCGGAGCTTAGGTACGTCCCTGTCGTAAAGGCTGAGGACTTAATTGATAGGGCTGGAATAACTGGCATCACAGATACGAGCCGGTCAGACTTGGCCACTGTCAACTCAGTAAACAATGTACCGGTAGAGAGCGTGCAACATGGCGGAGCATATTACGGAAGCCAGCCAAATAATATAAGGAGGGGTGATGCATTCGCCTCTGCAGAGACCGCAATAACTAGCCAACTTAACAGGGCTAGATATGCGCAGGAAAGCAGCAAGAGACCCGGCGTAGTATTTGCCCCACATGGCATGATGGGATCAAGCCCTGACTACGCAACAATGATGACGGACATTGCAGTTCCATATGCGAGCCAGCAAATGTCTGTAGGAGCAAAGGCTGCAGCTAATAAGGTAATAGGTAAGAGCGTAGATGGATGGCCGGGAATAGATAATGCAACTCAATCATATCTATCAAGCATTGGCGGCAAGCGTAAAACTGTCTTAAAGGTTCTTGATGATTTCAGGGACGAGGGAGCACTTAGCCTGTCTCATCTTCGTACAATCGTCACAGACCCTAACCAGTTCGACAGGCCGTGGGGTGACGTCAATGCCATGTATCTATTGAATCCAAAAAACTATATGGATGGGAACATCATCACCGATAGCACTCACGCATCATATGCCAAAGCTCTGCAAGGCATCCCACTTGGTGCTACAGTAAAACCGACGAGTATATTAGATTTGAACCCTCGCATGGGTATGGATGCATCCACTGAGAAAAACTTCGTAGGAGAGATGCAGGCGCGCACACAGTCTGCGCTCAGAAACCTAAAGGCTGCAGAGACATCTGGCGACAGAGAAAACGCCAAGAAGTATGCATTTGCACTGTCCGGACTCAACTTGAGTCCAAACAACATTGGCTCATCTGTGCAGGCTACGCTCAAGGGTGGAGGTCAGTTTAACTTCACACAGCCCATTGTTGATGACTTGATCAAGAGGGGAATCATCCTTCCATAGAATGTCAAGGGACAAAACTAACCATTTT
>Ga0194048_10000135_pt1 | contig 32871 bp, 21 predicted proteins | sample JunL225m_MetaG_FD_161685 | JGI IMG/M metagenome (GOLD analysis project Ga0194048, IMG submission 161685) | Anoxic zone freshwater microbial communities from boreal shield lake in IISD Experimental Lakes Area, Ontario, Canada - Jun2016-L222-5m | ecosystem: Environmental > Aquatic > Freshwater >...
TCTATTCTCGCAACCCAGACGGCTTTCCGCTGTTTGAAAGGTATGCGTCTCCCCCGCTTCCTATCCCTTCTGCTGGCCGCCCTAGTCGGCTGCTCCTCCCTTTTCGCCGCCGGTTTCCGCCTGGCCGCGCCGATCTCCGACCACATGGTCCTCCAGCGCGAGAAGCCTGTGGCCGTCTGGGGCTGGGCCGATGCGGGTGAGTCCGTCACCGTCGCTTTTGCCGGACAGTCCAAATCCGCCACCGCGGATGCCGATGGCAAGTGGACGCTCAAGCTCGACGCGCTTTCCGCTTCCGCCGAATCCCGCTCACTCATCGTTACGGGCAAGGACGGACATAAGGTCGAAGTGAAGGACGTCCTCGTCGGCGAAGTTTGGCTCGGCTCGGGCCAGTCCAATATGGCGATGACCGTGCAGAGCTCGAACAACTTCGACGCCGAGAAGGCCGCCGCGAAATACCCGCTCATCCGCCACTACCGCGAGACCTCGACGCACTCTGCCGGACCCAGCGCCGAAGGCAAAGGCCTTTGGCAGGCCTGTACGCCCGAGAATGTCGGCGGCTTTTCCGCTGCGCTCTATTTCTTCGGTCGCGAGCTCCACAAAGAACTCGGCGTCCCGGTCGGGCTGATCAACACCTCCGTTGGCGGCACGCAGATCGAATCCTGGGTTTCCGCCGAGACACAATCTTCCGACCCAGAAACGAGGGTGAATTTCGAGGCCCAAATGAAATACTACCTGGCCTTCGACGAGGCCAAGGCACCCGAACTCTTCCAGAAGCAGACGGCTATCTGGAAAGCCGCCGTGGCCAAAGCCAAGGCCAATGGTACGCCCTTCGTGACCCCAGCCCCCAAGGATCCGCTGGCGATGCGCAAACTCAAGGGCGGCCCCGCCGGGCTCTTCAACGGGAAGGTCGTCAATCTCGTCCCCTACACGCTCCGCGGCATGCTCTGGTATCAGGGCGAAGGCAACGCGGGCGCCGGCGCCGGACTCTACCACAAGCAACTCTCCCAACTTGTCACGAGCTGGCGCACGCTCTGGAACGACGAAGTTCCTTTCGCTTGGGTCCAACTCCCGAACTACACCTCACCCGGCGAAGGCTGGCCACGCGTCCGCGAGTCGATGATGAAGACGCTCGAACTCCCGAAGACCGGTATGGCCATCACCATCGATCTCGGTGACGCCAAAGACATTCACCCGAAGAATAAACAGGAAGTCGGCCGTCGGCTTTCCCTCTGGGCGCTCGGCACGGTCTACGGCAAGAGCGTCCCTGCCATCAGCGGCCCGCTCCCAGCCGGCTCCTCGATCAGCGGCAACGCAATCACGGTTTCCTTCAAGCACACGAACGGCGGACTGAAATCCATCTCGGGTGGCGCCCTCACGGGCTTCCAGATTGCCGGCGAAGACAAACAGTGGAAGACCGCCGAGGCCAAGATCATCGGCGAGACCGTCGTCGTCAGCAGCGCCGACGTCGCCCAGCCCGCCGCGGTCCGCTACGCTTGGAAGGATTGGCCGGAATACAGCCTCGCCAACGGCGCCGGCCTGCCCGCTTCGCCCTTCCGCACCGACGACTGGCCGGTACCCGTCGCCAAGAAGTAAGGCTCCTTCACGCATTATCCTCGCCAACAAAAGCGAGGCCGACTGACATCCCAGTTGATGAAGATTCTTCTGGGATGTTTTCTTTCAGGGTTGCTCGCCTTGACGCTACGCGCGAATGAAACCGACCGCGATCTGATCGTGTACGGCGGAACGCCCTCTGGACTCATCGCTGCGGTGGCCGCAGCGCGTGAAGGCCTCACCGTCACGGTTCTCGAACCTTCTCGCTGGATCGGCGGAATGGTCACCGGCGGGCTTTCTAAATCTGACATCGGCAAACCCGAGACTATCGGCGGTTACACACGCGAGTTCTTCACCCAGGCCGCGAAGGACAATGATCCCAAGTTTCTCTGGTACGCCGAGCCCTACCGTAACATGGAAGCATTTCGCGCGCTGCTCACCGAAGCCAAGGTCGAAGTCATCACCAATGTCGGATTGAAATCCGTCCAACGCGAAGGCCAGCGCCTCAGCCGTCTCACGACCCTCGACGGACGGATCTTCCGCGGCCGGCAGTTCATCGATGCGACCTACGAAGGCGACCTCATGGCCGCCGCCGGGGTCAGTTTCATCATCGGACGCGAGAGCCGGACACAATACGGTGAACGTTTGGCCGGATACTTTCCGATGCCCATTCGTCCCCGAAGCGAAGAAGTGATGAGCAACGACTGCCCCAGCATCGGCGGCAAGGGCCCCAGCTATATCCATGGCACGCCAACGGATATCTCCGGCCTCGACAGCAAGGGACAACCTATCGCCGGAGTAAACGTCGCCCCGCCTTTACAACCCGGTGATGCCGACCAGCTCACACAGTCTTATAATTTCCGCATCTGCGTCACGCAACGCCCAGACCTGAAGCTCCCCTTCCCCAAACCCGCGCACTACGATGCGCAGCGTTACGAGCTCCTCCTCCGCCTCATCCAAGCCCATCCCGCTATTCCCTTCGGTCGCCTCTTCCATCTCGGAGAAATCGCTAACGGCAAATACGACCTTAACGCCCAAGGTCTTTTCTCCACCGACTACCCCGGAGCCAACACGGACTACCCGGGCGGTGACACTACCACGAGAGCCCGGATTCTGCAGGAGCATCTCGACCACAACCAAGGGCTCTTCTGGTTCCTCTGTCATGATGCGCGCGTCCCCCTGAAGCTCCGCGAACAAGCGAACACCTGGGGCCTCTGCAAAGACGAATTTACCGACAATGCCGGCTGGCCTTATGCGCTCTACGTTCGCGAAGCCCGCCGTATGATTGGCGAATACGTGCTCACGCAAAAAGACTTACAGCAAGAGATCACCAAGCCGGACACCGTGGCCATGGGTTCCTTCCTGATCGATTGCCATATCGTCGAGCGCATCTTGACTCCCGCAGGAATGGTACGCGACGAAGGTTCCTTCCAGGACGAACCCGTCAAGCCTTACCAAATCCCCTACCGATGTCTTACGCCGAAGCGTAATGAATGCGAAAACCTACTCGTGACGGTCTGCCCTTCTGCTTCGCACATCGCCTACTGTTCCTTGCGTATGGAGCCCGTCTATATGGCCCTCGGTCATGCTGCCGGGGTAGCAAGTGCGCTGGCCTTGCATGACCACACCTCCGTGCAGTCGATCGACGTCCCCGTTCTTCAGGGAAAACTTCGCGCCCAAAAAGCCGTCCTTGAATTAAAATCGGCGGAGGCGATGCGCTTTACGGGTATCGTGATTGACGACGAAGAAGCCGCCTTCACCGGAACCTGGGTAAGTTCTAATTTCGGGAAAGCCATTAATGCGACCAGTCGCCACGACGGTAACGACAACAAGGGGAAATGCGAAGCACGCTTTGAAACCCAACTACCTCACGAGGGCCGCTATCACGTTCGATTCGCCTACCTGCCGTCGGGCAATCGGGCGAGCAACGTACCCGTACGCGTCGTAGCGGCAACCGGAAGTCAGACCTTCCGCATCAATCAGAAGCTCACGCCTGAACTCGAAGGCCATTTCATCGAACTGGGCGTCTTCGATTTTATAAAAGATAAACCGGCGCAAGTGATTATCAGTAATGCGGACACCGACGGCTTCGTCTCGGTCGATGCCGTACAGTTCGTTACGGCGGAGCCCGAAGTCATCAAATAAATCTCGGAGAAGGAAAAGCGAAGCCCATCGCTGCTTCCGAGCATTAGCCGCCGCCCCAATGAGGGTTGCCAGAGGTCGGGCATCCGCCTACGACCTCGTTACCCCCAGAACCTTTGCCGCTCCGCGGGGTTACCCCTATATCCCTTACCCATGTTCGCCTTCGGCCTGACTATCTTCTGGGGAGCCTGCCTGCTCTTCCTCGTCCAACCTCTGATTGCCCGCTTTATCCTCCCTTGGTTCGGCGGCGGGCCAGCCGTCTGGACGACTTGCATGCTTTTTTTCCAAGTCCTGCTACTCGGAGGTTACGCCTACGCTCACTTCAGCATCAGTCGCCTACGCCCACGCCAACAAGTCATCCTGCATCTCAGTTTGCTGGCCTTGGCGCTCATACTCCTGCCCATTACCCCGAGTGACCTATGGAAGCCGGTGGATAGTCAAAATCCGGCCGGTCACATCTTGTTACTGCTGTTAGCGTGCATGGGCTTGCCCTATTTGGTGCTGTCCGCGACGGGTCCGTTATTCCAAGCCTGGTTCAGCGCCTCGCACCCCGGCGTGTCGCCCTACCGTCTCTACGCACTTTCGAACATCGGCTCGCTGCTGGCCTTACTGGGTTACCCCTTCCTGATGGAACCTAACCTCGGACGCCACACTCAAGCAACCTGGTGGTCCGTCGGGCTCGGTATCTTCGCCGTCTTGGCCACTTGGTGCGGCGTGACGGTATGGCATCGCGCAAGTTCGACGACGACCGTCAAGGAAATGACGAACGAAGATAAAGGCGTCATTTCAGGTTTCCAACGCTTCCTGTGGTTCGCCCTGCCGGCATGCGGAGTCGTCTTACTTTTGGCGATCACGAATAAGATCTGCCAAGACATCGCCGTGATTCCTTTCCTTTGGGTTCTCCCGCTCGGACTTTATCTTCTTACCTTCATCATCAGTTTCGATAGTCCGCGCTGGTATCGCCGTCGCTTCTGGCTGCCGGCTTTGGTGGTGGCCCTCGCCGTGACCGCCTGGTTAATGCTGGGCGACCATACCATCACCGTCAGCGAATGGTTCGGGCCTCTGGCTTTCATCGTCGAAAAAGCGGAATCCGTCGGCACTTTCGCGAAGCTCGGTCTCTATCTCACCACGCTCTTCATCAGCTGCATGGTCTGCCACGGCGAAGTCTATCGCCTGCGGCCTTCCGCCCAACGGCTCACCGGCTACTTCCTTTCGATCTCGGCCGGAGGTGCCGTGGGCGGCCTATTTGTCGCCGGCGTCGCTCCGTTGATTTTCCTCAATTACTTCGAGCTGCACATGGGGTTGATGATGCTGGCCACGCTCGTGTTGGGCGTACTTTATCGCGACCCTCGCAGCCCGCTCCAGCAAGGCACGCGCCGCTGGGCTTGGGTCCTTTTGCTCATTGGGCTGCCGCTTTTCGGTACGACTTTAGTCGTCGACACCTATTGCAGCCTGAAAGGCGCCAAGGAGCTTTCCCGTAATTTTTACGGCGTACTCAAGGTGAACGAATATTACGCCGGCGAGCCCGACCAACACCAGTTCAGCCTCCAACACGGCGGCACGCTGCACGGATTGCAATTCACCTCGCCTGAAAAACGCAAGATTCCCGCCACTTATTACACCGACAGCAGCGGCGTCGGCCGACTGATGCGCACCCTGCACCCGGAAGGCGGACGAAAAATCGCGGTGGTCGGCTTGGGCACCGGCAGCATGGCCGCCTGGGGGCGCAAGGGCGACCAGATGCGCTTCTACGAGATTAACGACGACGTAGTGCGCCTCGCCCGATCCACTTTCACGTTCCTTGCAGACTCTGCCGCGAAAATTGAAGTAGTCATGGGCGATGCCCGACTCTCCTTGGAACGGGAAGCCGACCAGAATTACGATACGATCGTGCTCGATGCCTTTAGCAGCGACGCCATTCCGGTCCATCTGATTACGCGCGAAGCTTTTGAAACTTACCGCCGTCAGCTGAAACCCGGCGGGGTGATCGCGGTGCATATCTCGAATCGCTGCCTCAACCTCGAGCCGGTCGTATTGCAACTGGCCAAGCACTTCCAACTCACCCCCGCCGTGATTCACGACAGCGATGTCGATTGGGGCTTCGAGGACGACAGTTATAACGCGGCTTATTCTTCGGACTGGATCCTACTGTCCAAAGATAAGGCCTTGCTCGATCAGCCTTTCATCGCTTCCGGCATCAGCGAGCCAGAGGAAATCCCTAAATCCATGAAACTTTGGACGGATGAGCAAAGCGACCTCCTGAGTATCCTAATGGTCGACGACCATACTTTCCTCAGCTGGCTCAAAGGGCTCTAAATTAACCTCTTGGTTTTAGGGGGTTGAAATCGCTAAAAGGTCAGGCAAGGGTGTCGTCCCCTCCCATGCGCAGCCTCCTCCCCGCTCTCCTCGCCTTCACGACTTCGGCTTTGTTCGCCGCTGACCCCGTCAAATTGACGTTGGAAGATTTCACCGATGGCTCTGGCGCCAAGCCCGCGGCCGGCTGGTCCACCGAAGAAGGCGGCGTCATCCATCTGACCCCGGCCAAGGGCACGTCCTTCCTCATCTCGAAGAAAGAATACTCCAGCTTCGTACTCGAATGGGATTGGAAGCTGGCCGACGCCGGGAATAACGGGATCAAATATTGGGTGACCAACATTAAAGACGCCAAAGGCAAAGGAGAATGGCTCGGTGTCGAATACCAGATGATCGACGACAACAAGCACCCGGACGGTCTCAAAGGCGGCAGCCATAATACCGGCAGCATCTATGACCTCTTCGATTCCGCTAAGGACAAGATCCTGAAGCCGATCGGCGAATGGAACCACAGCCGCGTCGTCATCAAGGACGGCAAGATCGAACACTTCCTCAACGGTAAGACTGTCTCTTCAGCCGATGCGAACTCGGCCGAATGGAAAGAACACGTGACCAAGAGCAAATTTGGTAAGAAAAAGGACTTCGCCCCGGGGCACGGTAAACTGATGCTCACCGAACACGGCGACCCCTGCTGGTTCAAGAACCTCGTCATCACCGAGCTGTAAGCCCTTCGGACCTCGTCGGACAGTCGCCGCAGCCTATGAAATCTAAGTTTATTTTCATCGGGCTGCTGCTTGCGTCGTTTAATCTTTGCGCGGCCGACCGCGAACCGAGAGTGCCCCTCAAAGCTAAAACCCCTTCCCCTTGGGGCTCATGGGTCGAGGCGGATTATCCGTTCTTCTCTTCCGTCTTGGACGCCCGCCGAGAAGGTACCGGCGCACATAACCTGACGCCCCGCGGACTGATTCTTAATTTACCCGACGACTGCTGGGTGTGCTTCGACACCGACCTGCTCCGCGTCTCCGCCATCTGGAAAGGCAAAGGCGTCACCGACAAAGCCCTCGCCCCAGGCTCGTATCACGATTCCGGACGCAAGACGCCGGGCGGACAATTCCCTGCCCCGCAACCTGACGGTAAATTCTGGCTGGGACATTCGATCATACCCGGATGGCAATCCGGCGATAAAATCAACCGGGTTGATCCGCGCGATCCCGCCCCTTCTCCCGAAGAAATCGGCCGCGGCCCGCTCAACGAAAATCAAGGGCGTTTCAAAGCCCTTCGCCTCGCTGGCGAAGAAGTGGTCTTGGAATATACGGCCCAAGGTTCGACGGTAAACGAATGGTGGACCGCCTCCGAACATGACGGTCACACCGTCGTCGAACGTCACCTCACGGTTTCAGCCAATAAAAAAAATCTCCAGCTGATTGTTGGCGCGCGGATGAATGGTCCCTCCCAAGAAGTCGAGACCGGCGTCACGGTCACTTGCCCCGAAGGCAAAGACTTCGCCGAGCTCACGCATGACGATGAATTCTTTGTCGTCAAAGTCCCGGCCCACGCCGAACCAGTCAATTTCTGCGTCTCGATCTGCGATGAGCATGCCGCTCCCGCCATCGCTCCGCGCCCGATGCCCACCGGGACCTCCAAGCTCCGCTGGCCCCAAGCGGTCACCACGGCGATCTCCCCTTCCCAGGGTAAAGAAGCCTATGTCATCGACCACGTGGACCTTCCTTCCGCCAACCCTTGGAAACGCGCCGTCCGCTGCGGTGATATTCAATTCAAGAAAGACGGCACCGGAGTTCTGATCACCCTCGACGGAGATGTCTGGACGGCCAAAGGCCTGCATGAGCCCGCTGGCCCCGTCCTCTGGCGTCGCTTCGCCTCCGGCCTTCACGAACCAATGTCCGTCGCCATCCGCGACGAAGCGATTTTTGCCTTCGATCGCAATGGCATCTGGAAACTCATCGACACCAATGGCGACGGCGAAGCCGACGTGCATGAGCTTTTCTCCAACAACTTCGGACAGACGGCGGACATGCGCGAATTCCCCAGCACCATCCGACCCGCCCCCGCCGGCGAATTCATCATCGCCAAGGGCGGCCAGGAAGCCACGACCCTCGGCAAACATAACGGTAGCGTCTTACGTATCTCCGCTGACGGCAAAAAAACCACACTTCTCGGCTACGGTTTCCGCCAACCCAACATCGGCGTCAATCTGCGCACCGGGCTGGTGACTTCCAGCGACCAAGAAGGACAATACATTCCGAGCACGCCGCTGCATATCGTCAAAGACGCCCAATTCTATGGCTTCCTCGGCGATAAGTATCCCCGCGAGAAATACCCCGCCCCGATTGCCGATCCGCTCACCTGGATGCCGCATTCGGTCAATGCTTCCGCTCTTTCGCAAATCTGGCTCTTCGATGCGAAGATGGGCCCGCTCAATGATTCGATGCTGCAGATTTGCTTCAATAAACCGGAGGTATTGCGGGTCGTGTTCAATGACCGTGCCTCCCGCCCCCAAGCCAGCGTGGTCAGCATCACCACGGCCTTCGACTTCCCCCCCCTGAACGGCTCCGTCAATCCAATTGACGGCCAGGCCTACATCGCAGGCTTCCAAGTCGTCGGCTGGGGCAACGTCGTCAATACGCTCTCTGGCCTCGGACGTCTCCGCTACACCGGTGCCCCCTCGCTCACGCCCCGCGAAGTCGTGCCGATGGATAAAGGCGTGCTGCTCCGCTTCGATGTCGCGCTCGATCCCTACAAGGCGACCGACCCTGCGAACTACGCGCTGGCTTCGTGGAAATATAAACGCGCCTACACTTACGGCTCCGCGCAATACAAAGCGGACGGAAGCACGGGCAACGACTGGATCACGCCCAGCAGCGCCTATCTCAGTCAAGACGGCCATAGCGTCTTCATCGGTGTGCCTGCGATGAAGACCGTGCAACAACTTCGCATCGGTTGGTCCATCTCCAGTGCCGACGGCGCCACGCTCGAACAAAACGCTTATACGACTCCCTATAAGTTAGCGAAGTTCGACGCCAAAGCGGAAGGGTTCGGAGACATCTCCGTCAACCTGACCCCGCGCGCCGCCGCGACGAAAAAAACCGAGGTGGTCTCAGCCGATGAAGGGCGTCGCCTGGCCACGATGTTCGGCTGCGTGGCTTGTCACTCCGTCCTCGATATCGACCAACCTCACGTGGGGCCGAAATGGAAGGGTCTCTTCGGTACCAAACGTGATTACGTCACCGACAAAGGGAAGAAAGGTAGCTGCTTGGCCGATGAAGCCTACCTTCGCGAATCCATCCTCGAACCCGGCGCCAAAAGAGCACCTGCCTACGCCAGAGGTGAATACGCCATGCCCAGTTTTGCGGGGATTTTGAGCGAGGCTCAGATTGAATCTTTGGTGCTGTATATAAAAACCCTGAAATAAAGCAGGTTGGCGGTTATTTCTCGCAACCCCGCGTGCTTTTCGCTGTTTGAAAGGTATGCGCTCCCCTCGCTTCCTCCCTGCCCTGTTGGCCGTATTGGCCACTGGCTACACCTCCCTGCTCGCCGGAGATTTCCGACTCGGCTCGCCGATCTCCGATCACATGGTTCTCCAACGCGAGAAGCCCGTCGCCGTCTGGGGCTGGGCTGACGCAGGAGAAGCCGTCACGGTCGCTTTCGGTGGCCAATCGAAATCCGCCACCGCTGCGGACGACGGTAAGTGGTCGCTCAAACTCGACGCGCTTTCCGCTTCCGCTGAATCCCGCTCACTCGTCGTCACGGGCAAGTCTGGCCACAAGGTCGAAGTGAAGGACGTCCTCGTCGGTGAAGTCTGGCTCGGCTCAGGCCAATCTAACATGTCTTTCACCGTCCAATCTGCGAAAAACTACCCAGTCGAAAAAGCCGCCGCGAAATACCCGCTCATCCGTGAATACCACGAAGGGTCTTCCGCAATGACCACACCGCAAGCCGAAGGCAAAGGCAAGTGGTCGGCCTGCGCCCCTGAGTCGGTCGGAAGTTTTTCCGCCGTGCTCTATTTCTTCGGCCGCGAGATCCATCGTGAAGTCGGCGTACCCGTTGGCCTCATCAATACCTCCGTCGGTGGCACGCCCATCGAAGCCTGGACCTCCGCCGAAGTTCAGCTCGCCGACCCAGCCACCAAGGAACGTTACGAGACTGCGCTCAAGAATTTTAACACCTTCGATCCCGTCAAGGCCACGGCGGCTTATGAAAAACAGTTGGCGGGCTGGAATAAAGCCGCCGCCAAGGCGAAGGCCGAGGGCAAAGATATCCCGCGCAAACCTTACGAACCAATCTCTTTCCGCAACTCCCATGGCGGGCCGGCCGGCCTCTACAACGGCAAGGTGCTCAACCTCGTCCCTTACACCCTTCGTGGCATGCTTTGGTACCAAGGGGAAGGCAACGCTGGCATGGCTGAACTCTACCACAAGCAGCTGACCGCTCTCGTCACCAGCTGGCGCACGCTCTGGAACGACGAAGTGCCTTACGCTTGGGTGCAGCTCCCCAACTACACCTCGCCCGGCGAAGGCTGGCCGCGCATCCGCGAATCGATGATGAAGACGCTCGAGCTGCCGAAGACCGGCATGGCCATCACCCTCGATCTCGGTGATATCAAAAATATTCACCCGACCAACAAGCAGGACGTCGGCAAACGCCTCTCTTACTGGGCCCTCGGCACGGTCTACGGCAAAAGCGTCCCCGCCATCAGCGGCCCGCTTCCCGCCGGCTCCTCGGTCAATGGCAACGCCATAACGGTTTCCTTCAAACATGCCAACGCCGGCTTGAAGACCAAAGACGGCGGACCGGTAAAAGGCTTCCAGATCGCGGGTGCCGATCAGCAATGGAAATCCGCCGAAGCGAAGATCGACGGCGATAAAGTCATCGTCAGCAGCAGCGAAGTCACCAAACCCGTCGCGGTGCGCTATGCCTGGAAAGATTGGCCCGACTGCAATCTTTACAACGGCGCCGACCTGCCGGCTTCCACTTTCCGTACCGATGATTGGCCCGTGCCGGTCGTCGCCACCAAATAATAAAATCTATGAAAACATTGCTCACTCTCGCGGTCTCCCTGGCGACCTTCCTCCCGTCCGCTCAGGTTATCGCCGCGGACTTCAAACTATCGGCCATTTTCTCGGACCACATGGTCCTCCAACGCGAGAAGCCCGTCGCCGTCTGGGGCTGGGCTGATGCAGGAGAATCCGTCACGGTCGCTTTCGGTGGCCAATCGAAATCCGCCACCGTTGCGGACGACGGTAAGTGGTCGCTCAAACTCGACGCGCTTTCCGCCTCTGCCGAATCCCGCTCACTCGTCGTCACGGGCAAGGACGGGCATAAGGTTGAAGTCAAAGACGTCCTCGTCGGCGAAGTCTGGCTCGGCTCGGGCCAGTCCAATATGGCCATGACGGTCAACCGCTCGAAAGACTTCGAAAAAGAGAAGGCCGCCGCAAACTTCCCCTTAATCCGACATTTCAAGGAAGACTCCGCGAGTGCCACCACCGCCCAAGGGCAAGCCAAGGGCTCATGGCTTGTTTGTACACCCGAGAGCGTCGGGGGCTTCTCCGCAATTCTCTACTTCTTCGGACGGGAAATTCACCACGAAGTCGGCGTCCCTGTCGGCCTCATCAATACCTCCGTCGGCGGTACACCCATCGAAGCTTGGATTGCTCCGGAGCTACAAGAAACCAAGCCCGAACTCAAAGCCGCCTTAGACGCGCAACACGAAGCCACCTCCAAGGTCGACCTCGTCAAAGCCAAAGCGAGCTACGAAGCCGCGCTCGAAAAATATAAAGTCGCCAAAGCCCAAGCGAAGACGGACGGCAAAGCCGCCCCTCGCCCGCCCACCGACCCTGTCGCCATGAGCGAACGTAAAAGTAACTACGGCGGGCTTTTTAACGGCAAGGTCGCTCCGCTAATCCCATATACCCTCCGCGGCATGCTCTGGTATCAAGGCGAAGCGAATTCCGCCGATACGCGCGCACCGGCATACGTCCACCAACTTTCCGCTCTGATCACCGATTGGCGTGCTCGCTGGGGTGACGAAGTGCCTTTCGCTTGGGTCCAATTACCGAACTTCAATCGCGCTGGTGAAGGCTGGCCGCTGATGCGCGAATCCATGCTCAAAACTCTTGCCCTCCCCAAGACCGGCATGGCTGTCGCCATCGATATCGGCGAACCTGGCAATATCCACCCGACCAATAAACAAGAAGCCGGTCGACGCCTCTCCCTCTGGGCGCTCGGTACCGTCTACGGCAAGAAGGTCGCGGCAACGAGTAGCCCCCTCCCCGCTGGCAGCGTCGTCCAAGGTGCTGAAATTGTTGTTTCATTCTCACACGCCGATGGCCTCAAAACCCGGGACGGCGGTGCCGTGAAAGGCCTCGTCATCGCTGGAGCCGACAAGCAATGGAAACCAGCGACGGCGAAGATCAACGGCACCAAGATTACCGTCAGCAGCCCTGAGGTCGCCCAGCCCGTCGCAGTCCGCTACGCCTGGCTCGATAATCCTGCATGCAACCTTATCAGCGGTGCTGACCTACCCGCCTCACCTTTCCGCACCGACGATTGGGCGCCCATCCCCGCGCCCGCACCGGACAAGCCGGCCGCCAAAGGCAAAGCCAAAAAATAAGGCCTCCAGACCCTCTCTTCCAAAACCCCGCTACGCGGGTTTTTTTGTTAACTTTAATAAGATAAGGGGGTTATACAGACACTGCCCCTATGAGAAAATCCCTCCTGCTCCTTGCGCTCGGACTCGCCGCCCTCGCCCCGGCCGCCGATCGCAAACCTAACTTCATCTATCTGTTTACGGATGACCAACGCTGGGACGCACTCAGCGTCGTCCAAAAGGAGCAAGGCGATAAAGCACGTTTCCCCTGGCTCAAGACCCCGAACCTTGATCGCATCGCCGCCGAGGGCGTCCGCTTCCGTAACGCTTTCGTCGTGAATTCACTCTGCGCCCCTTCGCGGGCCACGCTCGTCACGGGCCAGTACGGCCACGTCAACGGTGTGACCAACAACCACACGTCGCACCCGGAAGGCAATATCTCCGTCGCCACCTTGCTCCGTCCGGCCGGCTACGTTTCGGGATATTTCGGCAAGTGGCACCACGGCACCCAATCCGGCAAACGGCCTGGCTTCGACACCTCCGCCAGTTTCGTCGGCCAAGGAAAATATTTCGACTGCCCCATCGAAGTCGACGGCGTCGCCACACCCAGCAAAGGCTTCGTCGATGACATCACCACCGACTACGCTTCGAGCTTCATCAAGGCCAACAAAGATAAGCCGTTCCTGATGATCTTGGGTTTCAAGACCTGCCACGGACCCTTCACCCCACCACCCCGTAACGCAAAGGATTATGAAGGAGCGATGGCCCGCTCGACGCCGAACTACGGTATCCCTCCGGCCTACGCCAAGGTCGGACCCAACGGCGCCAAGGGCAAAGATACCGAAGCCAAGGAAGTCCAGACGAAGCTCGATATGTTCCGCGGTATCAACTCCGTCGACGACAACGTGGGCAAACTCTTGCGCCTGCTTGATGAACTTAAACTTACCGATGATACGGTGTTAGTGTTTTCCAGCGACAACGGCTACTACCTCGGCGAACATAGTCTCGGCGACAAACGTTCGGGCTACGAAGAGTCGATGCGTATCCCGATGCTCGTCCGCTACCCTCGCGCAGTGAAGGCCGGTCGCACCGACGATCGCATCGTCCTCAATATCGATCCCGCCGCCACTTTTCTTGATCTCGCCGGCCAACCCGTCCCGGCCGCGATGCACGGCCGCAGCTGGAAACCCCTTCTCGAAGACCAAGCCAACGCTTCATGGCGCAACAGTTTCTTCTACTGCTACTTCTACGAGAGAGGTTTCGGCACGCCGACGACGACCGCCGTTCGCACCAACGACGCTAAGCTGATCAAATACCCCGGGCACGATGAATGGACCGAAGTCTTCGACCTCAAAGCTGATCCCTACGAAACTAAGAACCTCGCCCAAGACAAGGCCTTCGCCGCACTTCGTAAATCCCTCGAAGCGGAATACGTCAAGCAGTCCGACCTCATTAGCTTCAAGATTCCAGACTTTGCCGACAAGCCCGAGGCCGAAGGTGAAACTAAGAAAAAAGGCAAAAAGAAGGCTAAGTAATCCCTGCGGTCTATACGCAAATCTTTGGGTTCCACTTGCAACCCGAAGGTTTGCGGACTGTCTTAGGGGTAGCATGAAGACCCCGCTTCTCGCCTTGGCCATGGCCCTTGGCGTTTCCCATTCTTACGGTTTAAATAAAGGCAACGCCGGCCCCGCCGAAGTTAACCTTAAGTTCAAACTTCCAGCCCCTGCGCCGCTCTCTCCCGAAGAAGAACTGAAGACTTTCCGTCTTCCGGCCGGCTTCCGAATCGAACTCGTCGCCAGTGAACCGATGATCGAATCGCCGGTGGCCATCAGCTTCGACGATCAGGGCCGGATGTTCGTCGTTGAGATGCGCAGCTACATGCGCGACCTCGAAGGTACGACGGAAAAAGATCCGACCAGCCGCGTCTCATTACTGACCGACGTCGACGGCGACGGTCGCATGGACAAGGCGACCCCCTTTCTCGATAATCTCGTGATGCCGCGAGGCGTCATGGCGGTCAAAGGCGGCGCTTTCATCGCCGAACCACCGAACCTATTCTTCTGTCGCGACACGAAGGGTACCGGCGTAGCCGACGAGAAAATCTTAATCGCGTCCGACTTCGGCACCCTGGGCGGCCAACCTGAGCATATGGCCAACACGCCGACTTGGGCGATGGATAACCGCGTCTACGCCGCCAACTACGGTACAAGTTTAAAGCTCACCACCGGAGCGTGGCAAAAGGGCCCAGGCCTTGGCCGCGGACAATGGGGCCTGAGTCAGGACGACGCCGGCCGCCTTTTCTTCAACTACAACTCCGACCTGCTCCGAGCCGACCTCCTGCCGGCCGCAGCCTACGCCCGCAATCCGCTGCTTCGCGACGCAATCGGCATCAACTCTAAGGTCATCAAGGATCAGTCGGTCTACCCTTCCCATCCTACCCCGGGCGTGAACCGCGGGTACGACGCCAAGACGCTCCGCACCGACGGTACGCTCGCCAACGCAACCTCTACTTGCGGAGCCGTCATCTACCGCGGCGATGCTTTCCCGGCCGAGTTTCGCGGCAACGCCTTCATCCCCGAACCCTCTTCCAACCTCGTGAAGCGCATCACCATCGCAGAGAAGGACGGCGTGCTCACCGGCGCCAACGTCTATAAGGATAAAGAATTCCTAACCTCGACCGACGAACGCTTCCGCCCGGTGATGATGGCCAACGGACCGGATGGCTGCCTGTATGTCGTCGACCTCTACCGCGGCATGCTCCAACACCCAGCCTTCCTCACGCACTACCTCATCGCTAACATCAAGGATCGTCACCTCGAACTGCCAGTCACCGGCGGCCGCATCTGGCGTATCGTCCGGGACAATAAGACCGCTCCGCGCGCCACAAAAATCCCGGCACTCACCGCGGAACGCGTGAAGCTGCTGCAACATCCCAATGGCTGGGTACGCGATACAGCCCAGCGCCTGCTCGTCGAATCCGGCGACCTTTCCGCCTCTGAATCGCTCGGAGCCCTGCTGACCGACCCGAAGGCTCCCGCGGTCACGCGACTCCACGCGCTCTGGACACTCGATGGCCTTGGTGCCGCACGCCCTGAACTCGTCCGACTCGCCCTCAAGGATCCTGACACCCAAGTCCGTGCGGCCGCCATCCGCATCGCTCCGACCGAGATGATCTCAGACCTCTGTGCGCTCAAAGATGAGAAGGAAATCCTCGTGCTCGCGCACCTGGCCATTCGGCTCTCGGCCACCAACTCCGCCGAAACCGATACGGCTCTGGCCAAGATCCTCTCGCAGCACGGACGTAACGCTTTAGTCCGCGAAGGCGCTTTGACCGGCTTACGCGGCCGCGAAATCGCCATCGCCAGACAAATCGCCATCGCCACTTCAAAGCTACAATCCTCCGACGCCGATGCGGTGCTCGAAGCCATCAGCCGCATTATTTCGCAATCAGGAAAGGCCGGCCCGTACGAAGAAGTCCTCAGCGTGGCCGTCGCTCCCGAAGTCGCTGCCAGCGTCCGAACGGCCATCATCCGCGGCCTAAGTCAGACCGAAAGCGAAACCAAATCCATCAAATCGAAAAGCGGAGCCGCCGCTAAGCCTAAGATGCTTTGGCTGACCAAAGAGCCGCTCTCGCTCGCCCAATTGAAAGCAACGATGACCGACGCCACCGGCGCGAAACTCATCGCCAGCGTCGATGCCCGCTTAACCTGGCCCGGCAAACCAGGTGCACCCGCCCCGCCCAAAGTCATTCCACTGAGCGCATCCCAAACCGCCCTCTTTGAAAAAGGGAAATCCGTCTTCGGCGGCCTCTGTGCGGCCTGTCATCAAGCCCATGGCTACGGACTTGACGGGCTCGCACCACCTCTGGTCGATAGCGACTGGGTCCTGGGCAAACCCGATATCGCCGCTCGCATCGTGCTGAACGGCCTCGGCGGTCCGGTCAAAGTCGGTAATCGCACCTGGGATCTCACGATGCCTCCGATGGGCATGCTCAGCGATGAGGATATCGCCGGTGTTCTGACTTACATCCGGCGCGAATGGGAGCACAATGCCTCTCCGATTGAAAGCAAGGACGTCAAAGCTATCCGCACGCAATTCGCCGAGCACACCGCCTCCTGGACATCCGATGAATTGATGCCGAGCAAGAAGGCTGCAAAAAAATAAGCCCCCATGCCCCTCGACCTCACGCGCTCTCCAGCCTCAGACCCTCTCGCTCTTTATCGCTTTCGTGACGGGCTCTACGCGGTCGACCTCATCGCCGCGGCGATCACGGAGTTTGATTTTTTTACAAAACTCGCCGCCAAGCCGTCCGACCTCGCCACCGTCTGCCGCGATCTTGGCACGCATCGCCGGCCGACCGACGTGATGCTGACGCTTTTCGCCGCCAACGGCTTCATCACCGTCAAACAAGGCATCTATTCGATTACTCCACTAGGGAACGAGCACCTCGTTAGCACCTCCTCGTCTTTTCTCGGTCCCTACTACGCGTCCCTCAAAGACCGCCCGGTGGTAAAAGATTTCATCACCATCCTCCGCACCGACAAGCCTGCCAATTGGGGTAGTTACAAAGATGAAAAACCTTGGACAGAGGCGATGCTCACCGACGAATTCGCCACCAGCTTCACCGCCGCGATGGATTGCCGAGGCTTCACCCTCGGACCCGCCATGGCCAAGGCCGCACCAATCGGTACCCGCACCCGCTTACTCGATATCGCCGGTGGCTCCGGGGTCTACGCCTGCGCACTCGTCGCTAATCACCCGAAACTGACCGCAACAGTCTTTGAGCGCCCACCGGTCGATGGCATCGCCCGCAAGATGATTACGAAGCGCGGCTTCCAAAATCGGGTCGATGTCGCCGCCGGCGATATGTTCAAGGATTCTCTGCCCGCCGGCTACGACGTCCATCTTTTCTCCAACGTGCTGCATGACTGGGATACGGATAAAGTACGACCGCTACTCGCCGCCTCCGCCCAAGCTCTATCCCAAGGCGGATTGCTGATCGTACACGATGCGCACCTAAACGACGACAAGACCGGGCCCGCTCCCGTCGCCGCTTACTCCGCGCTACTCATGAGCGTCACTGAAGGCCGTTGCTACGGCACCGGCGAGATGCGCGAGCTGTTAACCGAAGCTGGTTTTATCGACGTACGCCATCAGGACACCGCCTGCGACCGTAGTATCGTGACGGCCATCAAGGTCTAATCCATGCTTTCTTGGCAATCTGTGTTATTTTACTTAATCGGTGCGATGTCGCTCGCGGCCGCACCGATGGACCAAGAAGAGCAACGCCTTGGCTTCGTCGCCCTCTCGGACGGCAAAACCTTCGACGGCTGGAAACATCCCGGCAATTGGGAAGTCAAAGACGGCGCCTTCACTCGCGTCCGTGGCACCGGCCAGCTGACCTACGAAACTCGCACCATCCCCGACGACTTCGAACTGCGCTTCGATTGGAAAGTCAGCAAAGGATGCAACAGCGGCGTCTATTACCGTCCGGGACAGGTCGAGTATCAGGTGCTGGACGACATCGATAGCCCCTACGGTGAAAACCCACGCCAGGCGGCCGCTTCACTGTTTTTCTGCATGGCTCCGAGCAAGCGGGCCACCCGGTCCGTGGGCGAATGGAACACCGCGCGCATCCGTTGCCAAGGAACCGTCATCGAGCATTGGCTCAACGAGCAGAACGTCCTTTCCTTCGATTATACCGACCAAAAATGGGCCGCCGAAATCCGGTTGCTGACAATCCGCGGCGGCGACCTCAAGGGCCGCGGTGGCAAACTCCTCCTGCAGGACCACGGCCAGGACGTCGCTTTCCGAAACCTTCGGCTCCGGACGTTTCCTGCCAGCGAGATTATCAAAGCTGACCCAGCCTTCGTCCCGATGCCGATTCCGCCTGCTGCTTTGGCCAAAGAGGAAGCTCGCGTGCGCGGCATGCTCGAAAAATTGAAAATCCAACCAATCACCAAATAAAACTGACTTACCCATGAAACTCTTAACCTCCCTCCTGTGCCTCCTCGCCACACTCACGGCATCAGCTGCCGAAAACCCCGAGCTAGCTATCCTTCGAGCCGCCGATGACGCCCGGGTCGCCGCAATGAAATCCGTCGACCGCGACAAGCTGGCCGAGCAACTCTCTGAAGACCTCCATTATGCCCACTCCAACGGTCTAGTAGACACCAAGGCCTCGTTCATCGAACTCATCACAAGCGGCAAGGCGAAGTATCTCCGCCTCGATTACGAAAGTCGCGATTTCAGCTTTCCCGCCCCGGGCATCGCGCTGATGACTGGTCGCTTCGATGTAAAAGCCATCATGGGCGAAACCACCACTGAAACTAAAATAAGCTTCCTCGGCGTGTGGCGACAAGAGGCCGGCCGGTGGAAATTCCTCGCTTGGCAGACCTGCAAGATCCCGCCCGCGACCCCGGCGAAGTAAGGTTTTCCTCGCAACCGTAGGGAGTTCTGGCTGTCTCAAAGACAGCATGAACCCCCTGCTCGCTTCCGTCGTCGCCCTATCCCTGGGTGCCGCCTCCCTGCTCGCCGCTGACGCACCGGCCAAACCAAAAGCCAAGGTCGAGACGCCCAAGGCCCCTGCTCGCTTCGTCAACGACGGAAACCCGGAACACCTGAAGTCTCCGCTGGCGATCAAGCCAGATGAGAACATCTCCTATGGTCCGCACAAAATGCAGGTGATCTATTTCTGGCGGGCCAAATCAGATAAACCAACGCCCCTCCTCTTCTATATTCACGGCGGAGGTTGGGCCAATGGCGATCGCTCAAGCGTCAACGGCATGCTCAAGGAAGCCCTTGCCGCCGGCATCTCCGTCGCATCCATCGAATACCGTACCATCAAAGATTCGACCGCTGATGGCGTCGTACCTCCTGTCAAAGGCCCGATGCTCGACTGCGCTCGCGCCCTGCAATTCTGCCGCAGCAAGGCCAAGGAATGGAATCTCGATAAGACCAAGGTCGGTGCCGCCGGCGGTTCGGCGGGGGCGTGCACCAGTCTCTGGCTCGCCTTCCATGATGACCTCGCCGACCCGCAGAGCACCGACCCAATCGCTCGCGAATCGACCCGTCTGACCTGTGCCGCCGTCCAAGTACCCCAGACCTCGCTCGACCCGAAGCAGATGCGCGACTGGACGCCAAACAGTGGCTACGGCTCACACGCCTTCGGTATCGTCGGCGATACCACGAAAAAACAGTCCAGCTTCGATGCGTTCTACGAGGCTCGCGATAAGATCATGCCCTGGATCAAAGAATATTCTCCTTATGAACTCGTCACGCGCGATGACCCGCCCGTGGGACTCTACTTCGGCACGGTGCCTAACCTCGGTAAGGTAGAGAAAGATGCGACCCACACGGCGAACTTCGGCGTGATGCTCAAGGAACACTGCGATGAGATTAAGGCCCCCTGCGAGCTCGTCTACCCCGGCGCCCCGAACGTCGTCCACGCCAATCCTAACGACTTCATCAAGGCCACCCTGCGCCCCGAACTGAAGTGAGTCACCTCCGACCTCTCGCCCTTTTCGTCGCCTTCTCCTGGGGCGTCACCTCGCTGCTCGCCGCCGACGCTCCGACGAAGGCTGCCACCAAGCCCGTGACGGCGGCGCCTGCGCCCACGGATCCGGAGAAGCGCAAGTACGAGATTCCGATCGAGCCCGACGAAAATGTCTCCTACGGCCCGCACCGGATGCAGCGGATCTACTTCTGGCGGGCGAAGTCCGACAAGCCCACTCCGCTCCTCTTCTACATTCATGGCGGGGGCTGGACCGGCGGCGACCGTTCGGTCGTCCGCAGCATGCTCAAGCCCGCCCTCGACGCTGGTATCTCCGTCGTCTCCGTCGAATATCGCATGATTAGGGACGCCACCGCCGACGGCCTCGTCCCCCCGGTGAAGGGACCGATGTTCGATTGCGCGCGCGCCCTGCAGTTCACGCGAAGCAAGGCCAAGGAGTGGAATCTCGACAAGACCAAGGTTGCCCTAGCGGGCGGCTCGGCCGGCGCCTGCACCAGCCTGTGGCTCGCATTCCACGATGACCTAGCCGACCTGAAGAGCGACGACCCCATCGCCCGCGAATCTACCCGCGTGACCTGCGCCGCGGTCGGCGGCGCGCAGACCACGCTCGATCCGAGGCAAATGCGCGAATGGACACCCAACAGCAAATACGGTGCCCACGCCTTCGGCATCGTCTGGGACGCTAAGCAGAAACTTTCGTCCTTCGATATGTTCTATGCCGAGCGCGAGCGCATCCTGCCCTGGATCAAGGAATACTCGCCTTACGAGCTCGTCAGCCGAGACGACCCGCCGGTCGGGCTCTTCTACACCAACCCGCCGAACCTAGGCAAAGACGAGAAGGACCCGACCCACACCGCTAACTTCGGCGTGAAGCTCAAGGAACACTGCGATGCCATCCAAGCCCCTTGCGAACTCGTCTATCCCGGCGCCCCGAACATCATCCACGCCACGGATAGCGACTTCATCAAGGCGTACCTACGCCCTGAACTGAAGTGAGACTCCTCGCCCTACTCTTGGCCTCCGTCGTCTGCGCCGCCGAACCCAAGGTCGCAGTAAAGCGGCCGTCCGCCGCCGAGAGCAAGGCCGCCGCGCTCAGGCTCGCCATCGATATCCCGAGTTCAAAGGACGGCACGGCACAGAAGGTCATCTACTGGCGCTCCGAATCTGCGGCGCACGATGTCGCTGGACCTTCCGTGCCACTCATCGTGTTTCTCCACTCCTGGAGCGGCGGCTTCGAACAAGGTCCGCCCTGGATTACCCAGGCGAAGAAGATGGGCTGGGTACTCGTCGCCCCGGATTTCCGCGGACCGAACAGCCGTCCCGAGGCCTGCGCCTCCGACCTCGCCTCCCAGGACATCCTTGATGCCGTAGCGTATGCCCGTCGTGACGCGCGTATCGACGACTCACGCATCTACCTTGTCGGCGGTTCCGGCGGCGGCCACATGGCGCTCGTCATGGCTGAACGCGCCCCGGACCTCTGGGCCGGCGTGAGCGCCTGGGTGCCGATCACCGACCTCGCCGCGTGGCACGCCGAAAGCAAGACGCGCAAGAACAACTACGCCAAGATGCTCGAACAGTCCTGTGGCGGACCACCAAGTCCAGCGACCGAAGCGGAATACCGCCGCCGCTCGTCCCTCTTCCATCTCGCCGCCGCCAAGGGCGTGCCGCTCGACATCAACACCGGAATCCACGACGGCCATACCGGCTCGGTGCCTGTGAGCCACTCGCTCCGCGCCTTCAATGTACTGGCCTCGTCGGACAAACAGATTTCGACCGAAGACATCGACTTCATGGTCCGCGAACAAAAGATCCCCGGCGCCCTCGCCGCCGAGACCCAAGTCGACCCCGAACGCGAGAAGGCGACCCTCTTCCGCCGCAGTTCCGGCAACGCCCGCGTGACGGTCTTCGAAGGCGGCCATGAGTCTGAATCCTCTTCCGCCGTACTCTGGCTCGCGCGCCAACGCAAAGGCCAGCCGGCGGACTTCAGCCTAGGTAAAAAGCCGGTTCAGACTGGCTCCGCGACTGAAGTCTCGAAATAACCCATGCGCCTCGCCTGCCTACTACTCGCCCTCGCGGCCTCTGCAGCGGAACCGAAAATAGTCCACAACTCCATCGGCATGGAACTCGTGGAGATCCCTGCTGGCAGCTTTATCATGGGCCAAGACGGCCCAGGAACGGACTACCAGCAAAGCAAGCATCCGGCTGAGTTCGCCAAGCCTGACTGGGATGAGACCCCGGCCCACAAGGTCACAATCACCAAGCCATTCCGCATGGCGCGCACCGAGACCACGCTGGCCCAGTGGCGGGCGATGGAGCCCGAGTTCCGAGCCGAAATCGGAAAACCTGAAGACGCCATCAATGGCATCAGCTGGACCCGCGCGCAGAAGTTCTGCGCGTGGCTGAGCCAGAAGGAGGGGAAGACATACCGACTGCCCACCGAAGCCGAATGGGAGTACGCCTGCCGCGCCGGCACGACGACCCTCTACGCCTTCGGGGATCGCCTGCCTAAAGGCTACCAGGATTGGTTCGGCGACCGTGGGCGCCAGCGCCTCTATTTTACCGACGAGAAGCTGCCCGAAGAATACGCCCAGCGCGACGACGCCAAGGACCTCCGCGTTGCCCGCAAGCCCGCCAATCCATGGGGGCTCTACGACTTGCATGGCAACGTCGCCGAATGGTGCGCGGATTGGTATGGCCCGTATGAAAACGCCGAGCAGGTCGACCCCGTCGGCCGTGCCGACGGCGATTTCCGAGTCTTCCGCGGCGGCAGCCATTCCTCCTTCAGTCGCTTACTACGCTCCGCCAACCGCGCCGGCTGGATTCCGTCGCATGTCAGCGAAGGCATCGGCTTCCGCGTCGTCGAGGGAGAAGCCCCCGAGACCAAGCCGACGCCGGTCGCACCTCCTGCGCTGAACGCCCGCGACGTGAAACCCGGCATCGCCCACATCGAACCCGCCTCACCCGAACCTTTCTTCTCGGGACCTGAACCGTTCGTGAAGATTCCGCCCGGCTCGATCGGCCCGCTCTTCTCCTGGCATAACCACAGCCCCTCGATCGCGGAGATGCCCAACGGCGATCTCCTGACGACCTGGTTCTCCTGCATCGACGAGGGAGGCAGCGAGCTGAACAACCTCGCCAGCCGTCTCCGTCTCGGTGCCAAGGAATGGGAGCCCGCGTCGCCGTTCTGGGACGGTATGGATATCAATGATCATGCCCCGAAGCTCTGGTACGACGGTGATCGCACGGTCTTCCACTTCGCGCGCGGCGCGACCGAGAACATCTTCCGCACCTCGACCGACAGCGGTGCCACGTGGTCTAAGGCGCAGCCCATCATGCCCATGGGTGAATTCGGCAACGGCCTGCTCCGCCTGCGCGACGGCACCCTGCTCATTCCCCACGATTCCCGCAACGTGAGCATCACCCGCAGCCGCGACGGCGGGAAGACCTGGCAATCCGTCGTGCAGCCTAAATCCGAAAAAGCGGTCAAGCCCGGCACGAAGAGTTTCCGTCCGCCCGGCATCCACGCCCCGATGGTTGAACTCACAGACGGACGCCTCATGGCCTTCAGCCGCTTCGATGTCCCCGAGGACCAAGCGCGCTTCGGCCGCAAGACGCCGGTCAGCTTCAGTGCCGACCAAGGCGAAACCTGGCAGGTCGAGGCCTCTGAATTCCCCGCGATCAGCTCAGCCCAACGCCAGACCATGCTGCGCCTGCGGAACGGACCGATCGTGTTCTTCAGCTACACCGACCAATCCCGCGACTGGAAGCAACGCGTCGGGATGAAGTTCAAGCAGGCCGACGGCACAGAGTTCACCGGTTTCGGACTCTTCGCCGCCGTCTCTTTTGACGACGGTAAGACTTGGCCAGTCCGACGCCTAATCACCCCGGGCGGCAAGCCCCATCCTCTCCCCGCCATCGATCGGGGCATCTTCCAGTGCAGCGACACCGAGGCCGAGCACGCCGGCTACCTCGCCTCGACCCAGACCCGCGACGGCCGGATTCATCTCATCTCGAGCAAGAACCACTACATCCTGAACCTCGGCTGGCTGCAGGCCCTGCCAAGGTTCTGAGGCTTTTCAGTTCGCAAGGGGCCGGAGGGATGTTTGGCTGACTTCATGCGCCTCTTACCCCTGCTGGCCCTGCTCTCCGCTTGCGTCTCTTCCTTCTCCGCGGACCGTAAGCCCAATATCCTCGTCATCGTCAGCGACGACCAAGGCTACAACGACGTTGGCTTCAACGGCGGAAAGGCCGTCCCGACGCCGAACCTGGACGCCCTCGCCGCCTCCGGCGTCCGCTGCACCAGCGGGTATGTCTCGCACCCTTTCTGCTCGCCGACGCGTGCCGGCTTACTCACCGGACGCTACCAACAGCGCTTCGGTCACGAGAATAATCCCGTCTATAATCCGGCCGACGCCACCGCAGGCTTACCGCTGACCGAAAAAATCCTTCCGCAATTCATGCACGAAGCCGGATATAAAACCGGATGGATCGGCAAATGGCACCTCGGAGCCACGCCCGCTCACACACCTTGGGCGCGAGGCTTCGACGAGACCTACGGCTTCATCGGCGGTGGCCACGTCTACAGCGATTGGCAAATCAACGAAAAGGAATATAACGTTCCGCTGACCCGCAATGGCCAGCCCACCGAGATCCCTCCGCACCTCACGGCCGCCTTCGGCAACGAAGCCAGCGCCTTTATTCGACGCCATACCGACGGACCCTGGATGCTTTATCTGGCCTTTAACGCCCCTCATACGCCGCACATGCCGACGCCGGAACGCGAAGCCCAATTCGCGGACGTAAAAGATCCTATGCGCCGCAAATGCCTCGCCCAGATCAGCCTACTCGATGATGCTATTGGCAACGTCACCAAGGCCCTTGCCGAAAGCGGACAAGCGCAAGATACGCTGATATTTTTCTTTAGTGATAACGGCGGCACCCCGCCGAAACTGGGTGCCGACAACACCCCGCTGCACGGCAACAAAGGCCAAGTCTACGACGGTGGTATCCGCGTGCCCTTCGTCGTTAGCTGGCCAGCCCAACTGAAAGCTGGCTCGACCTATAATGCGCCCGTCTCATCGCTGGACGTCGCGGCGACCGCGCTCACCTTGGCAGGAGTTACCTTCCCCACCGAACGCAAACTCGATGGCGTGAATGTCATCCCCTTCTTGAAAGGCGAAAATAAATCGGCACCGCACGATCGCCTCTTCTGGCGCATGGGAGGCGGCACGCACTTAGCCGCCCGCGAAGGGCAATGGAAACTGGTCCGTAACGGCACCGACCCACTCGAACTTTACAACCTCGATGCGGACATCTCCGAAAGCAAAAACCTCGCCACGGAAAAACCCGAGGTCACAGCCCGTCTCAATGCCGACCTCGAGGCATGGAATAAAGAACTGATTGATCCGGTCTTCGGCGGCCCCGCGGCGGTCAAAGCCGCCAAGAAAAAAGCTAAGAAGTAAATCCGGCCCGATGGTTAAATTAATTCGCCCCCTGAGAGCTTTCTGCCTTTTTCTTTTGGCACTGACGAACGCGCCCGCGGATACGATCAAGGTTTTTATCCTAGCTGGCCAATCCAACATGGAAGGCCAAGCGGTGACCGACCTGAAGGGCAAGGATTACAATAAAGGCAAAGGCACTTTGGTCGAAGTCATGGCCCGGCCCGGCAACGCGGCTCGCTATGCCCACCTTAAAAATACCGATGGCTCTTGGCGGTTCCGCGACGATGTGTTCGTGCGATATGAACGCGAAAACCAACCTCCTCTTAAAGGCCCGCTGGGCCTTGGCTTTGCGGTCTACGGCGACCTCCATCACTTCGGTCCTGAATTGCAATGCGGCCACGTCCTCGGCGATGCCATCGATGCACCGGTTCTGCTGATCAAATGCGCCTGGGGTGGCAAAAGCCTCTACCAAGACTTCCGGCCACCTTCCGCCGGAGGCGTCACTGGCAAATACTACAAGCTGATGCTGCAACAAGTGCGGACGGGCTTATCCGAAGTAGGTAAAGATTTCCCCACCCTCGCTGGTAAAACACCCGAGCTGGCAGGTTTGATTTGGTATCAAGGCTGGAACGACGGCGTCAATCCTCAGACGGCGGTCCCGGAATATGAATCGAATCTGGCACATCTGATCAGGGATATCCGGCGCGACCTGGATGCGCCGAAGCTTCCCGTGGTCATCGGCGAACTCACCGGCCCATGGGTGCAAGCCCCCGAAGAATGGGAAGCCCTACGCCACGCCCAAGCCGCCGTTGCCCGCCGCCCCGAATTCATCGGTAATACCCTTTTCGTCCCGACCCGTGACTTCGTCCGCCCCGCTTCGGAATCACCCAACCCGGGGCACGGCCACCATGAATTCGGCAATGCCGAGACTTATTTTCTCGTAGGTGACGCCTTGGGCAAAGGCATGTTGGCGCTACTCCATCCTTCTGGCCGTCAGCTCGTCCCAGGTGTTACGAAATAACACCGCCCGTGCGTTGATTCGCCGGGACGGAGACCGAACTCACCCACGCCGACCCTGCCCCTGCGGTGGTCGGTTTTGCTTTAAAATCTTCCTTTGGTCGGGCTGGTGAGATTCGAACTCACGACCTCTTGCACCCCATGCAAGCGCGCTACCAGGCTACGCTACAGCCCGAATAAAGGAAGGTTTGTTAAGTCTATCCGCAGAAGGGATGTCAACCCGACAAACAAAACGCCGCGGTTTCTCGACATAACCCTTCATAAGACCTAATAAAACCCTATGAGCCGTCACCCCTTGCTCCTGCTTATCCTTTGGTCGGCCTGCCTCTTCGGAGAGTCCCGCCCTAACATCGTCTTTATCTTGGCCGATGACCTCGGCTACGGCGAAGTGGGTTACAATGGGCAGAAAATCATCCGCACGCCGAACGTCGACCGATTAGCCCGCGAAGGGATGATCTTCACCCGACACTACTGCGGCAATGCGGTCTGCTCTCCGTCACGCACGGTGCTCATGACGGGACGTAATCCCGGCCACGCCACGACCCGCGATAATCGCGACGTCGGCGACCAGGAGCAGTTCCCGCTGCCGGCTGGAATCACAACCCTGCCTGCGACGCTCAAATCTGCCGGCTACGTGACCGCCGCTTTCGGTAAATGGGGCATGGGTAGTTTCGAGTCCACCGGCAACCCCCTCAAACAAGGCTTCGATCACTTCCTCGGCATCACGAGCCAGTGGGTCGCGCATAGCCACTACCCTCCGTTCATCCAAGATGATGGAAAGAAAATCCCGCTCGATAACGGCCCCGGCGGCACGCCCGGCCACGCAAACTTCCCCGCCGACGCCGACCCGAAGGATCCGAAGGCTTTCGCCGCCTACATCGGCAAGGATTTCTCCAGTGACCACACAATCGCCGGCGCCGAGGCGTTCATCGCAGACAACAAGGGTAAGCCATTCTTTCTCTACTACGCATCGCCCCTGCCCCACGTGTCGCTCCAGGTGCCCGCCGAGGAGTTGAAACAATACGATGGCGTCATCACCGAAGACGCTCCCTACGTACCGACCAAGGGCGGCTACGTACCCAACCGCACCCCGCGCACGACCTATGCCGCGATGATCACCAGACTCGACAAAGAAGTCGGCCGGATCCTTGCCGCCCTCGAGAAAGCTGGTGTCGCCGATAACACTATCATCGTCTTCAGCGGCGATAATGGCGCCACGCACGATGCCGGCGGCGTCGACACGAAGTATTTCAATTCCGTCGGTGATTTGAAAGGCCTCAAAGGCTCGCTCCATGAAGGCGGCGTCCGCGAACCCACCGTGGTGCGCTGGCCCGCAGGCATCAAAGCTGGCTCTCGCTCCAACCGTATTTCCGGTTTTGAGGATTGGCTGGCCACTTTCGCCGAACTGGCTGGTGCAAAACTGGAACGTGATGCCGACATGAGCAGCGAGAGCCTCGTGCCTGCCCTCAAAGGCACAGACGCACCGCGGGCGCAGCCGCTTTACCGCGAATTCCCCGGCTATGGCTCGCAACAGGCCATCTGGGACGGCAAATGGAAAGCCATTCGCACCGACATGGCCAAGACCGTGAAAGCCAAGGGCCAGATCCATACCGAGCTTTACGATTTGGACGCCGACCCGAACGAGACGACCGATCTCGCCGATAAATTCCCGGACATCCTCAAAGGACTCGAAACCAAAATGTCCGCGGCACGCGTGCCAGATTCGAATTTCCCGCTCATCGGCGTCGACCCAACTCCGGCCAACACCGGCAAGGGCAAGAAGAAGGCCGCCGCGAAGTAAGTAAGGCGCAGGAAACGTTTCGGGTGCCAGGTGGCGGCCGCTGGTGGCGGGTGGCGGGAATACGCCGTGCTCAACCTGTAATGGGTAGGGCTGACCACCCTTGGTCAGCCGCGGTTGAGCGAGGGCGCTCAACCCTACCCGAGGCAAACTAGGACAGAACGTGGTGCTGTCCCTAACTGCCGACAACCCATTCAGTCCTCAACTCAGTTCTTCAAAGCTCCTCGATCCCGGCGCGCAACTCCGCCGCCTTCTTGCGTACCGCGGCCTGCTCGGCAGGCGACATGTTGGCGGCCTGACGCACGGCCATGCCGATGCGCGGATTGTTCTGAAAGCGATTTTGGTGTCGTAGCCAGAAGTCCCAATAGAGCGCGTTGAGCGGACAGGCCAGCGGGCCAGTGCGATCTTTGGGGTCATACGGACAGCCTCCGCAATAGTTCGACATCTTGGAGACGTAGCTGGCGGCGCAACAATACGGTTTGCTCGCCAGGAAGCCTCCATCCGCGTGCTGACTCATGCCGATGACGTTCGGTAGTTCAACCCACTGGAAGGCGTCGATGTACACGCCAAGATACCAACGCTCGACCTCGGCCGGATCCACGCCCGCGGTCAGGCAGAATGAGCCAATCACCATCAGCCGCTGAATGTGATGCGCATACGCCGTGTCGAGCGACTGCCCGACGGAGTGGCGCAGACAGTTCATCTTCACCTTACCGGTCCAGAACCACGATGGAAGCGATAGCGTATGCCCGAGTCCGTTAGCAGTCTCATAGCTAGGCATCTTCGCCCAGTACACCCCGCGGACGTATTCACGCCAGCCGATGACCTGCCTAACGAAGCCCTCGGTCGCGGCCAGCGGATAGCGCCGCGGATCCCGCGCATGGGCATCGGCCGCGGCTTGTGCGACTTCCATCGGCGCAAGCAGCTTCACGTTCAGGGCATAAGACAGGCGCGAGTGGAACAGGCGGTCGGAGGAGGTGTGCATCGCATCCTCGTAGTCGCCGAAATCCGGCAACCCGCGTTCAATGAAAGCGTCCAGCTGGGCCAGGGCCTCCTTTCGGTCCAGCGGCCAAGGGAAGTCCTTCTCAGAGGGCTTCCCCATCGTCTTCACCCCAGCAGCTTGGATCTCCGCCCAGATTGCGGAGTGGTCATGCGAGATGTCCCACGATTTCGGCGGGGGCGGCGTCCCCTTCCAAGGCTTCCGGTTCTCCTTGTCGTAGTTCCATTCGCCACCGGCGGGCGTGCCATCCTCGTCCATCATCAGACGCGTTCGGACACGCATCTTGCGGTAATACGACTCCATCAGCCAGCGCTTGGTATCCTTCTGAAAATGCGCGGCCACGCCGCCACGGCCGTCAAGGAAATGCTCGGAACTCACGCATGACGTGACTAGACCACAACTTGCGGCGAAGGCACGCAGGTCTTGGTCGAGTCGCCACTCATCGGGCTCCTGATATTCGAAACGGCCGGCCTTCGTCTCAGCGAAAACCGTGTTCAAGTTCTCGGCGAACTTCTGGAGATTATCCTTATCCCCTAGACGAAAATAGCGGACCAGATGGCCCTGCTTCCCGAGTTGCTCCGCCAACCGTCGCATCCCCGCGAAGATCGCGATGACCTTCTGGGCATGATGCACCACGTAGTCTGTCTCGGACCGTACCTCCATGAATACATAGGTCACCGACGGGTCTTTTTTACCAAACCAGGAATGCTCCGGATTTAGCTGATCGCCGAGGATGAGACGGACGGTTTGGGCCACGAGCGTAAAGGAGGACAAAGCAGCCGCTTGGCAAGCGTCTTAGACAGATAGGAACCGCACCATTTAATATCCCATACCTTCAATCAAAAGAAGCGTCCGCCGCCAAAGTCATTTCTCTAGCCCGCTCGGCTGTCGATTTCATCGCCGCTGCCGCCTTCGGGTCGTTCTTCTTTCGTTTGCCTTTGGTTTCACTCCCGCTGATTGAGAGGTCAAAGTCGTTCTTCTGCGCGGGGCCCACCGTACTCCGTCCATCGGCGATGGTTCGCTGCATGAGCGCGGTCATTTTTTGTGCAATTTCCGTATTCGCCGCAAGCACCTCGGTCGTCTCGCTCAAGTCGACTTGCAGATTGAAGAGTTCGCGCCGTCCGTCCTTGTGGAAAATCATTTTCCAAGGGCCCTGCCGGATGGCGAGATCGCCGTAGGCGGACTGATGGAGGGTGGCTTCACGTACGCCCTCTTTCGACGTACCCAGTAATTCTGGAACCAAGCTCACGCTATCTTCGCCGGCGCCATCGGGAACCTTCGCGCCGGTGATTTCAGCGGCGGTGGCCATGAGATCGTTGAGACATACGGTGTGATCATTCACCGCACCAGGCTTCACCTTACCCGGCCAACGCACGATGAATGGAACCCGATGCCCACCTTCGTAGATACTGCGCTTAGAATCGCGTAACGGCACGTAGGCACGATGCTCGGCCCCGTTGTCGCTGGTGACAATGATGAGCGTGTTCTCGGCGAGATGATTGCGCTCCAACGCTTCGAGAATCCTGCCGAAGAAGGCATCCCCTTCGAAAAGCCAGTCGCCATACTTGGGGTCGTTCTTTACCAAGTCCTTGGCGTTGCTCTTGCCGATAAATTCATCCGTGGGCGCAACCGGCTCATGCGGAATACCGAGCGGGTAGTAGAGGAAGAACGGCTCTCCCGCTTTCCTTTGGTCAAGCCACTCCACCGCTTTCTTGGCCATGAGCGGCTGGTTCTCGGCCTGCTCCACATGGGCGACGACCTGGTCCTGCTCGATGATGGTGCCGATGTTCCGTGCGTGCGTGAAACCGTAGAAGTAATCAAACCCGAGCGCATTCGGGCCACCGGTCATCTTGGCGCCGATGGGTACTTCCTTTTCACTGCCCGGCTTCCCGTCTACCCAATCCATGCCTAGGTGCCACTTACTGATGCAGGCCGTCGCGTAGCCCTGCGCCTTGAGCAACGATGCCACCGTCGTGCGTCCGGGCGGAATGATTGGCTTAGAGAATGTAGTCAGTACGCCGAACTGCCCGATGCGAGACGGATAACGCCCGGTGAGGACGCCATAGCGCGTGGGAGTGCAAACCGCAGCGGCCGTATGGGCATCCGTGAACCGCATCCCTTGCTCGGCGAATTTATCGAGATTCGGCGTGCGCAGGGCTGACTTCGGATTGTAACTCGGCGGCTGACCATAGCCGAGATCATCGAAGAGGACGAAAATAATATTAGGCTTGGATGATTCGGCAGCGTTCAAAGCGGCCAGCGGCGTCAACAACAGAACGACGAGGAGCGTGAGTCGGCCTGGGAGGGTGAGTCGCATAAAGTCATCTATTAAAAACCAGTTAGCACTGAAAGTTGATGATTTATCCTTGGAGAAAGCGTGTGCCCTGCGGACGTATCGCCCCACTAGCAAGCCAACCCATTTGAACGACTTGCCCGCTGGACCTCGAATGAGCCCGTCTCGAACGCGCGCGAGCCGAAGCCTCGCCGACAAAGACGATGAAATCCTAAGGTTCGGTTTGCGCCGGCAAGGAGTACACGCACCTAGGGAATCATGCGTGGAGTCAAGAAAGTCGACTTGCCGACCAAGGTCTGTCCGACCTGCCAGAGGCCTTTCAGCTGGCGGAAGAAATGGGAACGCTGCTGGGCGGAGATCCGCTTCTGCAGCGACGCCTGCCGACGCGGCACCCCGCGCGGCACGGCACAAAAAAGCCCGGGGTCGCCGGGCTGATTTTCTGATCCTCTGAACCTCTTCTTTTACCCTTACTTAGGACCGCCGGTGCGGCGGGTACCTGGGCGGCCGAAAGGACGGTAATTACCCTGCGAAGCACGCTGACCGCCATGGCGTCCGCCTTGCGGATGCTGATGGCCTTCTTGCGAACGCTGCGGGCGACCGCCGCGCTGGGCCGCGCGTGGATCAATATCGCGGACAAAATCTTCCGGGGTGCGCGGCGGAGCCTGCTGCGTGTAATCAAAGCCGGCCAACTTGCCGCAATGCAGATGCTTGCCGACGATCTTCTCAAGGCGACGAAGCTCACCGAAATCTTCGCGGGTGATGAAAGTGATCGCGATGCCGGTGGAAAGCGCGCGTCCCGTCCGACCGATACGGTGGATGTAATCTTCCAACTGGTCAGGGAAGTCGAAATTGATGACGTGCGTGATGCCGTCGACGTCGATGCCACGCGAGGCGATGTCAGTCGCGACCAAGACCCGGACTTCGCCGTTCTTGAAAGCCTGCAAGGCACGTTGACGCTGGCTCTGGGAGCGATTGGCGTGGATGGCGGCGCAACGGATACCGGCGCCGTCTAACTTGCGGCAAACCCGATCGGCACCATGCTTGGTCCGGGCAAAGACGAGAACGGTCGACAAGCTGGCGTCTTGTAGAAGGTGATTCAACATCACCTGCTTGAGGGCGCCTGGACACTCGTAAAGCAATTGCGTGACGGTCTCGGCGGGGTTCGAACGGCGACCTACCGTGATCATCTTCGGCGAGCG
>Ga0194048_10000136_pt1 | contig 32810 bp, 34 predicted proteins | sample JunL225m_MetaG_FD_161685 | JGI IMG/M metagenome (GOLD analysis project Ga0194048, IMG submission 161685) | Anoxic zone freshwater microbial communities from boreal shield lake in IISD Experimental Lakes Area, Ontario, Canada - Jun2016-L222-5m | ecosystem: Environmental > Aquatic > Freshwater >...
CCGTCCTACCTCACGGTGGACGACGTTGCTGACCTGACCAAGTTCCACCCCGAGGTCATACGACGGGCGATCAGGGTAGGCGACCTAAAGGCGACGAAGCCGTGCGGGAGGCTCAGGATCTCGATCCAGGAACTCGATCGTTGGCTAGACCGTTCTGCCGTTAAGGAGATGGACGCCGTATGAGCGTGAGCAGGGTCGTGCGTCGTGATGGTCATCGTTACCTCGTCTGGTGGAAGGACGAGCGTGGGCGTACCCGCAATAAGACATTCCGGCGCAAGGCGGATGCCGATGCCTTCGACTCGAAGATCAAGCTGGCCAAGAGCGCGGGTGACCTCGCCGAGATCACAGCTGGCAGAGAGACGCTGGCTGAGTTCGTCAGCGAGTGGCGCACCCTCTACGCGCGTCAGAATCTAACGCCGAAGACGCTTCTCGACTACGAGCGCTACCTCGCCAACGACATCCTTCCCGCCCTGGGGCATATCCAACTGAGGAAGGTCACACCGATTGTGGTTCAGCGCTTCGCTGCCGCGCTCGGCGACGCCAACAGGGGCGCTTCCGTTCGGCGCAAGATCCTCTCGCTCCTCCAGGGCATCATGGAACGGGCTGTCGAGTGGCAGCGGATCAGGTTGAACCCCGTCAAGGTTGTCAAAAAGCCCACCGCTCCTCGGTCGCTGATGCCGGTGCCGATTGCGCCTAGCGGGATCGAGGCCATCCGTAGGAACATGAGCATGAGGGATGCCGTCCTTGTCTCTGTCCTCGCTTACGCCGGGCTTCGTCCGGGGGAGGCGCTCGCTCTGACCTGGTCAGACATCGACAAGCGCACGCTCCGCATAACGAAGAGCATCTCGCTTGGCGAGCAGAAAGGGACGAAGACGGGCAAGAGTCGGGTAGTCCCTGTCCGTCAACCGCTAGCCGTGGATCTGAACAAGTGGAAGCTCAAGAGCGGTAGCCCGGCTGGCGATCAGCTCGTCTTCCCGGGACACGATGGCGGACCGTGGAAGGATCACGAATATCGCAACTGGAGGAGGCGTCAGTTTCACGATGCGGTGGTCGCCGGAGGCGTGACGTGTCGGCGTCCCTACGAGCTTCGCCACTCGTATGCATCGCTGCGGTTTGCCGAACAGGTGAACCCCGTGGTCATCGCAGCTGAGACCGGCGACACCCTGGAGACGCTTCTGCGTACGTACGTCCATGTGATCGCCGAACTGGCTGGAAGCAGCGTGTGGGATGGTGACCAACTCATTAGCGATGCAAGATCCGGTCACATTTCGGTCACATGGAAACCTGGGATGGGACAAAAAGTTGCCTCTTCGAAAGCAGAAAACCCCGCCTGAGCAGGGTTTTCCTGAAGCCCTCTAACGGACTCGAACCGTTGACCCCCTCCTTACCATGGAGGTGCTCTACCAACTGAGCTAAGAGGGCGCTCGCCGTGATTCTAGCCGCGCCCGCGCTTCGTGCTTCGCCGGGTACGCTGGCACCGATGCGGGCACTCAACAAGGCGCTTGCTCTTGGCGCGGCTATTGCACTCACGGCCGCCGCGGCTGCGCTTGCGGCGAGCGGGGGGACGATCAGGTACGCGACCTCCCCGGCGTCGACAGGCCCGGTCAATCCGAAGGCCGTTCCGCTCGGAGACGGGTACGTGACGACGTCGCCGAAGGTCGGCTACATCGACTCGTGCACGACGTCGTTCGGCGGGATGGGCGGTGCGCAGGCGGTTGGTCCGTGGATCAACACGACGGCCAAGACCTGGGACTCGACGGCGAAGACCGCCGTGTCGGGAACGGTCAGCTGGCCGGCCGCCTCCTGGACGGTCACCGTTCAGGGCTCCAAGCGCGTGCTCAAGACGAACGACCTGCCGATCAATCACACAAGCGGCACGTTTCCGGTCGGGACAGGCGACCCGGCAGCGAGCTACGACCGCAACCCAAACAGCATCGCGCCGCAGTCGTTTGCCTGGAGCGTTCCGCTCAATCCGACGGCCGCGTCGAAGCCGATCTGCCTCGGCATGGGGCCGGTCGGCGTGCTGAACGACGGCGTCGTCCTCTACAACGGCCTCGACGGCGAAGGGCGTGACGCGGCCGCCCACGAGGTTCTCGACCTCTGCGCCGGGCATCCGGACATGTCGTCGACCTACCACCACCACGACGTCCCGCCGTGCATCCTCGCGAAGGCGACGGGCGCCTCGACGCTCGTCGGCTATGCCCGTGACGGCTTCGGGATCTACGTCGAGCGCGACGCCTCGGGCGCGCTCCTGACGAACGCCGCACTTGACGCCTGCCACGGGCGCACGAGCACGGTGCTGTGGAACGGCAAGAAGACGACCGTCTACCACTACGACGCAACGCTCGGCTACCCGTACGTCCTCGGCTGCTACCGCAGCACGCCGATCGGCGGCTGAGGCTCTGCAGGAGGTACTCAGTAGCGCTCTTGCATATGCCGTGCGCACGCCGCCCGGGTGGCCTACCCCTTAGCTCATCGGGACGTGCCGGCGGAGCGTCGGTTCGATCCGGTTCAGGATCTCCTCGAGGTTCTCGCCTGTCGCCGTGATGCCGTGGTTTCGTAGCCCCACGACGGCGTGGAGCGGATCCGGCTCCGCGGCGATCAGCGCTGACACGGCCGTCGCGAGCTCGGCCGTACCGCACGGGAAGTTGATGTCCGTCGCTGCGATCCCGTCCATCCAGGCATGGACGTGCAGGATCGCGCCGATCTCGGGATGGTGCTGGTAGATCATCCAGTGCTCGATCGCGTCGACCGAGGCCCGCAGCGGCTCGATCTCCGGCGAGACGCTGATCGTCATCCGGGCCGCGTCGGGCTCGTACCCGGAGATGAGGAGGATGTCGCGGCCCGGCTGGACGAGCTTCCCCTTGTCCACGCCGCTTGCGCTCATCCAGAAGCGGTTTGTATCCTTGCGCGCCGAGAGGTTGCCGTACGACAGGCCCCCGATCCCGTAGAGGCGCTTGACGTGACGTAGCTCCCGCTCGGAGAGCAGCTCCTCGATCGGGAACGGGGCGGGGAGCAGGCCGAGACGGTCGAGCCGCTCGCCGGCGGCGGAGATCTGGCGGGTGATCTCATCGCCGTGCCAGAGCTCGGGCTCGAGGTCGGGGACGAAGTCGTTGTCGATCACGAGGCGCGAGCGTGCGAGCGGATCGAGACGCTCGACCACCGCGGCGGCGAGCGCGGCGCCGTCGGCGCGTACCGAGTAGTGACCGCGCTCCATCGTCGTGAAGAACACGCCCTCGCCGGGGACATAACAGAGCGCGACGTTAGCCAGTGCCCGCACGAGCATCGGGTAGCCCTGGCGCAGCCCTTCGTCGAAGCTCGCCGGCGGCGTGTCCTGTGCGAAGACGCCGGCGACGAACGTCCCGCGCGACCCGCGTCGGTACGGCTTCGGATCGGCGACATCGACGAGGTTGACGACGAGCGATGCCTCTTTCGTGTCGAGCGCCCGCGCGAATCCAGCTGCATCGAGGGCCGCCGAGAGCGCGGCTGCAAACCCCTCGAGCCGCGGATCGGGGCAGCCGGTGAGCGCGTAGGAGGCGACGTGCGCCTGTTGACCCCGCCCGGTCTCCGAACGAGGCTCTGTTGCGGAGCTCATGGCCCAAGTCTGACATACGCGCAGGCTCGAACATCAGCAGTCGCCCCATGGAGATCTGCGGACTTCCCGCGCCGATCCGGGAATAACATCTACCGTTGTGCAGTTGTAGATGACGAAAGCGTCGAATTCGACCTGAGGAGGTCCCGATGTTCCGGAACATGAGCAATCTCGACAGAGCCGTCCGGTGCGGTCGCGATGTGCCCGATCTACCGGCTCTCGGTCTGAGCACGTGCCGGGTGCCTGCGAAGGGGCTGGCATGACGACCGGGCTCACGGTTGCTCCGGCCGTCCGGTCGAAGGAGTTCCACTTCCCGGTCTCGGTCGAGTGGGTCGGCGGCCGACGCGTCGTCGCGCGGGTCGATGGGAAGCACGGCGTCGGGGTTGCACCGCCGACCGTGTTCCGTGGGGCCGATCCGACGGTCTGGAGTCCGGAGGACTTCTTCGTCGCCGCCGCCGCATCGTGCCTCGCAATCACCTTCACGGGTCTCGCCGAGAAGGCCGGCCTCGCCTACACCCGCCTGACCGTCGATGCGGACGGGGTGTGCGGAGCGCGCCACGACGGCAAGTTCGGCTTCACCCGCGTGACGATGGCGCTCGACGTGGAGACGGCACCCTCGGACGCCAACCTGGCGCGGGAGCTCGCCGAGGAGGCAGAGTCCAAGTGCCTCGTCGCCGCCTCGTTCGACCTTCCGGTCGAGACGTCGATCGACGTGAGGTCGCGAGCAGTTGCCTGACGAAGCGCTACTCTCTCGCGCCCTCGACCTGCGAGGGGAGGACGGCTACGCTGTTCCGATGCACCGCACCTCACTTGCCGGGCGCACGCACGTGCTCGTCGCGGTCATTGTTCTCGGACTCGGACTGAGCGGCGTCGCACTCGCGCACCTCTCGGCCACGGCGACTGCCGTTCGCGTGACGCTGCTTGACGGGAAGCTGACCGTCTCGCCGAAGACCTTCGCCTCCGGCAAGCTCGATCTCATCGTTGTCAACAAGGGCAAGCTCACGCACGGCCTCGCGATCATGGGACTGGGGCTCGATGCCACGCGTACGCCGACGATTCCCGAGGGCAAGACCGTGCACCTGGCCGTCAGCGTCAAGGTCGGCATGTACCACGTCTGGGATCCGGTTCGAAGCAGCATGACGCACGCGACGATGCTGATGGCGACCTCCTCGGCGGCGGGCGGAAACAGCGCGAAGATCGGGAGCGGCGGGGCCGCGTACGCACCGCCGAACGCGACGCCCGCGACGACGGGCAGCGGCTCCTCGATGTCGATGGACGACTGTGAACACATGTAGCGGGTCGCGGTCTGCTCCGGCTCACGCCCGGGCATGACCGTTCGCAGGGCCGTGATCATCGGGGCGCCGCTCCTTGCCTACCTCACCGCTCTGTACCACCCCGATCACCTGCTGCTCGGTAGGGACCCCTGGCGGTTCATCGTCGTGCACCTTCTGTGGACGCCGATCCTCGTGCTCCTCGCGCAGATGATCGTGCTGCTCGTCGACGGAGTCGACGGAGTCGCGGCATCCCTGGCGCGCGGTCTCGCCCTCCCGTTCGCCGTCGCCTACACGGTCTTCACGACGTTCGGCGGGATCGCGATGGGCGCGTTCGTCTGGAAGGCAAACGCGCTCCCTGCCGCCCAGCGCGACCGGGCAGGGGTGCTCATTCACGATGTCAGCCACAGCGCGCTCGCCCATCCGCTCTACCTCGTTGCGACGGGGCTCTGGCTCGCGGCGATCCTGGCGATGGTCATCGCGCTTCGGGCTCGTGCACCCTGGCCGGCGCTGGCCCTCATTGCAGCCGGCGCCGCCGCGTTCGGCTACAACCACGTACAGCCGTGGGGTCCGGGTGGGATGGCCGCCTTCCTCGCAGGAGTGGTGTGGCTTGAGTTTCGCCCCGTTGTCGCCGCTCGTTCGTCGTCCGCCAACGCTCTTCGATCCGGGAGGTAGTCATGCGTCTTCGTCTCTGTGTCTCGTTCGGTGCGACCGTCGGCGCGCTGGCGCTTGCGGCCCCCGCGTTTGCGCATGGGACAGCGACGGGGCCCTGCGCGTCGGGCGGCGTCACGGCCTCGACGGCCTCCTATCGGATGGCGCTCGTGATCGGCAAGCAGGAGGAGATGTACCTGGCGTCAGAGGTCAAGGCCCGCCACATCAAGACGGGCGAGATCATGCTCGGCGGCGAGATGGCGATGGTTGACATGCCGCCGGCCGGAACGAAGGTCTTCCACCTCGAGGTGCACATCTGCACGCCGAGCGGGGCCGTCGTCACCAAGCTGACGCCAAGGATCGTCGCCGGCAAGACGGTGCTTCCCGCCGCGATCATGGTCGGGGTCGGCGCGCCGATCTCGGACTACCACTACGGCAATGACATCGCGCTCAAGCCCGGCGCGGCTCTGACCGTCACCGTGGCGGTCAAGGGCCAGACCGCGGTCTTCAAGACCACGGTTCCGAAGACGTAACTCCTCGGTCTACCCCGCGGGGCTGTCTTCGGTCTCGAGGATCGCGAGCAGCGAGCCGATATCGACGTCGCGCTGGATCGGAAGACCGAGTGGCAGATGCGTTCGGACGGTGTAGAGGTTGCGACGGCCGTCGCGCTCACGCTCGATGTAGCCCGCGCGGGCGAGGTCGGCGACGGGCACGAATCCCGACCACAGAGGTCGGGGTTCATACCTGCCAGCTTGCTTGTTTGCATGACTCCTGGAAATCGAGGCAATGGGGGCGGGAGGATTCGAACCTCCGTAGGCTGAGCCGACGGGTTTACAGCCCGTTCCCTTTGGCCGCTCGGGCACACCCCCAGGAGGCTGGCATTCTAGCCTGGTCCGTGCAAGGTCAGCCGGAGACCGGCCCGAGCGTGAAGGTGTAGTTACCGCCGGTGACGCCAGGCATGCGTCCGCCGACGCCCGGCCACTGAAAAAAGTGCGGTACCCCGGCTAGGCCGGTGCCGAGCACGAGCTTGTTCGTGATGATCGGCGCGCTGACCTTCGCGCCAGCATCCACCAGGCAGTTGTTCTTCGTCCAGAGGATCCCCTGGAAGGCAGTGTTCGCCTCGTCGAGCTTGCAGTCGTTGTTGCCGGCCTTCATCCTGTCGCCGAGTGCGAGCACGAGCAGGTTGTGGGTCGGGTCCCAGTTCGTCATGTCGCCGTCGTAACAGCTCGTCGTGCCCGACCCGCCTGCGCAGAGCTGCGCGTCGACGTGCGTTCCGTCGGAGCTGTAGATCGCCGCGCGCCCCTGGTAGTGGACGACATAGTTCTTGTCGCTGAAGTCGGCCTCGCCGTCGAAGAAGATCGAGCCGTACACGGTGAGCACGTGGGTCGTCGAGTTCCAGGAGATCTCGCCGATCCGGATCCCGTCGGAGTTCTTGGCGATGCACGTGTAGCTCGCGTTCGTCGGGACGATGTTGCGGGTCGCGACGCTGCTGTCGTACGACCTGTTGTTGTCGAACACGGGAGGCGTGCCGGTTCGGACGTCACACCCATGGTTTGGTCCCGGCGCGGCGTTCGTGTACCAGTAATCGAAGTCGACGACGGGCTTGTTCAGGTCGCTCGGAAGGGTCGTTCCCGACGCGGACGCGTACACATGGTCGGTTGTGCTGCACGGGGTGTCCGCCGAGTGGGTGCTCCACGTGCACGTTCCGACGAGGTACGCCCCGGCGACCGGAGTGACGGCCGAGCCGATGCTCGCCGCCGGCGCGTAGGTCACCGTGACCTGGATGTAGTCGACCGAGGCGGTGGCACTCGCTTTGTTCGAGTTCTTCACGTTGAGCAGCACGCCAAAGTTCGCGTTGTTGATGTCGCTCCCCTTCAGGGTGAGACCCCAGGTGTTGTTGGTGGCGCCGTAGTTGCCGTCGGCCTCCCCCGTCCCCCAGAAGGTCGTGCCGGCATTGTCGGCGCCGAGCGGCGTCCCGTTGATCAGCAATCGCACGTCGTTGTCCTTGAACGCGCTGCTGATGCTCGCCGTGCGGTGGATCCTCACCTGGATGCCGACGACGGTCGCGTCCTCGTCGAGACCAAAGCCGAAGTTCGACCCGATCAGGTTGCCGCTCGTCACGCCCGATCCGATCGTGGTTGTCGAGAAGGCCGTGTCGTTCACGGTGATGTTCGACGGGTTCACCCAGGTCGACCCGGAGCCGGTTCCGGCGACGAACACGTCGCTCGTGTTGGCACCGGGCGTCAGGGTCGTCGTCCCACCGACGTCCACGACCGTGGTGGCCCCGGTGATCGTCGCACCGTTCAGGCAGAGCGGCCCACGGGTGCCGATGTTCACGCTGATGTTCTCACCCGCCGGGAGCGTCAGGCACTGCGCCGTGTCGTCGTCGTAGATGCGGTTCCAGTTCCCGGCAGTGCTCGGCCCGACGAAGAGCATCTGCGTGAGCTGCCGCTGGATCGTCGCGCCCGGGCGGAGAGGGTTCGGCACGGTCGAGCGGGCGGCGAGCGACCAGGTGAGGCTATTCAGGTCGTACGTCCCCCACCATGAGACCGAGCCTGTCGAGTATGTCGAGACGTTCGGGCTCGTCGACGCCGGCAGGAGGTACGGGTCGGTCGGGTCGACGGTCGGGACGTTCTCGAGCACGGACATCGCGTTGTTGAGCCCGGCCTCGGCGAGCGCGTAGGCGTTCTGCTGCGCGTTGCTCACGCTCGCAGTGCTTCGGGAGGAGAGCGCCATCGTCGACGCGGTGACGGTGGTCACCGAGAAGACAAGCAGGACGCCGAGCGCGAGAACGAGCGAGAGGCCTTCCTCTCGCCTGAGATCGAGCGTCCGGAGGAGAACGCCGATGCGTTTCATCTCTTCACGGTCTCGGCGTCTGACGCCGGGATGCCATCCCTCGATCGAGGCATGCCCCGATCGGTGCCACTATTCAACTCGGCGGCCGGGCATGCCGAAAGACGGAGTGAATGGTGATCTTCGAGGCTCTCCGACACCGACTGGGCTCCCTCACGAGCGAGCAGCACGGGTTCACGCTGATCGAGCTCGTCGCAGCGATGACGATGCTCGCCGTCGTCGCGGGCGGGATCAGCGTGCTCTTCGTCTCCGGGAACGGAACCCAGGCGACGCTGTCGGCCGACTTCACCGCGCAGAGCTCAGTGCATCTCGGGCTCGACAAGCTCCGGGTCGACGTTCATGCGGCGTGCAGCGAGACAGCTCAGGCCGCGACGGCCGTGACCCTCTCAGGGCCGCCCTGCGACGGCTCGGTGCTCGTCACCTGGTGTACACGGGGAAGCGGGAGTGTCTACGGCCTCTACCGGGTGAGTGGCTCGGCCTGCACGGGGGGGGGGTACAAGTGGGCCGACTACCTGACCGGAGGATCGATCTTCAGCTACCTCGGCCCGAACGTGACAGCGGGCAGCAACGCGCTTCCGCGCCTTCACGTCGATCTGACGGTCAACGCGACGCCGGCACGGACGGTCACGGGCTACCGGGTCGTCGACGACCTCGTGTTTCGCAACGGCCCGCGCGCCTGACGGCGTCAGCAGTCGCTCGAGTTCGGGTCGACACCGGTTGAGCAGTCGAAGACCGACGTCTCACGGGCGAGCACTTTCAGCGAGGCGCTCCGAACGACGACGGTGACGAGCTTCGTTGCTCGCTGGTTCGTCACGCCGCTCGTGTCGGCCGCGAGCTTCACGATGTAGGTGTCGATCCGGTACGCACCGCCGTCCGGGCTGGCAGGCGTCGTCGTCGAGCTGACAAGCCGGCTCGGGACGCACGGTGTTGTGTTCGGATACCAGCCGTTGATCGTGGCGCAGGTGTGAGGGACTGTCCCGGTCGGGCCGGTCTCGGTCGTCGCGACGCCGCTTGCGGAGCACGTCGTGGAGGTGGTGGCGTTCGCGCACGCGGCGTCATTCTTGTAGGTCGTGTCGAGAGCGGTGACCGTTCCGGTCGAGACGTCAAGCCCGACATCGCGTGAGAGCATCGCCCGGTAGCTCTCCATCTGCGCGTCAGCGAGGAACGACGCCGTCGTCGTGTTCGCGGCGCCCTTCATCGCGACGATCCCGACGGCGAACGCGAGCACGAAGGCGGTCAGCGCGATTCCCATCACGATCAGCGCGACGAGCAGTTCGATCATCAGAAATCCCTGTTCGTCCCTGCTTGCTCTCACCTCCTTCGTATCGGCGCGCAGCGCCCGGGCCTGAAGTACGCTGGCCCCGTGAAGCGGCATGACGTCCTCGTCGTGGGCGGCGGACCGGCCGGCTCGACCACTGCCCTCCGCATTGCAGAGGCAGGCGCATCGGTGCTGCTCGTTGACAAGGCGACGTTCCCGCGCGACAAGCCGTGCGGTGGTGGCATGACCATGCGCGCTGTCCTGCAGTGTCCTGTCGACCCGCGCCCCGTCGTGGAGGAGGAGGTCGACACGGTCGAGCTGCGCTTCCGTTACGGCCCCGCGGTCGTGCGGCAGGCGCGCAGTCCGATCGTGTTGATGACCCAGAGGCGACGCCTCGATGCCTTCCTGCTCGACGCGGCGCGCGACAAGGGTGTGGACGTGCGTGAGGGCACCACCGTCGAGTACGGCGCCGAGGGACTGTCCCTCAGGAGTGGCGAGCGGATCCAGGCCGACATCGTCGTCGGTGCCGACGGTGCAAACGGCACATCGGCGAAGGCGCTCGGTCTTGGCGGAGGCATTGTCCATGGGGTCGCCTATGAGGGAAACGCCATGTATCCGGTGCTCGACCGCGAGCGCTACGAACGCCGCGCGGTGATCGAGTTCGCCGACATCCCTGGCGGCTACGGCTGGGTCTTCCCGAAGGGCGATCACGCAAACGTCGGCGTCGGCGCCTGGCAGACCGAGGGGCCCAATCTGCGCGAGCACCTCGATCGCCTCTGCCGCGCTCACGGGCTTGAGCCCAACGCGCTCGAGAACCTCCGCGGCCACCGGCTGCCGCTTCGCCGCCCCGGAACGGTGATCGCGGGTGAGCGGGCGCTCCTCGTCGGTGATGCCGGCGGCCTCGTCGATCCCGTCTCCGGCGACGGCATGTACGAGTGCTTCGTCTCCGGACGGCTCGCTGCCGCAGCTGTCCTCGACCTCCTCGCCGGTCGCACGACGACGCTCGAGCCGTACCAGGCTGCTCTCGACGCCGAGATCTCCTCGCTGCATCGCGCCTCGTGGAAGCTCAAGGTGGCGCTCGACCGCTGGCCGCGGACCAGCTGGCGCGTCGCCCGCACCGACCTCCTCTGGCGGACGGTCGAACGGATCCTGCTCGGGGACATCACAAGCCCCGGTGAGCAGTTCGGCCTCGCCCGCGTCCCGCTGCGTGCGCTCGCAATGCTCGGCCGCTGAGCTAAAGCGCCGCGGCTGGCCTGCCGACACCACTTCCATGGAGCTCGACGCACTGCTCGCCGACGCCGTTGCCGCTGACGCATCGGACATTCACCTCAAGGTCGGTCGCCCGCCGCTCCTGCGGCGCGACGGCGACGTCACGCCGCTCGCCGGATTCTCCGACATGACGGCCGCCGACCTGGGCCTCGTGCTCCGAACGCTCACGGCGGGTCGACGCCTGTGGGACAGGACGCGGCTGCGCATCCCGATGCGGATCGGCGACACGATCCGCAAGATCACGATCGCGCGCTTCGCCCGGACGCTCTCGACCCTGGTCGCGGCTGGCGTCGACATCATCACCGCGCTCGAGATCACCGGCCAGGCCTCCGGGAGCTACGTCTTCGAGCAGGCGCTCCTCGGGGTCAGGCAGCGCGTCCATGAGGGCTCGTCGATCGCCCAGCCGCTCATCGAGAACTCGCAGTTCCCCCCGATGGTGAGCCAGATGGTCCGGATCGGTGAGGAGACGGGCGAGATGGAGAAGATGCTGAAGAAGGTCGCCGAGTTCTACGAGGACGAGGTCGAAGCCTCGATCGAAGGCCTCACGTCGATCATCGAGCCGGTCATGATGATCCTCGTTGGCGCCATGATCGGCGTGATCCTGATCGCGATGTATCTGCCGATGTTCAAGATGCTCACCCTCGTGAGTAACGGCGCAGGCTGACCTACGCGGATTTACCTCGGCTTTACACCCGGCAGGCTCGGGACTGACGGCCGCACGGCAGGATGTGCCCATGATCGCCGCCCGAACGCTCTCGATCGTCTTTGTCGTAGCAGGCGTGCTCGCCGCCGCAGCACCGGGTTTCGCCGCGCCGACGCGGCCGCAGCTCCCGACCGGCTGGTCGCATGCGGAGGTCAACGTGACCACGAAGCGCGGGCCACACACCCTCATCTACGACCGCGGTCACGTCGTCGCGGTAGACGCCTCGTCGCTCACGCTGCGTGAGCCCGACGGGAGCGTCGTCACGGTCGGCCTGACCTCGGCGACCGAGATCCTGATCGACGGGCAGCCCGGCACCCCGTCGCAGATCCTCCGTCGGGACGCGGCCCAGACGATGTGCATCGACGGCAAGACGGCAACGCGGGTTCGGGTTCACGTCACGCCGGCCGCGCTGACGCCGAGGGGCGACAAGAGGGTCTCACCGACTGTCGTCCCGCCCCAGCCGAGCACGACGACGGCCTCCACGCCGCTCTCGCGATGATCCGCCGGCTCGTGACCGCGTCGGCCGCATTCGTGCTCGCGTGCGCCGGCGGGTATCTGGCCTCCAAGGCGTGGTTCGAAACCCCGTAGTGCGGAGTCACCGGCAGGGCTGTCCGCCGAGGGCGGTCTAGACTCTCGGCCATGGCGGGAACCGTTCTCCTGGTTGAGGACGAGCCGTCGGTGGGGGAGCTCGTTCGCGGGTATCTCGGCCGGGACGGCTACCGCGTGATCTGGGTTCGGTCGGGCGAGGAGGCTCTCGTCGAGCTCGATCGGCACCCGATCCGCCTGGTCATCCTCGACATCGGGCTACCCGGAATGGACGGTGTCGCCACCTGCCGCGCGATCCGGGCGCGATCGCAGGTTCCGATCGTGATGCTCACCGCACGCGACGAGGAGGCCGACCGCGTGATCGGACTCGAGGTCGGCGCAGACGACTACATCACGAAGCCGTTCTCACCGCGTGAGCTCGTCGCGCGGATGAAGGCGATCTTCCGGCGCGCGGAGCCGCAGCAGGCACCCGACCTCGTCGAGCTTGGCGATGTGATGCTGAACCGTGGCACGCACGAGGTGACCGTCGCCGAGCAGGCGGTCGAGCTGACGGCGAAGGAGTTCGATCTTCTCGCCTTCTTCCTCGCAAACCCGAACGCCGTCTTCTCGCGAGACGTCCTCCTCGACCGGGTCTGGGGGGTCGAGTACCCCGTTGGCACACGCACGGTCGATGTTCATGTCGCCCAGCTGCGACGCAAGCTCGGGCGGCCCGACCTGATCCGGACGCTGCGAGGATCGGGCTACAAGGCCGTCGTGAGATGACCTCGCTCCGCGGCAGGCTCTTCGCCGCGACGCTTGCCACGCTCGCGCTCACCCTTGCGCTCACGATCGGCATCGGGGCCGTGCTCACCCGCCGACAGGTCGATCACGCGCAGGCGGTGAACCTGCAGAGCCGCGCCGACGAGCTCGCGAGGGAGCGGCGGAGCTCGGTGACCTACGTCAACTCCGACACGACCTCGGGTGATGTCCTCGTCAGGATCGAGCCGCGGGCCAAGTTCGCGGCGGTCGTACCGAACGTGAACCACTCGAGCGACGGGATCGCCACGGTGGCGGGGACGAGGTACCTCTACTCCTACCGGACGCTCCCCGCGCGCGGCCTGCTGCTCCTGCGTGCCACGAGCCTCCGCTCGGCCGAGTGGAGGCCGTTTCTCCGCGATCTCGTCGTCGCGACACTCGCCGGAGCCGCTCTTGCCGCGACGCTCTCCTTCCTACTCGCGCGGTCGATCGTGCGGCCGATCAGGCGCGTCGCAGAGGCGAGCCGTGCTCTGGCGGCGGAGCGGGAGCACTCACCGCTTCCCGAGGAGGGCTCGCGGGAGCTCGTGTCGCTCGCCCGGACATTCAACGAGATGGCCGACCAGCTCGCGACGTCCCGCAAGAGCGAGCGCGACTTCCTGCTCTCCGTCAGTCACGAGTTCAAGACGCCGCTGACGGCGATCCGGGGCTACGCGGAGGGGCTCTCGGAGGGGGCGTTCGCCGGTGAGGACGCGGCCCGCACGATCCTGACGGAGACCCTGCGGCTCGAGCGGCTCGTTCGTGACCTCCTCGACCTCGCACGCATGAACCGCCACGAGTTCTCGGTCCGATCGGAGCCCGTCGACCTGGCCGAGGTGGCGCGGGAGGCGGTTGCACGCCATGAGGCTGCTGCGCGTGGCTTTGGCGTCGCGCTGACAGCGGCCGGCACGTCGGTGGTCGTCGAGGCGGACTCCGACCGACTCCTGCAGGTGGCCTCGAACCTGATTGAGAACGCCCTGCGCGAGACGCCGCAGGGAGGCACCGTCACCGTCGCCGCTGACGCCGCCGGGCTCGTGGTCTCGGACACCGGTCCGGGCCTCGACCCCACCGATCTCCTGCGGGTCTTCGACCGCTTCTACCTCTACGACAAGCTCGGCAGGGATCGGCCCGTCGGGAGCGGGCTCGGCCTAGCGATCGTGCGCCAGCTCACCCTGGCGATGCGTGGAGACGTCACCGTCGAGAGCGCGCCGGGCGCGGGCGCACGGTTCTGCGTTCGGCTGCCGCCGCTCGGAGGCCCGCCCTCGTGACGGGCGACATCGCCGATCGGGAGATCCCCCTCGGGGTCGTGATCGCCGACGACGAGCCTGCAGTGGTGGAGGCGCTCGTTGATCGCTTCCGGCTGGCCGGAATCGCGGTTGTCGGACGGGCGATCGATGCCGAGGAGGCCCTGGCGAAGATCGAGCTCCATCGTCCTGACGTGGCTGTCGTCGACGTTGGCCTCCCGCGCGACGGCGGCATCGTGGTGGCGCGTCGCGCCGCCGAGCTTGCCCCGGGCACGGCGATCGTCCTCTACTCGCAGTCCGGGGGCCGCGGAGTGATCACGGACGCCCTCGACGCTGGGGTGCTCGGCGTCGTGCTGAAGGAGTCGCCGATCGACGACCTGATCAGAGCGGTCAGGTCCGTCGCCGGAGGTGTGCAGTATGTCGACCCCGTCCTTGCCGGCGCCTTCGCGGTCGCTGCTGTCGATGGATCCCCTCAGCTGACGCGGCGCGAGCGGGAGGTCATCCGTGGTCTTGCAGCCGGGATGACGAGCGAGGCGATAGGGCGGCGGCTCTCTCTCTCGACAGCGACCGTCCGCACGCACGAACGGAAGGCCCTCGCCAAGCTGGGGGCGACCTCGCGCGTTCACGCGGTCGCCGTGGCGCTCCGGCGCCGCCTCATCACGTGACGGCCGTCTCCACCGGCGTCTGCCCTTGGCCCTACCCCGGAGCAGAGAGATGCGGTCGGCTACGATTGCCCTCGCCACGGCGGCGTAGCTCAGCTGGTTAGAGCGCCGGACTCATAACCCGGAGGTCGGTGGTTCGAACCCACCCGCCGCTATCGAAACGCAGTGCGAGACGGGGCCGGAGGCCTTCCGGCTGCGGCCGCGATACCGGTCCAGCTACACTTCCTCAGCCCGAGAGCAGTGCGTCAGCCTGCCGGGGATCGGAGACGAAAACAACACCATGGCAAAATCCGGAGTCAGAGTCACCATCACGCTCGCCTGCACTGAGTGCAAGCGGCGCAATTACCAGACCATGAAGTCGAAGCGGAACACGCCTGATCGCGTCGAGTTCAAGAAGTTCTGCCGCTGGTGCGGAGGTCATACGCCGCACCGGGAGACGCGCTGAGCGCGATGGCGAGTGAAGTCGATCTTGGTCGGGGCAAGACGCCGCGGCCTGCCGATCCACGCCCTGCCGGCGAGGTCGAGCGTCGCTCGAACTTCGTCATGGAGTCGTGGGCGGAGCTCAAGAAGGTTGAGTGGCCCGGCCAGCAGCAGGTCATCCAGGGCACGGTTGTCGTGATCGTCGCCTGTGCAATCGTGGGCCTCTACCTCTGGGTGAATGACCAGGTGTGGAAGCAGGTCGTGCAGAAAGTTCTCCTCGGTCAATAGCCATGTTCCGCTGGTACGTCATCAACACCTATTCCGGCCATGAGAACAAGGTCAAGGCCAACCTCGAACACCGCATCGAGTCGATGGGGCAGCGCCCGCGTTTCAGGCGCATCGTCGTCCCGACCGAGCAGGTCATCGAGACGAAGGACGGCCAGAAGGTGCAGATCGACAAGCGCGTGCTGCCCGGTTACGTCCTCGTGAACATGGATTTGAATGACGAAGCTTGGACGGTCGTCAAGAACACCCCCGGCGTCACAGGATTTGTCGGCGCCGGTTCCAAGCCCGTGCCGCTCCAGGACGGCGAGGTTGCCCGGATTCTCAAGACCGGTGCCTCCGCTGCAGAGCGTCCGCGTGCCCAGGTCGAGTTCCAGCTCGGCGAGTCGGTTAAGGTGACCAGTGGTCCCCTCTCCGACTTCGACGGCGAGATCGTCGACGTCAACCCCGACCAGCAGAAGCTCAAAGTGCTCGTTGACATCTTTGAGCGTCAGGTCCCGGTCGAACTCGGGTTCGACCAGGTCAAGAAGCTGGACTAACCGCTACTCTCCGGGACTCACATGGCCAAGAAGGTACTCACCAAGATCAAGCTGCAGATTCCGGGCGGGCAGGCAAACCCTGCGCCGCCGGTCGGCCCTGCGCTCGGTCAGCACGGCGTCAACATCATGGATTTCTGCAAGGCGTTCAACGCCGCGACGCAGGCAGACAACGGACGCATCATCCCTGTCGAGATCTCGGTCTATGAGGACCGCAGCTTCGACTTCATCACCAAGACGCCGCCGGCCGCCGTCCTGATCAAGGAGGCGCTGCGGCTTGACAAGGGATCGTCAGAGCCGAACCGCAACAAGGTCGGCCGCCTGACCAAGGATCAGCTCCGCTCGATCGCGGAGACGAAGATCGTTGACCTGAACGCCCGCGATCTCGACCAGGCGATGAAGGTCATCGCCGGAACCGCCCGCTCAATGGGCGTGGAGGTGGACGCGTAATGGCACAGCGTGGTAAGCGCTACGACCAGGCTCGCACGGCGATTGACCGTGAGACCAACTACTCGCCCGTCCAGGCGATCCGGCTGCTGAAGTCGAACGCCGTCGCCAAGTTCGACGAGACGGTCGAGGTGCATCTCAGCCTCGGTCTTAACGTCCGGCACGCCGAGGAGCAGCTTCGAGGCACGCTCATGCTTCCCCACGGCACCGGCCGCACCACGCGCGTCGCTGTCTTCGCCGAGGGCGACAAGGCGCGTGAGGCCGAGGAGGCCGGGGCAGACGTCGTCGGCTCTGCCGATCTTGCCAAGCGTGTCGAGGAGGGCTTCACCGACTTCGACGTTGCTATCGCAACACCCGACCAGATGGGCAACGTCGGCAAGCTCGGTCGCGTGCTCGGCCCCCGCGGCCTGATGCCGAACCCGAAGACGGGCACCGTGACGATGGATGTCGCGAAGGCCGTCCGTGAGGCGAAGGCAGGCAAGCTCGAGTACCGCACCGATCGCGGTGCCAACGTGCACATCCCGATCGGGAAGAAGAGCTTTGGCGAGCGCGAGCTCGTTGAGAACTACGCCGCGCTGATCGAAGAGATCGTCCGCGCGAAGCCGTCCGCAACGAAGGGGCGGTACATCAAGAAGATCACCCTCGCAAGCACCATGGGCCCCGGGATCCACATCGACCCGTCCCAGACGCGAGACATTGCCGGCGAGCTCTCATCCGAGGGCGGAGCGGCGGTAGAGGAGGCCGAGCAGGTCACGGTCTGAACCAAGCCCGTCGCCATTGAAAGGAAGCACGTTGCGCTCTGCCACCGCCGGTGGGGAGCCTGTGAGAAGCCTTCCCGAGGCGGCCTCCTGGGAGCCATTGCTTTCTCCTGCGAGCCCGCCTGTGTGCGGGCTCGTTGTATGAGGAGGAGGTGGAATGAAAAAGGACGACAAAGAACAGGTCATCGCCGAACTCACGGAGCGGTTGCGCACGGCGGAAACGCTGATCGTGACCGACTACCGGGGACTGACGATGCCTCAGGTCGACACCCTGCGTGGACGGCTCGCGGAGCACGGGGCAACGTTCAGCGTGGTCAAGAACACGCTCGGACGCCGCGCCGCGGAAGCCGCCGGTGTTGATGAGCTGCTCGCGCTGCTCGAAGGCCCGACGGCGATCGCGTTCATCGATGGTGCAAGCGACGCAGTCGCGGTCGCGAAGGCACTCTCCGACTCCGCACGGGAGACGAAGATCCTCGCCCTTCGCGGCGGCATCTTGCAAGGCCGGGTGATCTCGGGTTCCGATATCGAGGAGCTCGCGAAGCTTCCGCCGATCGACGTCCTCCGCGGACAGGTGCTCGGTGCGATCATCGCGCCGCTCACCTCGTTGCTTGCACTGGTGAACGCTCCGCTTCAGAACTTGATCGGGCTGATCGATGCCCGTGTCGAGCAGCTCGAGGCAGGCGGCGACACGAGTGGAGCGGCCGCCGCGGCAGCCGAAACCGAGGCGGCGGCAGAGCCCGCGGCCGAGGCGCCGGTGGACGCAGAGCCAGAGACCGAAACGGCTCAGCCGGACGGAGAAGCAGAGACGTCCGCTGAAGTCGAGACCGAAACGGCGGAGCCCGAGGCAGATGCCGAGGCCCCCGCAGGAGAGTCCAACGAATCCGAAGACCAGGAGGCATGACGATGGCTGCAGTTGACACCGTCTTCGAGCAGCTCGGGAGCATGACGGTGCTCGAGCTGGTCGAATTGAAGACGAAGATCGAGGACGAGTGGGGCATCACCGCTGCGGCGCCGGTTGCGGCTGCTGCAGCAGGTGGCGGCGCCGCCGTCGAGGCTGCTGAGGAGCAGACGTCCTTCGACGTCATCCTCACGGCTGTCGGTGCCCAGAAGATCGGCGTGATCAAGGTTGTGCGCGCGATCACGGGCCTTGGCTTGAAGGAAGCGAAGGACGTCGTCGATGGCGCTCCGGCTGCCGTCAAGGAGGGCGTGAACAAGGACGAGGCCGACTCGATCAAGGCACAGCTCGAGGAAGCCGGCGCGAGCGTCGAAGTCAAGTAGTCGACCCGCACCGCTCCACGGCCGAAGCCGGGCGCTGCCCGGCTTCGGCCGTTCCGGGGCCGACGCGGCAAGATCACCCCATACGGTGTTGCGCCCCCGGTGGGGGAGTAGTACCGTCCTGCGCGGATATGGCGGGATCCCGGCTCGCGCGGTTTCCAGGCACCCGCCGCTGGACGATCCTCGGCCGCGCCGTTCTCCTCGCCGGGGGCCTGCTCTCGGGTCTCGCATTCGCGGGCGGGAGCGCAAGCGGCAGCGGCGGTGTCGACCTGACGAGGCACACGCCGTGCGAGGCCGGCCAGCAGCCGACCCCGACCAGGCCGTGCAAGCCGAGTTCCAAGACCAAGGAGGACCTCGACCCGTTCCCGTACTGCCAGGGAACGCAGGAGCCGACTCCCGCGAATCCGTGCGACCCGACCGACGCGACGGGCCAGTTCGACATCGCGAAGTTCACGCCGCGTGAGAAGGGCCAGACGCCGACCCAGAACGTGCCCTGCAGGCCGGGCGAGACGACGCCGATCAACCTGACGTCGTTCCCCCCTTGCGCCTCCGGCCAGCAGCCGACGACCGACTGTCGTTGACTACTCGAAGTTCCCGACGTGCGACAAGGGCGAGAAGCCAAGCGACTCGAAGCCGTGCGACTCCTCCGGGAGCTCCTCGAACAGCAGCCGTCCGCCCGCGCCGACGAACGCGAGCGACGTGGCCGCGTGCACTGGCGGCCAGGCTCCGACGTCCGCGAAGCCATGCATCAGTGGCTCGGGCAGCTCCGGGTCTGGCAGTTCGGGCTCGGGCGGCGGGAGCCTTCCGGCCTGCAAGCCGGGTCAGGTCCCGACACAGGCTGTTCCCTGCAAGGCCTGACCTCGAGGACGCTCATCGGGTCGGGCCTGCGTTGTACGGCAGAAGGCGTCAACCGGCCTTTTCGCTGATATACTTCACCCGTCGGCTTCCGACCCTCTCTGCAGATCTTGCAGATGGAGGGTCGCGTGCCCTATACTGGGGAGTTCGCCGACGTTCGACCCGCCGACGTTTCGCTGCACGCCTGTTTTCGCCCCGCTACGCCCTCATTCATAGAGCACCCTAAGGGAGGCTTGTTCCTTGGCCCAATCGGTCACTGCGCCTCGCGCGCGCAAGACGTTTTCTCGCCTCAAGCACGTCCTCGACCTTCCGAACCTGATCGACATCCAGACGGAGTCGTTCGACTGGTTCCTTCGCGAAGGTCTCCGCGAGACGATCGACGACATCTCGCCGATCGAGGACTACACCGGCTCACTCGCCGTCGAGTTCGCCGACTACGAGTTCGGCCTGCCGCCGCTCTCGATCACTGAGTGCCGTGAGAAGGACATGACCTACCAGGCGCCGCTGCATATCACGGTGCGGTTCGTGAACAAGGACACCGGGGAGATCCGCGAGCAGCGGGTGTTCATGGGCGACTTCCCGATGATGACCGAGCGGGGGACGTTCGTGATCAACGGCACAGAGCGCGTGATCGTCACGCAGCTTGTGCGTAGCCCGGGCGCCTACCTCATGGAGCCGAAGGACGCGACGAAGCAGGTCTTCATCGCGAACCTGATGCCGAGCCGCGGTTCGTGGCTCGAGCTCGAGATCGACAAGAAGGGCGTCGTCTACGCCCGCATCGACCGGAAGCGCAAGCTCCCGATCACCACGCTTCTGCGTGCGCTGCCGGCCGAGGATCCGACGACCGGATTCGCGATCGACACCACCACGAACGAGGCGATCCTCGCGCTGTTCAACGGGTCGCACTTCATCCAGAAGACGCTCGACAAGGACACGACCACGCGCGAGGAAGAGGCGCTGATCGAGGTCTTCAAGAAGCAGCGTCCGGGTGAGCCCCCGACCCTCGACAACGCCCGCAACCTGTTGAAGGCGCTGTTCTTCGACGCGAAGCGCTACGACCTGACGAAGGTCGGCCGCTACAAGCTGAACCAGCGTCTCGGTGTCGACGTGCCCAAGGACACGCGCGTCCTGACGACTCAGGACATCCTCGCGCTCGTCCAGAAGCTCGTCTCGATGCCGCACACGCTCGGTGTGCCCGAGGACTCGAAGGACTTCGCAGCCGACGCGTTCGCGATCGACCGCCGTGCGATCGTGCACGAGCTCGACGAGTACGAGCACTTCGGCAATCGTCGCCTGCGCACCACCGGTGAGCTCATCCAGGAGGCCTTCCGTGTTGGCCTCTACCGGATGGAGCGCGTCGTTCGTGAGCGGATGACGACCGAGGACGTCGACACGATCACGCCGCAGACGATCATCAACATCCGGCCTGTTGTCGCCGCGTTGAAGGAGTTCTTCGGCTCGTCGCAGCTGTCGCAGTTCATGCAGCAGACGAACTCGCTGGACGGCCTCACCCATCGCCGCCGCCTCTCGGCACTCGGCGCCGGAGGCCTGACCCGCGAGCGTGCACCGATCGAGGTGCGCGACGTCCATACGACTCATTACGGCCGGATGTGCCCGATCGAGACACCGGAAGGTCCGAACATCGGCCTGATCGGCTCGCTCGCATCGATGGCGACGGTCTCGCAGTTCGGATTCATCCAAACGCCGTACCGCAAGGTCGCCGGCGGCAAGGTGTCGGACGAGATCATCTATCTCGACGCATCCGAGGAGGCGAAGTACACGATCGCGCAGGCCTCCGAGCGGGTCGACGAGAAGACCGGCAAGTTCGAGCACGACCAGGTGCTTTGCCGCTCTCGTGAGGGCGAGGCCGTGATGGCGGCGCCGAAGGACATCCAGCTCATGGACGTCTCTCCGGCCCAGATCGTCTCGGTCGCGACCGCGATGATCCCGTTCCTCGAGCACAACGACGCCAACCGGGCCCTGATGGGCGCCAACATGCAGCGCCAGGCGGTGCCGCTGATGATCCCGCAGGCGCCGCTTGTCGGCACCGGCCTCGAGTACCGCGCTGCGGTCGACTCGGGTGACGTTCTCATTGCTCGCAACGCCGGCACGATCATCGAGCTCGACGCGACGCACATCGTCGTTGAGGGCAAGGGGACGCGGGACGAGTACACGCTGACGAAGTTCATGCGCTCGAACCAGGGCACGCTCATCCATCACAAGCCGATCGTCAAGCTCGGCGACAAGGTGGTTGCAGGCGCGGTTCTGGCCGACGGCTCCTCGACCGACCACGGTGAGCTCGCCCTCGGGGCGAACCTGCTCGTCGCGTTCATGACGTTCGAGGGCTTCAACTTCGAGGATGCCATCGTCCTCTCGGAGCGGCTCGTCAAGCAGGACGTGCTCACCTCGATCCACATTCACGAGTACGAGATCGACGCTCGCTCGACGAAGCTCGGCGACGAGGAGATCACCCGCGACATCCCGAACCGCTCGGAGGAGTCGCTCCGGAACCTCGACGATCGCGGCATCATCCGCGTCGGTGCCGAGGTCGGCTCCGGTGATCTGCTGGTCGGCAAGGTCACGCCGAAGGGCGAGACCGAGCTCACCGCCGAGGAGAAGCTGATCCGCGCCATCTTCAAGGAGAAGGCACGCGAAGTCCGCGACACCTCGCTGAAGGTTCCGCACGGTGAAGGCGGCGTCGTGATCGACGTCAAGACCTTCTCGCGCACAAACGGCGACGACCTGCCGCCGGGCGTGAACGAGCTCGTCCGTGTCTACGTCGCGAAGAAGCGCAAGATCAGCGAGGGAGACAAGCTCGCCGGCCGCCACGGTAACAAGGGTGTCATCTCGAAGATCGTTCCCGAGGAGGACATGCCGTTCCTCGAAGACGGTCGCCCGGTCGACATCCTGCTGAACCCGCTTGGCGTTCCGAGCCGGATGAACATCGGGCAGATCCTCGAGACGCATCTCGGTTGGGCCGCCGCCCATGGTGTCTTCGCCGAGGCTGGCATCCAGGCCATTCCGGCGACGGCGCATCGGGTCATCAACGCACCGAACCCGGCCCCGGTCGCGACGCCCGTCTTCGACGGCGCCACGGTCGAGGACGTCGACAACGCGCTCGTCGCGTGGATGGAAGGCAAGGGCGAAAACCCGATCCGGATGGATGTCGACAAGAAGCAGCCTGCTGGCCGCCGCACGTCGGGGAAGGTGCGCCTGTTCAACGGTCGCACCGGTGAGCCCTTCGAGCAGAAGGTCACGGTCGGCTACATGTACATCCTGAAGCTGCTCCATCTCGTGGACGACAAGATCCACGCGCGCTCGACCGGCCCGTACTCGCTTGTTACCCAGCAGCCGCTGGGCGGCAAGGCGCAGTTCGGCGGACAGCGCTTCGGCGAGATGGAGGTCTGGGCACTCGAGGCCTACGGCGCTGCCTACACGCTGCAGGAGATGCTCACGATCAAGTCCGACGACACCGTCGGTCGTGTCAAGGCATACGAGGCGATCGTCAAGGGCGAGAACATCGCCGAGCCGTCGATCCCCGAGTCGTTCAAGGTGCTGCTCAAGGAGATGCAGTCGCTCGCGCTCGACGTGAGTGTCATCTCCGAGGACGGCGGCGAGGTCGAGGTGCGCGAGGAGGACGATGAGCTCCTGCGCGCCGCCGAGGAGCTCGGCATCGATCTCTCGCCCGGCTCACTGCGCGCGACCGCCCGTGACGCGACAGCTGAGGAGATCGAGGTGGGCGAGGATCGTGTCGATACCGACGGCGAGCTCGTGCTGTCTGCCGACGAGACGCTCGATGACCTCGAGCCGCTCGATCTCGGCCCGGATGACGAAGACGCTCCTGTTGGCGCGCTTGACGACGCCGACATCGAACTCGAGGACTCGGGAAGGGAAGGCAGCAGTTGATCGACATCAACGATTTCGACGCTATTCGGATCGGGCTCGCTTCGAGCAAGCTCATCCGCGACTGGTCCTCGGGAGAAGTCACCAAGCCGGAGACGATCAACTACCGGACGCTCAAGCCTGAGCGTGACGGTCTGTTCTGTGAGCGCATCTTCGGTCCGACCAAGGACTGGGAGTGCTACTGCGGTAAGTACAAGCGCGTCCGCTACAAGGGCATCATCTGTGAGCGCTGCGGCGTCGAGGTGACGCGCCAGAAGGTGCGCCGCGAGCGGATGGGTCACATCGACCTCGCCGCCCCGGTCTCGCACATCTGGTTCTTCAAGGGCGTTCCGAGCCGCATCGGCTACCTCCTCGATATCGCACCGCGCGAGCTCGAGAAGGTGCTCTACTTCGCCGCTTCGATCATCACGTCGGTCGACGTTGAGGCGCGTGCCAAGGACCTGAACAATCTCGAGGACAAGGTGAAGGCCGAGGTCGAGCGGATCTACATCGACCGTGACGAGGGTCTCGCAGCGCTCGAGCAGCGTCTCAAGCGCCGCCGTGACTACTTCTCGGATGGCAAGGTGAAGGGCTTCGACGAGGACGACGACTTCTGGATTCGCGGCCTCTCGACCTGGGCGGAGGAGCAGATGCTTCCGCCGATCGAGGATGCCCGCGCGCTCGTGGGCGGCATGCTCAAGGAGCTCGCCGTGCAGATCACGACCGAGGACTCCAAGAAGATCCGTGAGCTCGTCCGCAACGCTGCGATCCGCGACGACCGCAAGCTCACCCCGCGTGAGCTCGAGCAGGTCTCCGTCGCCGCCGAGCAGATCCGTGCGACGCTCGCCGTGCTCCGCAAGGAGCAGGACGGCGCGACCGGCTCGAAGAAGGGTGCCGTCTCCAAGCACATCAATCGCCTCATCGCGACGTTCGTTGAAGGCGCCGATATCCATCCAGAGGACGCCGATGTCGTCGCTGTCGTCGACACGAAGAACCTCGACAAGGCACGCGTGCTCGGCAACGGGCTGCTCGCCGACGTCGTCGCAGCTGACGACGGGGAGCGCGATCTTCGCGAGCTCTCGAACGACCTCTGCCTGCGCACCGACGGGAAGATCCAGAAGGAGGACCTCGACGCCCTCATCCAGTGGGCCCTCAAGGTTCGCGAGATGTACCTCGACATCGAGTCCCGGCGCGACGACACCCGCGAGACGGCTGTCGACTCGGTCAACCGTCTCGAGCAGACCTGGCAGCTGTTCCGCGATGCGGAGCCCAAGCAGGTCGTCAATGACGAGCAGCTCTTCCGTGAGCTCAAGGACCGGTTCGGCTCGCCGTACGGGTTCGGCGTCTACTTCCGCGGCGGCATGGGTGCGGAGTCGATCCGTGACCTGCTCCGCGACCTCGACCTGAAGGAAGAGGCGCTCACGCTGCGCGAGATGATCGTCACGTCGAAGGGGCAGAAGCAGCAGCGGGCGATCAAGCGCCTCAAGGTCGTCTCGGCGTTCGTCAAGTCCGAGAACAAGCCGGAGTGGATGATCCTGGAGGCCGTCCCGGTGATTCCGCCGGAGCTTCGCCCGATGGTGCAGCTCGACGGCGGTCGGTTCGCGACGAGCGACCTGAACGACCTCTATCGCCGAGTCATCAACCGAAACAACCGTCTCAAGCGGCTGCTCGACCTCGGCGCGCCGGAGATCATCGTCAACAACGAGAAGCGCATGCTTCAGGAGGCCGTCGACGCACTGTTCGACAACGGCCGTCGTGGCCGCGCGGTGACGGGACCGGGCAACCGGCCGCTCAAGTCGCTCTCCGACATGCTCAAGGGCAAGCAGGGCCGGTTCCGTCAGAACTTGCTCGGCAAGCGCGTCGACTACTCGGGCCGCTCGGTCATCGTGGCTGGCCCGTACCTCAAGCTGCATCAGTGCGGCCTGCCGAAGCTGATGGCCCTCGAGCTCTTCAAGCCGTTCATCATGAGCCGGCTCGTCGAGCGCAAGTCTGTCCAGAACATCAAGGCGGCGAAGAAGTACGTCGACTCGATGACGCCCGAGGTCTGGGACGTCCTCGAGGAGGTGATCGCCGAGCATCCGGTGCTCCTCAACCGTGCACCGACGCTCCATCGTCTCGGCATCCAGGCGTTCGAGCCGATCCTGATCGAGGGCAAGGCGATCCAGGTTCATCCGCTCGTCTGTCACGCCTTCAACGCCGACTTCGACGGTGACCAGATGGCAGTCCATCTGCCGCTCTCGGCCGAGGCCCAGGCAGAGGCACGCATCCTGATGCTGTCCTCGAACAACATCCTCTCGCCGGCGTCCGGGCGTCCGCTCGCAACGCCGACTCAGGACATGGTGCTCGGGATCTACTACCTCACCTACTCCGAGCTGGATCTGCCGACGATGGACTCCTCCAAGCTCGATCCGCGTCCGAAGCGGTTCACCTCGGCCGACGAGGTTGAGCTGGCAGTCGAGGGCAAGTCGATCACGCTTGGTGAGCCGATCGAGTTCCGCTTCCGCGGCGATCTGCACCTGACCACAGCCGGCCGCGTGCTCTTCAACTCGGCTGTCTACCGTCAGCTCGTCGAGCTGATCGGCGACGAGAACGGTTCGATCGAGAACTTCGAGTTCACGAACCACACGCTCGCGAAGCCGGACACGGATCGGTTCATCCTCACGCTGTCCGACCGCTACGGCGCACACACCCTTGCGCCGGTGCTGGACACGATCAAGTCGCTCGGGTTCAAGTACTCGACTCAGGCAGGTGTGACGATCTCGAAGAACGACATCGTCATCCCGCCGGAGAAGGAGAAGATCCTTGCCGAGTACGAGAAGCGGGTTGACGAGATCCACGGCCAGTACGACCGTGGTCTGATCACCGAGGACGAGCGGCACGAGACGATCGTCAATATCTGGACTGCTGCGACGGACGATGTTGCAGAGGCCATGCAGGCGAACCTCGACACGCTCAACCCGATCTTCATGATGGCCAACTCGGGTGCCCGAGGCTCGTTCAAGCAGATCCGCCAGCTCGCCGGTATGCGAGGCCTGATGGCGAATCCGAAGGGCGAGATCATCGAGCGCCCGATCAAGGCCAACTTCATGGAAGGCCTGTCGGTGCTCGAGTACTTCATCTCAACGCACGGTGCCCGGAAGGGTCTCGCTGATACCGCCCTGCGCACCGCCGACTCCGGATATCTCACCCGGCGTCTGGTTGATGTCTCGCAGGACGTCATCGTCCGCGAAGAGGACTGCGGCACGACGGACTTCGTCGAGTTGCCGATCCGCGGGCAGGAGGGACTCAACAAGTCGCTCCTCGGCCGTCTGATCGCCATCGACGTCGTCAAGCCGAAGCCGGGCAAGGGTGTCCTCGCCGAGGCTGGCGCGGTCGTCACTGTTCCCCTACTCGACGCCCTCGAGGCCGAGCTCGGCAGCGAGATCACCGTCCCTGTCCGCTCTGTCGTCAAGTGCCGGGCCGCGACAGGTGTCTGCCAGCGCTGCTACGGCATCTTCCTCGCCACCGGTGAGATGTGCGAGATCGGCGATGCGATCGGCATCGTCGCTGCGCAGTCGATCGGTGAGCCGGGGACGCAGCTGACGATGCGGACGTTCCACACCGGCGGTGTCGCGGGCGCGGACATCACCCACGGTCTGCCTCGCGTCGTCGAGATCTTCGAGGCCCGGAACCCGAAGGGCGCCGCGACGCTCGCGGAGGCCGCCGGCCGGATTGAGATCGAGGCGACTGAGCGTGGGCCCAAGGTCACAGTGATCCCGACGGCTCTCGGGCCGGACGGTGAGCTGGCCGACCCGCTCGAGTATCAGCTACCGCGACGCACACGCCTGTTGGTCACGAATGGTGAGGTCGTCGAGGCGGGTGACGCGCTCAACGAAGGATCGCGGAACCCGGCCGAGCTCCTCGCACTCAAGGGATCGACGCCGACCGAGCTGTACCTCGTCGCCGAGGTGCAGAAGGTCTACAAGTCCCAGGGAGTGGAGATCCACGACAAGCACATCGAGCTGATCGTTCGTCAGATGCTCAAGAAGGTTCGCGTCGAGAGTGCGGGTGAGACCGAGCTTCTGCCCGGTCAGCTCGTCGACCGCGCCGTCTACGAGCGTGAGAACGCGAAGGCGAAGAAGGACAAGGCAACGTGCGAGCCGCTGATCCTCGGGATCACAAAGGCGTCGCTCGCGACCGAGTCCTTCCTCTCGGCCGCCTCGTTCCAGGAGACGACGAAGGTGCTCACGGACGCCTCGATCGAGGGCAAGATCGACCGCCTGCTCGGTCTCAAGGAGAACGTGATCATCGGCAAGCTCATCCCGGCAGCGACGGGACTCAAGCGGTACCGCCAGATCGAGATCGCACCGGCGGAGCCGTTTGCGACCGATGCGCACCAGCGCGATCCGATGCTCCTGCAGGCGCTTGAGGAGATCGGTCAGGACGGCGGGACGCTCACCTTCGCCGACGACCTCGACCTGCTCGAAGGCTCCGCCGACGGCGCCGACGACATGCCTGAGGTCGACAAGCCGCTCGACGACTAGACACACGGCGACCGGACGACGTTGCGCGAGGCCGGGCATTGCCCGGCCTCGCGTGCGTTTCGGCATCGGACGGCGTTGTCAGACTCGCCACCGCCGGAGCGTGAGCCGTTGCCCACCACCGGTCGCGGCGTCATACTCTGATCATGCTCGGGGGAAAACGGATCGGTGAGGGTGTCACTCCGGTGCTCCTGCTCGGCGCGGGTGGGTTTGCCGAGGAGGTCGCGGATATCGTCGCCGACTGCCCCGGCTTCGAGGTCGTCGGGTTCGTCGAGAGCGTCGACCGGGCCCGTTGCAAGACGACAAGCGACGGACTTCCCGTTCACTGGGTCGACGACATTGCGCCCTTCGCCGGAACTCACCTCGCCTGCTGCGCGCTCGGGACAACCGACCGGGTCGAGTTCACGACCCAGGTCGCAGCGGCAGGGATCGGCTTCGCCACGATCATTCACCCAACGGCCCACGTCTCGGCAACGGCCGTGCTCGCCGCTGGCGTCCTTGTGAGCGCTGGCGTTGTCGTCGGCGCACGCAGCACTATCGCCGAGCACGCGATCCTCAACCGCGGCGTACTGATCGGTCATCACGTCGAGATCGGCGCGTACGCGTCGCTGATGCCTGGCGCCAACATCGCCGGCTTCACGGTCATCGGCGAGCAGGCCTACGTCGGGATGGGAGCACTGGTCCTGAACAACGTTCGGGTCGGCCGCAACACGTTGATCGGGGCCGGCTCCGTGGTGACGAGGGACGTCGTCGCGGGGAGCAGGGTCGTTGGAATCCCCGCGCGGCTGATCGAACCGGTCGTGGCGTCGTGAACACGGCTGCCCCGCTGATCATCAACGCCGCGCTGACCGGCATGGTGCCAATGAAGAGCGATAACGAGTCCGTTCCGATCACGCCTGCCGAGATCGGCGAGGACGCAGCGCGAGTTGTGGCCGCCGGCGCCTCGATCGTCCATCTTCATGCCCGAGACGCCGACGGCGTCCCCACGTATCGGCGTGAGATCTACGCCGAGATCATCGCCGCGGTGCGTGAACGCTGCCCCGATGTGGTCGTGTGCGTGTCGACGAGCGGTCGAACGTTCAAGAGCTTCGAGGAGCGCTCTGACGTGCTCGAGCTCGACGGCGACCTGAAGCCAGACATGGCGTCGCTCACCCTGGGCTCGTTGAACTTCCCCAAGCACGCGGTCACGAACGCACCCGACATGATCCGGCAGCTCGCCGAACGGATGGGCGAACGCGGGATCATCCCCGAGCTCGAGGTGTTCGACCTCGGCATGGTCGACTACGCGAGGTACCTCCTCGAGCGCGGCATCCTCAAGGGCCCCCAGTACGTCAACATCCTGCTCGGCTCGCTCGGAACGCTCTCGGCGAGCCCGCTCAACCTCGCCTACACGGTGCAGGCGCTCCCACCGGAGTCGACCTGGGCCGCCGCAGGGATCGGACGGTTCCAGTTCGCCGTCAACGCGATGGCGGTCACCATGGGAGGCAACGTCCGGATCGGTCTCGAGGACAATCTCTTCCTTGGTGTCAAGGAGCGCCCGGCGACAAACGCCGCGCTCGTCGAGCGAATCGCCGCCCTCTCACGTGCCTTTGAACGCCCGATCTCGACGCCAGCGCAGACGCGTGCGACGATCGGGCTCGCTCCCCGCTCCTAGAGCCTTCTCCAGCGGTACTTCAGTGCGGCAAGGACGAGCAGCCGCGGGACGAGGACAAGCCGACCTCGCCTGAGGTGCGTCCACGCCTGTTCGAGGTGGCCGCGTGGTCTCTTCCGGTGCCGGAGCAGGAGGTCGGATCGGGCGACGAACGCACCGAGGGCCGGGTCGTCCTGGCCGCGGGCTCGCCAGCGGAGCCGAAGCTCCCGGTCGTTCGCTGATGTCCGCGCGACGTTCTCACTGACCATTCCCGCCCGCCGCCGCCGGTGGTAGAGCGGCTCGGGCACGAAGATCACCTCGCCGAGCGGCGTCATGCGAAGCAGCAGGTCGAGCACCGTGTGTGACGTCCACGCCGGTGACTCGTCGAGGCCGCCTGCCGTGTCGTACGCCGTGCGCTTGAACATCGTCAGGCCCTCCCAGGTGCCCGCTCCCGCGTAGAGCGTCTCGAACGGGGTCACGGGGTCGGCGTCGTCGAGCGTTCGTGACCAGTGCGGCGTCAGGGCAAACCGTCGGTGGGTCGAGGTCGAGAGGACAGTGTCCGACTCGTCGATTGTGAGGTAGCGACAGTAGGCGGCGACCGCGTCGGGCCGCGCCTCGAGCCGTTCGACGAACATCGCGATCAGACGCGGGTCGAGGACGTCGTCTCCGTCCGGAAAGTAGAGGTAGTCGACGCTGTTGCCGTGGAGTGAGCGACCGAGGATGCGCGAGAGGCGTGCCCCCGGGCCACGCTCCGGGTTCGTTACGACGCGGATGCGGCTCTCGACCGCGGCGTGCCGCTCGGCCACCGAGACGGTCCCGTCGGTGCTCTCGTCGTCGACGATGATCGCCGACCAGTTCGGATACGTCTGGCGACGGAGACTCGCGAGGGTCGCGTCGAGCCAGCGCTCGACGTTGAACACCGGAATGACGACGCCGACGCGGGGTGTGTCCTCGCTCACGGCTCCAAACTACCCGGCGCGACCCGGAGCGTTCCTGCGTGGCCGATCGTCGAGCGCTGATGGTGCGCTCCTTGCCTGCCTCCTTGGCGCGGCAGAGCGCCTGGTTGCCCGCTCGAAGAGGTGCTCCGGCGCGTCGTCCGATCCGAGTTCCGCAACCCCGGCGGAGACCCGGAGCTTGCCCGCGCGAGCGGATCATGCAAGCAGCGACGGTTGTGAAGCCCTGTGAGGGAGGCGACATCGGCGTCGAGCGTCAACTCGGCGACCTCCTCGGCGTCGAGCGTGGCGGCGAGTTCGCGCGTCTGACCGACGAGTGCGTCGAGTGCCGACAGGCCGGTCCCCGCGACACCCCGGCCTCGCAGCGTCAGGATCAGCGCCGTCAGCGCGGCTCCAGGCACCTCGCCCAGATCCAGTTCGCGTCGCCCGATCTGTCGGCCTGGGGCGGTGCTCTCCGCGACCCTGTTGGGGGGGCAACGAGACGGACCCGGTTGACGGTCGCCCGGCGTTTGCTAACATCCCTTCTCGGTTCGGACGGGTCCGATGACCCTCCGAGACCTTTTGCTGTCACCACCCCCTCTGGAACACGTAGTCTCCAGTCCCCCGCCAGACACGCACGCAGTCAGGAGCTCCGAGAACCGAACCATGCCGACCGTCAATCAGCTCATCCGTAAGGGCCGCAAGTCGAAGCGCGCGAAGACGAAGACCCCCGCGCTCCAGGGTGCCCCGCAGAAGCGTGGCGTCTGCATCCGCGTGTCCACGACAACCCCGAAGAAGCCGAACTCTGCGCTGCGGAAGATCGCGCGCGTCCGGCTCACCAATGGGGCCGAGGTTCCGACCTACATTCCGGGTGAGGGTCACAATCTTCAGGAGCATTCCGTCGTCCTCGTCCGTGGTGGCCGCGTGAAGGACCTGCCTGGCTACCGCTACAAGGTCATCCGGGCCGCGCTCGACGCCTCTGGTGTCGCCGACCGTAAGCAGGGTCGCTCGAAGTACGGCGCCAAGAAGAGTTCGAAGTAACCGATGCCACGTCGCGCGGATATTCAGCCTCGTGTCCTTCTGGCCGATCCGGTCTACGACAGTCTGCTCGTGACCCAGCTCGTCAACCGTGTGATGCTGCACGGCAAGCGCGCCACGGCCGAGGGAATCGTCTACGGAGCCCTCGAGAAGGTCGGCGCCAAGACGGGTCGACCTCCGGTCGAGGTGCTGGAGCAGGCCGTCAAGACGGTCACCCCGGTTCTCGAAGTGCGCAGCCGCCGCGTCGGTGGCGCGAACTACCAGGTGCCGATCGAGGTGCCGCAGCGCCGCGGACGGACGCTTGCGCTCCGCTGGCTCGTCACGTTCTCCCGCTCGCGTCGCGAAAAGCACATGGAAGACAAGCTCGCCGGCGAGATCATCGATGCGATCGAGCAGCAGGGAAGCGCGTTCAAGCGCAAGGACGACATGTACAGGATGGCGCAGGCCAACAAGGCCTTCGCTCACTATCGGTGGTAGGGGAGATTCGGTGGCTGTAGCAGAGACCCAGGTGACGCTCGACCGCGTCCGCAACATCGGGATCATGGCGCACATTGACGCCGGCAAGACGACCACCACCGAGCGGATCCTCTACTACACCGGCCGGACCCACAAGATGGGCGAGGTGCACGAAGGCGCCGCGACGATGGACTGGATGGCGCAGGAGCAGGAGCGTGGGATCACGATCACCTCTGCTGCGACGACCGCGTTCTGGCGCGACCATCGAATCAACATTATTGATACGCCCGGCCACGTGGACTTCACCGTCGAGGTTGAGCGCAGCCTTCGCGTGCTCGACGGCGCAGTTGCCGTGTTCGACTCGGTCGCAGGGGTTCAGCCGCAGTCCGAGACGGTCTGGCGGCAGGCCGACAAGTACAAGGTTCCTCGCATCGCGTTCATCAACAAGATGGACCGCACCGGCGCGAACTTCTTCGCCGCCGTGCAATCGATGCGCGACCGACTCGGCGCCAACCCGGTCGCGATCCAGATTCCGATCGGCCAGGAGGATCAGTTCTCCGGTGTCATCGACCTCGTCGAGATGAAGGCGATCCTCTACAAGGACGATCTCGGTCAGGACTTCGAGGTCACCGACATCCCGCCCGACTACGCCGACCAGGCCCACGAGTATCACCACCTCCTGATCGACACGATCTCTCGCTTCGACGATGACGTGCTTGAGTCGTATATCGGCGACGAGTCATCGGTCACGGTCGACCAGATCAAGCGTGCGCTCCGTGCCGGCACCCTCTCGGACGAGATCACACCTGTCCTTCTCGGCTCCGCCTTCAAGAACAAGGGCGTGCAGCCGCTTCTGGACTGCGTCATCGACTACCTTCCGAGCCCGCTCGACGTTCCGCCGATCCAGGGCATCGACCCCCGCAGCGACGCTGTCGAGGAGCGCGTGGCGTCCCTCGACG